>Ga0208117_100006_pt1 | contig 302575 bp, 275 predicted proteins | sample LakWasMet26_LOW6_2_FD_183870 | JGI IMG/M metagenome (GOLD analysis project Ga0208117, IMG submission 183870) | Freshwater sediment methanotrophic microbial communities from Lake Washington under simulated oxygen tension - Sediment Metagenome... | ecosystem: Environmental > Aquatic > Freshwater...
AGTTCTTTTTCCAGTAAACGGCGGCCCAGGTTAATCGCTTCCTGCTGTTTGAAATGTTTCAGATAGTTGCGAATGCCGGAGCGGGCTTTGGCGGTGATCACATAATTGAGCCAAAGCGGGTTGGGTCGGGCCCATGATGCGGTAATGACTTCGACGGTGACGCCGTTTTCCAGTTTGGTCTGCAGCGGTACCAGCTGTTTGTCGATTCTGGCGGAAACGCAGGCGTTGCCCAGGTCGGTATGTACCGCGTAGGCAAAGTCGATGATGGTCGCGCCGCGCGGCAGTTTAATAATGGCGCCCTGCGGAGTGAACACAAAGACTTCCTGCGGGAACAGGTCCACTTTCAGGTTATCGATAAATTCCAGCGAGTCACCGGCGGATTTTTGGATTTCCAGCAAATCTCTCAGCCATTCGTTGGCGCGATCCTGAAATTTTTCGATTTTATTATCGTCATCGGATTTATACAGCCAGTGCGCGGCGATGCCTGATTCCGACATGCGGTGCATTTCATGCGTTCTGATCTGAACTTCAATGGGTACGCCGTAAGGTCCCATTAAGATGGAGTGCAGAGATTGATAGCCATTGGCTTTGGGCAAAGCGATGTAATCCTTGAAGCGTCCGGGAATCGGCTTATACAGATTATGCATAACGCCTAAAACGCGGTAACAGGTATCGACATCATCGCAAAAAATCCTGAACGCATAGACATCAAAAACGTCGGCCAGGGAGATTTTTTTGTTGAGCATTTTTTTATAAATGCTGTAAAGATTTTTCTCCCGTCCGGCAACATCGCAATTTAGACCGCCCTGTTCCAAACGATTTTTTATCGTGTTTTCTATGATGTCGACAATTTTACGGCGGTTGCCTCGCGCTTTTTTTACCGCATTATTCAAAACCGCATGGCGCATCGGGTACATCGCTTCAAAACTCAGAGATTCGAGTTTTTGCCGGATATTATTCATGCCCAGGCGATTGGCGATCGGGGCGTAAATATCCAGGGTTTCGCGGGCGATGCGCCGTTTTTTTGCCGCCGGCATGACGCCGAGTGTCTGCATGTTGTGCAGCCGGTCCGCCAGTTTGACGATGATGACGCGTAAATCCTTGGCCATGGCCAGAAACATTTTGCGGACGTTTTCCGCTTGCGTTTCTGCATGTGATTTACTGTCGATTTTGCTTAATTTGGTAACCCCGTCAACCAGTTCCGCGACTTCCGTGCCGAACTGCTCAGCCAGCTCTTTTTTACTGACCGGGGTATCTTCTATAACATCATGCAGTATCGCGGCCATGATGCCGTTGGCGTCCATGCGCATTTCAGCAAGGCTGATCGCGACAGAGACAGGGTGGCAAATATAGGCTTCGCCGCTTTTACGAAATTGACCTTCATGAGCATCAGCGCCGACTTCATAAGCACGGACGCATTGGTCGATTTGGGATTGATCCAGATAGCCGGACAAGGTCGTGCATAAACGCCGGATCAGTTTGTCCTGAGGGCGTTCCAGCTCGATCGTGTCCGCTATTTCCAGCATAGGCTCTACGAATTAGAACATTGGGTTATGTTGGTGATCGTGCGCTTCGCCGACGCGATGCAGCAGCGCGACGTTTTCAGGCGTAACATGACCTGCCGCAATTTCGCGTAACGCGACAACCGTATCCTTGTCTTTACCGCGTGGCACAAATTCAGTCGCACCGTGGCTGAGTTGGCGCGCTCTGGTGCTGGCTAATAAAACCAGTTTGAAGCGATTTTCAACATTTTCTAAACAATCTTCGATTGTGACTCTGGCCATTTTTAATCCTGATGTAGTGGGTTAAAGGCGAAAGGCTCAGGGCAAAAGGTTTTTTCGCCTTTTGCCCTTCGTCTTGTGCCTATTGTTTTGATTTTAACACAGAAACGGCGGGAAGTTCTTTACCTTCAAGAAATTCAAGGAAGGCGCCGCCGCCGGTCGATGTGTAAGACACGTCATCGTTAATGCCGTATTTGTCGATAGCCGCCAAGGTATCGCCGCCCCCTGCAATCGAGAAAGCCTTGCTTTCGGCAATCGCTGTCGCCAGTGCTTTGGTGCCGTTGCCGAACTGGTCGAATTCAAATACGCCGACCGGGCCGTTCCAGACGATGGTGCCGGCGGTTTTTAATATCTCGGCATACTGTTTTGCGGTTTCCGGTCCTATATCCATAATCATGTCATCGGCTTCGACGTCGGCGACTTTTTTAACGGTGGCGACGGCGGTTTCCGAAAATTCCTTAGCGCAAACCACGTCGACAGGGATGGGAATGTCGGAACCTTTGCTTTTGGCCGCGGCAATCAGTCGTTTGGCTTCATCGATCAGGTCGGCTTCATACAGCGATTTGCCGACTGGAAAACCGGCTGCGGCAATAAAGGTGTTGGCAATACCGCCGCCGACGATTAACTGGTCGACTTTTTCCGACAGGGATTCTAACACCGTCAATTTGGTCGATACTTTGGAGCCGCCGACAATCGCAACCAGAGGCTTGGCCGGTGTTTCCAGGGCTTTGCCCAGTGCGTCCAGTTCGCTGGCTAACAATGGACCCGCGCAGGCAATCGTTGCGAATTTGGCTACGCTGTGGGTTGAGGCTTGCGCTCTGTGTGCGGTGCCGAAAGCATCCATCACAAACACATCGCAAAGAGCCGCCATTTTCTTGCCCAGCGTATCGTCGTTTTTGCCTTCACCGGCATTAAAGCGCACGTTTTCGCACAGTACCACTTCGCCCGGCTGGATGGCGATGCCGTCGATCCAGTCTTTTTCCAGTCTGACCGGCTTTCCCAGCAGGCTGGATAAGCGTTCGGCGACCGGTTTCAACGAAGATTCTTCGTCGTACTTGCCTTCATCCGGGCGACCCAGATGCGACATCACCATGACCGCAGCGCCCGCAGCCAATGCTTTTTCAATGGTCGGTACGCTGGCCTGGATACGAATGTCGCTGGTCACTTTGCCGTTTTTTACCGGTACGTTCAGATCCTGACGGATTAATACCCGTTTGCCCGACAAGTCCAGATCTACCATTCTCTTAATTGACATATTACGCTCTCATTGTTGTGGGTTGATTTTATTTAATGGAACGCGGATGACGCTGATTATTATGATTAAGTAAGATTTTTTGAATTATCAGCGCTTATCATATTCATCGGCGTCGCCTAGAGGCGCCTACTTTTTGGCATCTGCGTTCTCGGCAACTGCTCCTGCGTTGCTCTACCTCCTGCATCCATGCAGTCGCATTTTTAAACTTAGTTAATCCTGCTTCCATTTGATCGAGCAACCGATGCTGTTGATTTGCTCTTTGGGGCCGTGGCCGGTTTCGGCAACCAGTTTCATCGCCTCGAATAATTCACGCTTGGTACCTTCCGGCGCTGTTTCCTTGCGGCTGGCATCCAGACGTCCGCGGTATTGCAGTTCATAGTCGGCATTATAGCCAAAAAAGTCCGGCGTACAGATAGCGCCGTAAGCCTTGGCGACTTGCTGGGTTTCATCAAGCAAATAAGGAAAACTGAAGCCCAATTGGTCGGACAGCTTTTTCATGTTGTCGAATGAATCGGCGGGGTATTCAGCGGTGTCGTTGGACATGATCGCTACCGATTCGACGCCCAGCGCTTTAAGTTCGCGCGTATCCCTGACTATCCGGTCTTGCACGGCTTTGACGTATGGACAATGATTGCAGATAAACATCACCAGCAGGCCATTTTTGCCCATGCACTGTTGCAGAGACCAAGTGCGCCCGTCAACGCCGGGCAATTCAAAATCGATCGCTTTCTTGCCGAAATCACAGATCGGCGTTTCCAGTGTTACCATTTTTGCACCTCTACTTTGTATGAAAAAACGTAGGGATTATTCACCACGAAGACACGAAGTTCACGAAGAAAAGCAGAACATATTTTTGGTATACGCCTCCTTAATTCATATATCAAGCGGAGCGGGGTTTGCAACCTAGCTCCTGGCATTTCTGCAATTTCTAAGCAAAGTGGTTGAACGTAATCAACGCAAAGCGTTTCGGATGGGGCAACATGCCCCGTCCGGCTTGAAAAACATAAACTGTCAGAAAAACTTCGTGTTCTTCATGTCTCGGCAATTGCTCCTGCATTGCTCTACCTCCTGCATCCATGCAGTCGTTCGTGGTGAATACTTAACTCACCTACTATAAAGGCTTTATTGAAACAATACCGCCGCACTGATGACCACTGCACTGATCAGCATAGCCCAGACCGTTCTGCGGTGATTGTTATCCATTTGTTGACGCAGCAGCATTAATTCCCTGTTTTGCATTTCTGCATGCTGCTTTGCGTGAGCGGCATTGTCCAGCGCTTTATAAATCAACGAGGGGATTTCGGGAAATTGCTCGGCAAAGTCGGGAAACTGTTTGATCAGTTTGTCGATTTTGGCTTTAGGACCGATGCGCTCATGAAACCATTTTTCAAGAAAAGGTTTGGCGGTTTGCCATAAATCCAGGTCAGGGTAAAGCTGTCGTCCCAAACCCTCGATATTGAGCAGGGTTTTTTGCAGCAGTACCAGCTGAGGTTGAACGTGCATATCGAAACGGCGCGCAGTCTGGAATAAACGCAGCAACAATTGGCCGAATGAAATGTCTTTCAGCGGTTTTTCAAAGATCGGTTCGCAAACGCTACGTATCGCCGATTCAAACTCTTCTATCCGGGTCGATTCGGAAACCCAGCCCGATTCAACATGCATTTCGGCCACTTTGCGGTAGTCGCGATTGAAAAAAGCCAGAAAGTTTTCCGCCAGATAATGCTGGTCGGACAATGACAGGGTGCCGACGATACCAAAATCAACGGCGATATATTTGGCCGGCAGGTCGACAAAAATATTGCCGGGATGCATGTCGGCATGGAAAAAATTATCCCTGAATACCTGGGTGAAAAAGATTTCCACGCCGCGTTCGGCGAGTAATTTAAAATCGGCACCGCCTTCTCGCAGCTGGTCGATGTTACCTACCGGGATGCCGTGAATCCTTTCCATAACCAGCACTTTCCGGCGTGTTAACGGCCAGTGAATTTCCGGTATGTAGATGACGTCGGAGTTTTCGAAATTGCGGCGCAATTTGGCGGCATTCGCGGCTTCCCTGACCAGGTCGAGTTCATCTAGCGTGGTTCTTTCAAATTCGGCAACGACATCCATAGGGCGCAATCTTCTTGCGTCAGCCCAGAAGCGTTCGGCAAAACGGGCCAGTTCGTAGAGCAGTCCTATGTCCGAGCGTATGCGACCTTCTATGTCGGGACGCAGCACTTTAACCACAACGCTTTCGCCGCTGTGCAAGACGGCGGTATGAACCTGTGCGACTGACGCCGAGGCCAGCGGTTCGGCATCAAACTCGGCAAACGCGTCGCTGATCGACATGCCCAGTTCTTTTTCGATAATGCTGCGCGCAAGTTCATTGGAAAAAGGCGGGACTCGGTCTTGTAGTTTGACCAGCTCATCGGCGATGTCATCAGGCAGCAAGTCTCTTCGGGTCGACAAGGCCTGGCCGAATTTGACGTAAATAGGCCCCAAATCCTCCAGTGCGCGCCGAATCCTGGCACCGCGAGAGTCTGATGAGTTTCTAAGCCAAAAATGGGGGGAGAAAACCGCTAAATAACGGACAGGTCGGAATAAATGAGTTTTTAAAACGATTTCGTCCAGGCCGTGAAAGACCAGAACCCAGTTGATATGGATTAGACGCAATAATAATTTAGGGCGGATCACGAGTTACCTTTGTTTGTAGGACGGGCTGTGTTTTTAAGTCTTAAATTCACCACGAAGGCACGAAGGACACGAAGTTTTACCTTATTTTTCTTCGTGAACTTCGTGCCTTCGTGGTGAATAATTAAGATTTATTTTGCAACGTACTTTTCAGACGATCAATCCTGCTTTGCAATCGATCAAAATCGGTGCGCAATTCATCAACTTGGGCGTAATAAATATCCGCTTCGGGCGCTGCCGGTAAATCACGGGTTTCTTCCTGCAAAAATTCTTTAGCATTCAGCCTGAAGGTTTCAAGCGAATCTTTGCCCCAGCTTTGACCGGCACGAAAAAATCCTGCCACCTTATGCGCGATTATATCGCCGGTGAACTGCGACAGTTTTTCTTCCAGATCGATGTCCAGCTTGGCGAACAGCTCCTGAAATTTGCGGCCGGTTTGCATGTCGCCTTCAATCTTTACCTCGCCGGAGAACACTGAGCGCATCGGTGTTGAGCTCAGCCCCATTAAACCCAGCGCCCAAATCGAACCGGTCAGGCGGGTATCGGGCTGGTCGGGAAACTGATCCAGGCATTGAATGGAATCGGTAGTCGGGCACAGGTAAATGGTTTCATCAAACGGCTGAACGGTAACCGCAATGACTTTACCGGCCAGCGGCGTTAAAAAATAGCCGCTATCCTGATCCAACGCAAGATATTGATTGAGCGTGGCTTCCAGTGCGCCAATCAGCAAGGGTTTGATGGACATGCTAGATTTTATAACCTCTATGAACGGCGACGATGCCTTGCGTCATGTTGAAGTATTCGCAGCGTTCGAGGCCTGCGTTTTTCATCATCTTTTTCAGCTCATCCTGTTTGGGATGCATGCGGATGGACTCGGCAAGATAGCGATAACTGTCTTCATCCTTTGCAACAATTTTGCCAATTTTGGGCAACAGTTTGAATGAATAAAAGTCGTAGACTTTTTCGGTGATTTTATCGACCGGATGCGAAAATTCCAGCACGATAACGCGGCCGCCGGGTTTCAGGACGCGGTGCATGGAACGCAACGCGGCATCCTTGTCGGTGACGTTACGCAAGCCGAAAGCGATGCAGACGCAATCGAAAGTGTTGTCCTCAAAGGGCAGGCATTCGGCATTGACTTGCGCATAGCGGATATTACCGACCAAGCCTCTGTCGATCAGTCGGTCGCGTCCGGTGCGCAGCATCTCGGAATTAATATCGGCCAGGACGATTTGGCCTTCCGCGCCGACGCGCTTTTCGAACAGCGTGGTCAAATCGCCGGTGCCGCCGGCCAGATCAAGCACTTGCTCGCCTTTGCGCACATTGCTGAGTTGCACGGCAATGCGCTTCCAGATGCGGTGGATGCCCAATGACATCAGGTCGTTCATGATGTCGTATTGTCCGGCAACGGAATCGAATACGCCGCGCACCAGATTGACTTTGTCTTCTGTGGCGACTTGTTTAAATCCGAAATGGGTAGTGTTAGTGGTCATTGTTGTACCTGTATGTCATTAAATATCGTTCCCACGCTCCGGCGTAGGAACACATCCTGCAGTGCTGGAGTTAGTTTTGTAGCGGTTCTTTGCGTTTGTACCCGGCAGCTTCCAGATTATGGAGATAATTAGCCCATAAAGCCTGATATTCGGCACCCAGCTTATACAACAAATCCCAAGTATAAATGCCGCTGTCATGGCCGTCGCTGAATACCAGGGCTATTGCATAATTACCTACCGGCTTGATCTCTTTGATGGTGACATCTTCCTTGCCGACCTGTAGAACTTCCTGGCCGGGCGCATGCCCTACCGCTTCCGCCGAAGGCGTGTAGACGCGCAAATATTCACTCGGCAGTTGAAACACGCTGCCGTCATCAAAGCTGATTTCAACAATATTGGAAACCTGATGCAGCTTGATTTCAGTCGGGTGGGTGTTGGCAGGCTTGGCAGTTAGGCGCATGTAGGTTCGTAGCTCTAATGTTATGGAAAAAATCGATAAATTTCTTTTCTGTGCAAGAATCGAACAAGCACGATGGTATTTTCTTCTAATACAAAACCTAATCGATAAGCCCCAACTTGAATGCGATAAAAATTTTGATAACCTTTCAGTTTTTTGATGCCTGTTAAATTCGAAAGATTAGAAGCCTGTTCCATTGTGCAAATAACGGTAGCAATTTTTTCCCTGAAATCTTTAGGTACGGTTTTTAAATCCTTAACAAAGCTGGCCTTTATCTCAATCCGCATATAAGACTTTATCAAGCTCTTCTCTAGAGGCGGATTCGCTTAAAAGTCCTTCTTCTATTGCCTTACCCAATGCAAAATCTTCATCGTTTTCTGTATCGGCAATTGAAATAATAATATCCTTATCTTTAAACATGAGTTTGACCGATTCCAAAAAATTGGCATCAAGATCATTGGTGTTTAACTTATAGTTAACGTGCATAGTGAGACCCCTTTGTAATGCTCGGCTTTCATATAGTAAGCACCGCGTATCCTACACAATTTTGTGCTTACAACACACCTTCTTCCAACTGTTCCAAATAAATAAATTCGGGCGCTTTAACGCCGGCTTGTTTTCTTATTTCAACCAATTTTTCCGATTCAAAGAATGCTTTGGCGTTGGAAATTGATGACCATTTGGAAAAGTGGACGATTTTATTAGGGTTGTTATCCAATTTTAAAACCTGAAAGCTCAGTTCGCCTGCGCTTTTTCTAATTAGCGCAGCATCGTCAAATATTTTTTTCCACGCTGCATAGTCTTCGACTTCGTGAATGATTAATACGTATTCCATTTTTGTATCAAAAAGCCTTAATTACAGAATATAACGACTCAAATCCTCGTCTTCAACAAATTCGGCTAAGTGATCATTAACATAAGCGGCATCGATAACAATGTTGTTGCCAATCAGGTCAGGGGCGTTATAAGAAATATCCTCCAGTAAACGTTCCAGAACCGTATGCAACCTTCTGGCGCCAATATTTTCGGTGGTTTCGTTCACCTGCCAGCCAAACTCGGCAATACGCTTGATGCCATCTTCAGAAAACGACAGCGATACGCCCTCGGTACCCAGTAACGCGGTATATTGCTCGGTTAACGAAGCGTCCGGCTCGGTCAGGATGCGCACAAAATCATCGGCTGAAAGCGCATCCAGTTCAACGCGGATAGGGAAGCGGCCTTGCAGTTCGGGGATCAGATCCGACGGTTTGGTCAAATGGAAAGCACCCGAGGCGATAAACAGAATATGGTCGGTTTTGATCGATCCGTACTTGGTGCTGACCGTAGTGCCTTCAACCAATGGCAATAAATCACGCTGCACGCCTTCGCGGGAGACTTCGCCGCCGCCCAGCTCGGAACGTTTGCAGATTTTGTCGATTTCGTCCAGGAACACGATGCCGTTTTGTTCAACGGATTCTACCGCGCGCAAGCGGATGTCATCTTCATTAACCAGTTTGGACGCTTCTTCATCCTGTAAGACTTTCAGGGCTTTGTTGATTTTCATTTTGCGGGAGCGGGTTTTGCCCGAACCCAGATTCTGGAACATACCTTGCAATTGGCTGGTCATCTCTTCCATGCCGGGAGGCGCCATGATTTCAACGCCCATCGGTGCAAGATGCATGTCAATTTCAATTTCCTTGTCGTCCAGATCGCCCTCGCGTAATTTCTTGCGCATTTTTTGGCGGGTCGACTCTTCGGTATCGGACAGCATGCCGCCGTTCGCTCGGGGCAGCAGAATATCCAGAATGCGGTCTTCGGCGGCATCGAAAGCCTTGTTTTCAACCTTGTCCATTTCTATCGTGCGGGTCATTTTGACGGCGGTATCGACTAAGTCGCGGACAATGGAGTCGACATCACGGCCGACGTAGCCGACTTCGGTGAATTTGGTCGCTTCAATTTTAATAAAAGGCGCATTGGCCAGACGTGCCAGACGGCGGGCAATTTCAGTCTTACCGACGCCGGTGGGGCCGATCATTAAAATGTTTTTAGGGGTGATTTCTTCGCGCAGGGCAGGGTCGACTTGCTGGCGGCGCCAGCGGTCGCGCAGCGCAATGGCGACAGCGCGCTTGGCGTTGGCTTGGCCGACAATATGCTTGTCCAGCTCGCTTACGATTTCTTTGGGAGTCATTTGGGTCATTTGTCTACTCGTTAGGTTCGGCGTCGAGTTCTTCAATACGCAAATTGTGGTTGGTATAAATACAAATATCGGCAGCTATATTTAAAGACCGTTCGACAATTTCGCGGGCGCTAAGATTGGTGTTTTCCAGTAATGCACGCGCGGCTGCTTGGGCAAAAGCGCCGCCGGAGCCTATCGCCATCAAGTCGAATTCAGGCTCGATCACATCGCCGGTGCCGGAAATAATCAGCGATGTTCTCGCATCGGCAATAGTCAGCAATGCTTCCAGTTTGCGCAAGGCGCGGTCGGTGCGCCAGTCTTTAGCCATTTCCACGGCGGCACGGGTTAAATTGCCGCGGTGTTTTTCGAGCTTGCCTTCAAAATGTTCAAATAGGGTGAACGCATCCGCCGTTGCTCCGGCAAAACCGGCGATGACTTTATCGTGATATAAACGGCGCACCTTGCGGGCATTGCCTTTCATGACCGTGTTGCCTAATGTGACCTGGCCATCACCGCCGATCACAACTTTGTCGCCCCGGCGAACGGAAAGTATCGTTGTTCCTCTAAAACTCACTTTAAATATCCCAAAATTACCAAATACGTAAGTTTAATTTTACATGGTCTGAATTTAAATGTGCGAAAAAATGAGCGCAGTATCACATTAGTGTGCTGGATACGGTTTAGCAGAGGTTCAGAAAAATATGCTACGCTGAGTAAAACAGTCAGAAAAGGGGGAGCTCCAATGGACGCACTGAATCAAATATCAACAACCTTGGCTTTAACAATGGGCTTGGCGTGGGCCAGCGGCATTAATTTGTATGCGACGCTGTTCACGCTGGGTTATCTTGCCAATACCGGCAATGTCGATCTGCCTCCGGATTTGCAAATAGTCGCCAACCCGATGGTCATGGGAGCCGCGGGACTTATGTATTGTATCGAGTTTTTTGCCGATAAAATGCCGGGCGTAGACACTGGCTGGGACACGATACACACCTTTATCCGTATCCCGGCAGGGGCCATGCTCGCGGCCGGAGCGGTGGGCGATTTGAATCCTGCCGTTGAATTAGCCGCAGCCATCGTGGGCGGCGGATTGGCGGCAGGTTCGCATGCGACCAAAGCCGGAAGCCGGGTGTTAATCAACACCTCGCCGGAACCGTTCAGTAACTGGATTGCCTCGATCGGCGAGGATGTCGTGGTGATAACCGGCGTCTGGGCATGCATCAATCATCCGGTACTGTTTTTAATAGCGTTGGCGGGTTTTATCGTGCTGATGATCTGGCTGCTGCCACGGATATGGGCGGGGGTGAAAAAAGTCTTTAGTTCTATTATTAACCTGTTCAGGAGCGAAAACACCTTGACCGGCCAAAATCCGTCCCAATAAAAAACATTATTTATTGACTGACGGCTCATAATCGAGTCTAATGGCGCTCTTTTGTAGTTCCGCCCAGGTAGCTCAGTCGGTAGAGCAGAGGACTGAAAATCCTCGTGTCGACGGTTCGATTCCGCCCCTGGGCACCACTGCAAAAAATCAGCAATACTTCAAAATGCCCAGGTAGCTCAGTCGGTAGAGCAGAGGACTGAAAATCCTCGTGTCGACGGTTCGATTCCGCCCCTGGGCACCATGAATAGCTTTAAAAAGGCCGACCATTGAGTCGGTTTTTTTATGCGCGAAGGTTTTGGGTTCCTTGTCCGGGTTATTTTCAGAGCTTTGCTAAACCCGGATTGGTAACAGAGACGTTTCGATGCATCATCGAAAAGCAGGACATCCTGACAGAAGCCGCAATCTTAAACGGTGGTCTTACTCTTAATTCAGTCAGCAATATTCCTCAGGCATCCCGTAAGGTTTGCACGCCATTGCTTTAAACAGTCATGGATCATCACACATGCAAGCTGGCTTAACCAGACGTTTCTATGCCTTATGTGACCCTTGGTTTACGTGCCGCTGAAGGCGCATATTTTCCAAAAAAGCGCGTCAACATCGCATTGTTATCAGTCAAGGCCGTACTTCGTCGAGATAATAACCAAGCTCAACTGCGTTTTTTAGGTAAAATTGGTTCCATCCATTGTTACTTTAAAAAACTCTAAAAAACACCTGTGACGACTTTATTCCCCATCCCTGAAAACCATCCTCAACGTTTCGTTCTTCACAACGAAGTCCACGCCCGAGCGCCGTCTATCGGGAGTCTACCGGTTAGAGCGAGCCATCTTGCGTTATTGCTGTCCAGTGATGAAAAAATGCAGGAACGTAAGCACTTGACTACGCTTTGCGAAAGATTCGGTGTCGCGCCGCCTGAAAAAGAAGCGGATCACTTTAGCGCTACCTTTAATTCCTTTCAAATACGATGGGAACAGCACGGCGAGTTTAGTACTTACAGTTTTTATGTGCATGACACCCCTAAAGAGCCTTTTGCGGATTCGGCGCTAAAAAAAGTGCCGGTGGACTGGATGTCGCAGTTAACCGGGCAAGTCATTGTTGCGGCTCATACAACCATCGTCTGCGCTGCCGATATTAATTATGACGAAAATGCTGATTTAGCGGCCCTTTCGGTTCATTTTGCCGACAACCCGGTCATCGGGTCTAAAGTAACCGGCGGCGCAGCGTCGGTATTCACGGATTTTCGCATTCATGTTGATGGCTTTAGTCGTTTTTTGATTATTAACCATGACTTGAGAACGGAACAGGCCGGGCGCTTGTTGCAACGGCTGTTTGAAATTGAAGTGTATCGGGTTATGGCGTTGCTGGCTTTCCCTATCGCGCGCAAGCTGCGGCCTGCATTAAATAAGTCCGACCGGCAGTTGTACAGCATCACCAACGCAATGACGCTGCCCGATAATAATGACAGCGAATTATTGGATGAGCTAACCACGCTGGCCGCGGAAGTTGAAAATTACATATCCAGCAATCACTTCCGCTTTGCGGCAGCCAGCGCCTATTATCAATTGGTGCAACAACGCGTCAACGATTTACGCGAAGTTCGGATTCAAGGTATTCAGACCTTGGGCGAATTTATCAAACGACGACTGGAACCGGCGATCAACACCTGCGAATCAATCTCGCAACGTTTCACCCAGCTTTCCGAACGGGTCAGTAACGCGAGTCAATTACTGCGTACCCGTGTCGACATCATTATTGAGAAGCAAAATCAGGGCTTGCTGACTTCCATGGCCTTGCGCGCAAAGATGCAGCTGCGGATGCAACAAATGGTTGAAGGCATTTCGATGGTCGCCATTACTTATTATGCGACCAGTCTTATTGGCAAAATAGCCGAAGCGCTTCATTTGGTTGGCTGGAAAGTCAATCCGGAACTTATTGAAGGCATTTCCATTCCCTTTATTTTGATCATTATCGCTATCAGTAGTAAACGGATTCATAAGATCATAGCCAATACCACTGAATAACGAGATTCCTCAAGGGCGACTAAGCGTTAGGGTAAGCGCTAGGTTAAATCCGGAAGCCACAAGTTGCGCGACAGTGTCGTCATTGCTTGGCCGGGTTAGCGACTGAATCTTTAAAAGCCCCAGCGGGAGACTTCGAACAGGCTTTGTTCGGCTTTCATGCGTCGTTTATATCTGTAAAAGGCTCGCAGTCCCACGGAATGTAAACGCTTCCTATGGTCTGAATGCTTTGGAGTTTTATAGCTTTGCATTCTAATGCTGTCGTAGAGCCTGAAGGCTTGCTGGGTCAATTCTGTTGGTGTCATGACGGCAATTCCTGTTTCGTAAATCTTGAGTTGAACGCATATCGGTAACGGGTACACATTAAGTTAAATGACGGGTCATTGGTATATCGCAAAATACCTAAATGCTGATAAATCATTCCGGTGCGCGTAACTCTGCCGCATTCCATTACGGCAAGAAGAGGGATTGTTCAAATAGATTACTGCTCCTGATGCGCTTGTCGGCTGTATGCGCTGCCGGTAGGGAGTTAATCATCCGGATGCATACGCATTCGCACTTATTTATTTTTGTTGTAAAAAGTCTAGCATCCAATGAGTCGAAAAATGCCCAAGCGAACCCGACATTGAGGAGATTGGCATGGGATAAATGAAGCTAACCCAAAGGAATTGCCCCATGACTAACTTAATTTTAACAATAGCATTCCTGTTGCCCATGCCGACTCAAGTCAGTGAAGAAAGATGTCTGGCTAAAATCATTTTCGCGGAATCGAGAGGCGAGTCTATCGAGGGTGCTATTGCTGTCGGGCAGGCTACGGTTAACCGAGCCAAACGTACCGGCAAGGCAATATGTAAGCTAACGGGGGTTTCACGATTAACTCCGCCACGCAATCTGATGGCCCATTACACGGCGTTAGCTAAATCAGTTATGGGCGGTAAGGATTCTATAGTGCGAAACTCTGATAGCTGGAACACAGGCACCAAGCCAAGGCGCGCCGGAGAGGTCGTTAGGCAGATTGGCGGGCATGTCTTTTATGTGATGTCAGGGCTGTAAAGATAACCATGAGTACGCGTTGCTTTGTCGGGTTACGACGCTAATCCGTGTCGGTGTCAAATTTGACCATGAAAATGTTTATATCGTTGTTTTATGCATGGGTCGGCAAAACGAGGTGGATATTGGACGCCGTTCCCGATCCCGGTTAGAAGCTGCAAAATGGTCTGTCAAAAATATCCCGAGCAACGGTTCAGGAATTTTTGGAAGAAATCGACCGCAAATAGTTCGCTGTTGTAATGAAGATATAAATTGCTATAAAAACGACTAATAACCACTGAGCGGCATCTCCATACATTATGCAGATGACCATCATCAGAGTTCCGATTATCCAGGTCCATTTAAGTTTATTTCCTTGCTTGGCAAAACGCTCCAATTCCAATTCATCTTCGCTAAGTACATTCACGTCGTCGTTTTTATTCATTTTGTCAGCACACGCAAGGTTAAAAATTATATTTTACAATTTTTGAACGAATGATGACCATCAATTCCGGGCGCGTAAACTGATTACCGACATTGCGGATGCCCAAGGTAAGAGTCGATCATTAAAAATAATCGAGCATGATGGCTGAGTTTAATCACCCATCTATAATCAGTAGCTTGGAGTTTGTTTTTTCCGGATAGTAAGCGCCCCGATTAACATGATATTTTTGATGCTGCTTGGAAGCTACGTGGTTTTCAACTGCAAGCTTATGTGGATGTACGGTATAATTATCTGATATACAACAACTCAGCACTTAATCAATGGCCCAATTTTTTGAAATACACCCGGAGAGTCCGCAGCTGCGCTTGATACATCGTGCCGTGGACATAATCCGTAAAGGTGGCGTCATCGTTTACCCGACGGATTCATCTTATGCGATTGCCTGCCAGATAGGCGATAAGCAGGCGCTGGATAAAATCCGTCGTATCAGACAGTTGGACGATAAACACAATTTTACTCTGGTGTGCAAAGATTTAACCCAGGTGTCCATGTTCACCAAAATCAGCAATGATGCCTATCGGCTGATTAAGGCGTTAACGCCGGGAGCCTTTACTTTTATTTTGGAAGCTACGCGCGAAGTGCCGCGCCGCTTACAGCATCCCAAGAAAAAAACGGTAGGCATACGGGTTCCCGACCACCCTGTCGCTCAATTGCTGGTTCAGGAGCTGGGCGAACCCTTGTTTAGCTCTACTTTGATGTTGCCGGGAGAAGATGAGGCATTGACCGATCCTTACGAGATCAGGAATAAACTTGAGCATGAGCTGGACCTGATAATTGACGCCGGTATTATTGAGTTTGAGCAAACGACTATTATCGAATTTTCCAGCGGCGGCGTTGAGATCATCAGGCAGGGTAAGGGTCTTGCTCCGATGCTGGTCGGGTGAGGATGTGGGCATGATGGATGAATTGACGCTTTTACAACGCATAGTGGTTTGGATCTTGCCGGTGGTTTTTGCGATTACCGTGCATGAAGTAGCGCATGGCTGGGTGGCAAAAAAATACGGCGATAACACGGCTTCGGCATTGGGTCGGTTAACTTTAAACCCGATTAAGCATATTGATTTGCTCGGAACCATTATTATCCCCGGTTTGTTATTGCTCTCCTTTACCGGATTTATTTTCGGCTGGGCAAAACCGGTTCCTGTCGATGCGCGGAATTTTAAAAATCCACGGCGCGATATGGCGATAGTCGCTCTGGCCGGTCCCGTTGCCAATTTGTTGATGGCGGTCGGTTGGGCGTTAATTGCCCGGGTAGGGGTGACGATAGGCGCGCAAACCGAAGCTATCTCATTGCCGCTGATTTATACCGGGATTGCCGGTATTTCAATTAACCTGGTGTTGGCATTGATTAATTTATTGCCTATTCCGCCGTTGGACGGTAGTCGCATTTTGACGGGCATTTTGCCGAGTTATTGGGCGTGGCAATATAACCGCCTGGAACGCTTCGGATTTATTATTTTATTGGTGCTGTTATACACGAATGTTCTGGGTTCGATTTTGGCTTATCCGATGTTTGTTGCGCAGAAAGTGTTTTTTTCAATTGCCGGACTGTAGATTGATTTTTACCCTGCTTTCCAGGTTCCAGTTCCTTTTGCCGCATTTCGAAGCTTGAGTATGAGCGAGAATAGGGATCAAAATACGACTGAAGCTTTAGAGCAGCCGCCAGTCTCGGTCATGCCGTCTTTCGCGATGGTCAACGGCGCACCGTTTAACAAACTGCCGGACGATCTTTATATTCCGCCTGATGCGCTGGAAGTGCTGTTGGATACCTTTGAAGGGCCGCTGGACTTGTTGCTGTATTTGATACGCAGGCAGAATCTGGATATTGTTAATATACCGATCGCGCAGATTACCCATCAATACATCGCCTATATCCAGATCATGGGCGAATTAAATCTGGAGCTGGCGGCGGAGTATCTGGTGATGGCCGCGTTGTTGGCGGAAATCAAGTCGAGAATGCTGTTGCCCAGGCAGCCCGATGCCGAAGAAGACGAGGAAGATCCGAGGGCAACGTTGATTCGCAGGTTGCAGGAATATGAGCTGATTAAAAATGCGGCCGAAGAAATTGATCAATTGCCAAGAATTGAACGTGATATATTTGAAGTCGGCGTCGATGTGTCGACACTAAAAAATGTCGAACAGAATTTGCCGGATATCCAGCTAAAAGAAATGCTGTTGGCATTTCAGGATGTACTTAAAAGAGTTGAGCAGCTCAGCCATCATCAAATTACCAAAGAGCCCTTATCTGTCCGTGAACGCATGTCAACCATTCTGGAAAACCTTAAAGGAGCGGATAGTCTCCTTTTCTCGCAATTATTTATCCGAAAAGAAGGTCGACACGGAGTCGTTGTCTCGTTTCTGGCAATCCTCGAACTCAGTAAAGAACGACTCATCGATATTATCCAGTCAGAACCCTTTGCCGAAATCCGTGTCAGAACCGCCGGCACCGCCGGTAGCTAAGCGTGTACCCAAGTCCAGGCCTTCATCGCCGCCCCTCGATAGCGCCTGTCCTGAGTGCCGTCGAAGGGATCAGGATAGGTCTTTTATAACTGAACAACGTGAAATTAATGTGGAAATTAAACGTGTAGTTGAAGCAATTTTATTTGCTGCAAATCGCCCCATGACCTGCAAACAGGTGCAACAGGTTTTTCCTGAGATTGAACAACCGGAACTACAGGAAATACAGGCGGCTTGTGAGGCGATCAAAGAGGATTACAGGTTCAGGCCGGTTGAATTAAAGCAGGTGGCCAGCGGTTATCGTTTTCAGGTCAGGAAGGAGTTGTCGCGCTGGGTATCTCGGCTGTTTGAAGAAAAGCCGCCAAAATATTCCCGTGCATTATTGGAGACTCTGGCCATTATCGCCTATCGTCAACCGGCAACACGCGGAGATATTGAGGATATTCGCGGCGTCGGTGTCAGTTCAAGCATCATTCATACCCTGCTTGAGCGGGAGTGGATTCGAGTGGTGGCGCACAAAGAAGTGCCGGGCAGACCGGCTCTATACGGTACGACCAAACAATTTCTGGATTATTTTAATATTACGTCATTAAATGAACTGCCGACATTGCAAGAGATTCAGGAGCTTGACTTGTCGTTAGATACTACGCAACAACCCATGCAGGTAAAGAGTGAAGAGCAAGAAACAACCGAACAGATCACCCAAACAGCCGTCGAGCAGTTCAGCGAAACAGCCGAGCAGATCGCCGAAACCATCGGGCAGGCCGCTAAAACCATCGCAAGGCTCAGCACAACAACCGAATAATCCTCCAAAGCAATCTCCCTCTTTGCAAAAGGGGCGGGGGGGATTTGACGCTAATCAGTCAGTCGACGGAGAGCGTATCCAAAAAGTGTTGGCGCGCGGCGGCGTCGGTTCCAGGCGGGAAATTGAACGCTGGATAGATGAAGGGCGGTTAAAGATTAACGGCAAGCCTGTTGGCTTGGGCGATCGATTGAAAGCAGGGGATCATCTGTTGATTAATGACCGGGTTGTTCATTGGGAAAAATTTGTCGAACAGCCTACCCGAGTGCTGCTTTATCATAAACCGGTCGGCGAGGTGGTTACCCGTCGCGACCCTGAAGGTCGGCCGGTGGTGTTTACGCAGCTGCCGAAATTGGCTATCAGTCGCTGGATAGCGGTTGGCCGCTTGGACATCAACACGTCAGGATTATTATTGGTTACCAATAATGGCGAACTGGCCAATCGATTAATGCATCCGTCAACGCAAGTGGAGCGTGAATACGCGGTGCGTATTTTGGGTGAGGTTTCAGAAGCTACCCTGGCAAAACTCAAGCAGGGCGTGGAGCTTGAAGACGGCAAGGCCAAATTTGACGATATTATATTTTTCGGCGGCGAAGGCGCCAATAAATGGTACAACGTTATCGTTGCCGAGGGCCGCAACCGGCTGGTAAGGCGATTGTGGGAGTCGCAGGAGCTCATCGTCAGCCGCTTAATGCGGGTACGCTATGGGCCTGTGGTATTGCCGGAGCGTTTGAAAACTCATTCGTTTTATGAGTTGACCGATAAAGAGCTGGAATTGCTGTTTGAATTTGCAGGCATGGCAGGTGAAAAGCCAGTACACATAACCAAGCCTGAAGTTAAGGCGCATAAATCAGGAAAGCGATAACGGCGCGGGTCGGATTGCCCTAAAGGCGCGAGAGCTGGGTGTAATCCGATAGCTGCCGTTGATTTATTTGGCCAAGACGACTTGGTTTCTGCCTTTGTTTTTGGCGGCATACATGGCCTTATCCGCGCGGAGGATGAACGACTCGATCGTATCATTGGCACGTAAGGTACTGACGCCCAAGCTTGCGGTGATCTTGATGGTTTCCATGCCGTAGGCTATTGTATGGTTTTCAATTGAAGTGCGAATGCGTTCTGCAAGCAGTCCTGCGCCGTTGGCGTCCGTGTCGCTTAATAAAATTACGAATTCTTCTCCGCCATAACGAAAAATAATATCGCTATCTCTTAGGCTTTCTTTAATCCATTTTGCCCCCAAAGCCAGCGTGATGTCGCCGCAGTCGTGGCCGTATGTATCATTGATGGTTTTGAAATGGTCGATGTCAAAGAAGATCAGCGATAAATTTTTGACATTGCGTGTAGCGAGGCTCATTTCCCGTTTAATAGTGTCATTAAACGAAGCCCTGTTATGGGTTTGAGTGAGTGGGTCCGTATAAGCCATTTTCAAGGCTTGATGAAATAAGGTTGCATTTTTCAACGGATAAATTAAACAGCAAAGTAGCGTTTCCAGTAACTGGAGGTCTCCATCGCTGAATCTATGATTACGCATCAGTTTTAATTCGCCCAGTTGTTGCTGTTCAACTTTAAGGGCGTAGTTACAGGAGTGTCGTGTAAAAACCCCGCTTTTTACTTCCAGAGCAAATTCCGTATTTGTATAAATAAAGGCGCTATGAGGAATCTTGTGTGCGATTTTGCTGCTGAAAATTGCGATCAGTTCATTAAATTCCAACGTCGTTTGTAAGGCGCTACTGATGTCATAATTATCGAGGTTAACCGCTTTTGTTGCTTCAAAAGTGTTATTGCTGATAATCGCTAGGTTTGCTGATTTATGGTTCATGGACGCTTCCTCGTAGATTGGAATTATTACGTTGCAATAACTAAAGCGAAGGATGTGCCATTTTTTAAAATATCAATAATAATCAATATATTGATGAATCTGTTTTGATTTTTATTTGATTGTCGTCATAAAGTTGACGCTGCAAAGTGGCAAGGGATTGCCGGTGGTGCGGCTTAAACGGTTGTTTTGCTGCCGTCATGCCTAATTCGATTGCCGGGCAATAATGGGTAATGGCGGTTTGGATTTTGGTGTGAGAAGTTTGAGGATAAAGTAACGGTTGGTTTGAATTCTGCTTTTTACGCTCTGTAAGCGTAACCGACTAGATTGGCAGTCATAATAATGATAACGAAACAGCGCTTTTCATGTAAAATGCGGACAGATGTGTTGGAATTTGCTGATGAATCAAGGGGGTGTAGCAAAAGTCGCTACATTTTTACGATTGTTTGATGGTGCCGAGGAGAGGACTTGAACCTCCACGGGGTTGCCCCCACCAGCACCTGAAGCTGGCGTGTCTACCAATTTCACCACCTCGGCAGAGGCTAGCTGTAAAAGCTAAAGTGAGCGCGCACTATACCTAGCCGCTTTGATTTTGTCAATTAAGCGTGGAGTTTTTACCTAAACTTAAATTATTTCGGGTTAAACGTAATGACGTTACCTGGAGCTAACGGAGAATAGTTTCTTTACATAAGACCCAAAAACTTTTCTCTTTCAATCCTAATCGATATACTAAGCCCATATATTTAAGATATGTTTATTGTATCCACTCTCCTTTATTTGATTATTTAAATGACATTGAAGTCTAAAAAAGACGTTGATTTTAATTCAACAAAAGATCCATATGCTCAGCGCGAAGCTGAGAAATATGAGAACCCTATTCCCAGTCGCGAATTAATTCTCCAATTGATCGAGCATGCTGGAAAACCTCTGCGTCGTGAAGAAATCGCCGAGGCGTTTTCTCTTGAAGCCGAAGACCAGCTGGAGGCATTGCGCCGCCGTTTGCGGGCAATGGAAAGGGATGGGCAATTATTATTTAATCGGGGCAAAAAATATTGCCTGGTAAATAATGAAGATTTAATTGCCGGGCGCATTATCGGCCATGCGGACGGTTTCGGTTTTCTTAAGCCGGATGATGGGTCGGATGACCTGTTCCTGTCGCCGCGGGAAATGAATCCGTTGCTGCACAATGACCGGGCGCTGGTGCGTATTGCCGGGGTTGATAAAAAAGGTCGCAGGGAAGGGGCGGTTGTTGAGATTCTACAGAGAAACACTCATCAGGTTGTAGGGCGGCTTTATAAGGAAGACGGCTTTACCTATGTGGTGCCGGATAACAAAAATATAGCGCAAACCGTTCTGGTTGAAAAAGGCGGCGTGGGCAAAGCAAAACAAGGACAGATTGTTGTTGCGGAAATTGTCGAACAACCGACCAAGCTTCATCAGCCCATTGGCCGGATCATCGAGGTCATGGGCGAGCATATGGCGCCGGGAATGGAAATCGATATGGCGATTCGTTCCTATGAGTTGCCTAATCAATGGCCCGATGAGCTGCTGGAAGAAATTAAACCGCTTAAAAAAGAAGTGCCGGAGTCGGCAAAACAGGACCGGGTTGATTTGCGGAAAATTCCATTAGTCACCATTGACGGCGAAGATGCCCGCGATTTTGACGATGCCGTTTATTGCCAGAAAACCCCCAAAGGCTGGAAGCTGCTGGTCGCAATTGCCGATGTTTCACATTATGTGCAGATTAACTCGGCGTTGGACAAAGAAGCTCAAAAACGCAGCACATCCGTATATTTCCCTGAGCAAGTCATACCGATGTTGCCGGAGATTTTGTCCAATGGCCTGTGTTCGCTTAATCCCCATGTGGATCGCTTGTGTATGGTGTGCGAGCTGTATATTAACGAGGAAGGGCAGGTTACCCGGTCACGGTTTTTTGATGCGGTGATGAGTTCTCATGCCAGACTGACCTACAATGAAGTCGCAAAAATGCTGGTCGATGGCGATAAGGAATTAGCCGAGAAATATAAAGCCTTGATGCCGCACTTACAGGAGTTATACGCGCTTTACAAGGTTATGCGGGTGAGCCGCGAACAGCGCGGCGCTATGGATTTCGACACCCAGGAAACCCGGATTGTTTTCGGTGCAGAGCGTAAAATCGAAAAGATAGTGCCTGTGGTGCGTAACGATGCGCACAAGTTGATTGAAGAGTTTATGATCACCGCGAACATGGCCGCGGCGCGTTTTTTAAATAGTAAAAAAATGCCCAAGCTGTTGCGGATACACGAAGGCCCAAGCGCCGATAAGCTACTTAACCTGAAAACCTTTATTGGCGAACTGGGCTTGAGCTTAGGCGGCGGCGCTAAACCGACGCCGTTGGATTATATGCATCTGATGGAGTCAATCAAAGACAGACCCGATGCGCATTTGATCCAGACTGTCTTGTTACGTTCGATGTCGCAGGCCGTCTACAGTCCCGAGTTAAAAGGCCATTTTGGTCTGGCATTGGACGCTTACGCGCATTTTACCTCGCCTATCCGCCGTTATCCCGACTTGCTGGTGCATCGCGCGATCAGGCATTGTTTGCAGGGCAAGCCGGTGGAAAGCTTTTTCTACGGGGTTCCCGATATGGTCGTTTTGGGCGAACAATGCTCCGCCCATGAGCGACGCGCCGATGACGCCACGCGCGATGTCGTAAGCTGGCTCAAATGCGAATATATGATGGACAAGGTCGGCGAGGAATTTCCCGGCATTATTTCTGCGGTCACTTCGTTCGGTTTTTTTGTCGAGCTTGCCGAAATCTATGTTGAAGGCTTGGTTCATATCAGCAATCTGGCGCAGGATTATTTTCATTTCGATGCAACCAGTCACCAGCTAAGAGGCGAGCGTACCGGTGTTAATTACCGGTTGGGCGATAGCGTCAAGGTCAGGGTCGCTCGCGTCGACCTGGACGAAAAGAAGATCGATTTTGAGTTGGCGCAAAAACAAGCCGTGATGGATACCAAACCTAAAAAGAGACGCCGTAAAAAATGATGTTCTTTCTGATCTTCTTCTGGTCATCATCTGGTTTCAATCTGGTGCTTGGAAGTAGGTAGAGCCTCTTAATGCGTCTAATTCGAAATCTCAGATAAAAAAATTATGGGACGTGAAGGCCAATGGATTAACCAGCCTATAACAGAGGCTGTCGATATTTCAAACTGGAAGAAAGATGATGAATTTGGAATTTATCCCGAAGGGGCCAGAGATAAAACGCTGCTCCATAGCCCGGTATCTTCAGCCTATGAATTTCTAATTCCAAACCATCGGTATTTATATAAATACGCATTCGGCCGCCACCCGGATCAATTCTGGACTGAAATCATTGCTTATCAAGTCGGCTGTTTTCTGGATGTTCCCGTGCCTCCGGCATTTATCGCATTCGATGAGAATGATAATAGCTGCGGCGCGTTGATTGAATGGTTTCTGAATTATCCCGAACAACCGGAAGAGCGCTTTGTTCCGGGTGGCGACATTATGATGAATCTCATCCCCAACTTTGACCGGAAAAAAGGCCAGCAGCATAATTTTACAACGGTGGAGAATCACCTAAATTTATTAGCAACATTCAAGAAAGTTGCTATGGCGGACTGGTTAACTTATTGGTGCGATATGCTGTTATTTGATGCCTTAATCGGTAACACAGACAGGCACCAGGATAATTGGGGCTTACTTTGGCAATCTTCAAATGAAAAATTAAAGGTGCGTATGACACCGGTTTTTGATAACGGCACCAGCCTAGGCTATGAGATTTTGGAAAGAAGCATGGATGATTTTTATAAGCCTGATCATTTGCAAAAATATATCAATAGAGGTTGTCACCATATCCGCTGGCAATTGCACGATGAATATCCTGCCCATCATATAGAGCTGTTGGAATTATTAGTTAGCAAGTACCCGGCAATTGCAAGCCGAATAAAAAACAAACTCAAAGCCTTTGACATGAATAGTCTTAGGGCTATCATAACCAATAGCACAAAATTTGAAATACGCATTCCATTAACTGAAAAACGAGCTGAGTTTGTTTGTCATTTAATCGAATCCAGATATTTAGCAATCAGCGAACGAATAGAAAAATACCCGTGAACCTAATTAAGCACGTTACCGACCCCGACCGATTATTGTTAGTCTGGCAAGCGCCGGAAGGGAAATCACGTGCCCGTTATGTTGTTGGAGAACTCGTCCAACGTGAAGGACGCGTTATATTTCGCTATTTATCCGATACGGAAGAGTTCAAAAGAGCCTGTGCGGAAGGATTTGTCTGCTATCCTGCTTTCAGGAAGACCGGCCAGGAATATACTCAAGGCGTACTGGACTCTTTTCTTCGTCGGCTGCCACCCAGAAAGCGAGGGGATTTTGGTAAGTATTTGGAGCAATGGCGACTTGCGCCCAATGTCGAAATCAGCGACTTTGCGTTGCTGGGGCATACAGGCGCAAAATTGCCCAATGACGGTTTTTCCCTGATTAATCCATTTGATAATACCGAACCGCCGTTTGAATTTTATATTGAGGTGGCCGGTTTTCGGCATCAACCGAATATCAGTATTGATGATATTTTAGTGGGTATGGGCGCTGTATTCGTTGCCGAACCCGATAATGAGTACAATCGCGATGCGGTTAGAATTGAAGTCGCCGGAAAAAAAATTGGTTATGTAAGTGACGCCCAGTGCAAGGCATTTAATAGCTGGTTGGGGCGGTATTCTATTAATGCTAGCGTAGAGCGCATCAATGGCTCTATCGACAGACCTTTAATTTATATTTATGGTAGGGTAGCTCTGGAGCAACATTGCAAGGCAGTCGCATAAATTATTTTTGATTTAAGCGGCATTAATAACGGTTCTTTATTAGACAGAAAGTCTTTTACATTTCACAATCAATGAAATTAAGCAAAATATACGGCATACATTCAGTACAGTCGGCCTTAGATTATTCACCTAAAAATATCCACAAAGCCTGGATTGACGGCCAAAGGCAAGACAAACGCTTGACGCAGCTAATCGATGATTTATTGGATTTGGGCATAGAGCCGGAAAAAGTTGACCGGAAAAAATTGGATCGTTTTGCGGAAGGCAATAATCATCAAGGCATCGTTATCGAAGTCGAAATGCCCGGCGAATTATCGGAAAGCGACCTGAAGGACGCGGTCTTAACGCTGTCGGGAACGCCTTTATTCCTGGTTCTGGATAATGTTCAGGACCCGCATAATTTCGGCGCTTGTCTTAGAACCGCCGACGCTACCGGCGTGCATGGGGTGATCATCACCAAAGATAATGCCACGGGGATTACTCCGACGGTCTGTAAAGTGGCTAGCGGAGCCGCAGAAACGGTGCCGGTTTATCAGGTGACTAATTTGTCCAGAACCTTGCGCTGGCTGAAAGAACAGGGCATTTGGGTCATGGGTGCGGCGGGCGAAGCAACACAGACCGCCTATCAAACCGATTTCACCGTGCCGTTGGCTTTAGTCGTGGGTGCCGAGGGTAAAGGCTTAAGACGGTTGACCAAGGAGCAATGCGATATATTGGTCAAGTTGCCGATGCTGGGTCAGGTAGAAAGCCTTAATCTGTCGGTTGCGACCGGCGTGTTGCTGTATGAAACGGTGCGGCAGCGGGTACTTGCCAGTTAAGTTATAAATATTCACCACGAAGGCACGAACGACTGCATGGATGCAGGAGGTAGTGCAATGCAGGAGCAATTGCCGAGAACAGGAAGGTTTAAAGAGCGGAAAGCTGTAATGCCGCAACTGAAAATACTTAGAGGGCATCTCTCCGTCATTTCACAATGACTTAAGATTGAGACGATTAGAAATCATCCAATATCTTCGTGTTCTTCGTGCCTTCGTGGTAAATTATTTTAAATGATCGCGCAATCCTCAATTTAGTAATGCAAACACATTCAACACGCTCTCTTGAAGGCACGGGCTTAAGCTGTATTCGCGATGACCGGGTGTTATTTGAAAAACTGGCTTTTGAATTGGTTTCAGGCCAGGTTCTATTGCTGGAAGGCAAAAACGGCAGCGGCAAGACCTCGTTATTACGCATTTTATGCGGATTCCGGGAGCCTGATGCAGGTGAAATTAACTGGTGCGGCGACGCGGTAAAAGACAGCCGGTTTTATGCGCAGATGGCTTATGTCGGTCACTTGGACGGCATTAAAAAAGAACTGACGGTCTTGGAAAACTTAAGGATGTCTGTGGCTTTAAGCAGTGCCGGCCAGTATTCCATTTATGAAGCTTTAGCCAAAGTCCATTTGGCGGGCTATGACGACGTTCTCGTGCAGGCTTTATCCGCAGGCCAGAAAAGACGGTTATCCCTGGCAAGATTGCTGATTACCGAAAATGTGTTGTGGATTCTGGATGAGCCTTTCACCTCATTGGACAAGCAGGGCATTGCCCTTATCGAAACCTTAATGACCGAACATTGCGCTAACGGCGGAATGATTGTTCTTACCTCGCATCATGACATAGACCTGCCTGATGTCGATGTCCAGCGTATTAATTTATCCTGATGTCTTTATCCCGTGCATTTTTTGCCGTTATTCGGCGCGACCTGGTTTTGGCTTTACGACGTCGTTCGGAAATAGCCAATCCGCTACTGTTTTTTATCCTGGTGATAACCCTGTTCCCGTTGGGCATCGGTGCGCAGCCGCATTTATTGCAAGCCATTGCGCCGGGGATTATCTGGGTTTCCGCCTTGCTGGCGGCGATGCTGTCTTTGGATAGCCTGTTCCGTTCGGATTTTGACGACGGCTCGCTGGAGCAGATTCTATTAAGCCCTCATCCAACGTCGGTACTGGTGTTAGGTAAAATCATCGCGCATTGGCTGGTGACGGGTTTGCCGCTGTTGATTGTCGCGCCGTTGCTGGCGGTTTTTTTAGGCATGCCCAATCATGCTCTGGGCATCCTGTTGCTAACCTTGTTGCTGGGAACGCCGGTGTTAAGTCTGATAGGGGCCATCGGTGTGGCGCTAACCGTAGGGTTGCGTCGGGGCGGCATGATTTTGTCGCTGCTGGTTTTACCGTTGTATGTTCCGGTGTTGATTTTTGCCGGTAATGCCGTGCAGATGGCAGGCAGTGGACTGCCCGTCGATGCGCAAATTAATATTTTGATTGCCATTTTATTGATGGCCTTGGTTTTAGCGCCTTTGCCGGTAGCGGCAGCATTAAAAATGAGTATTAATTGATAATATCTCGTAGAATAATCGAACATATTATCGACCAGGACTAAATGATGATGGCATCAGCTAAATATTTGTCTGTTTTTGCACCAGCTACCCCGCAACAAAGAAAAGAAAATTTTGATGATTACTGGGAGTTTACCCAGCAGCATGGTGGGGAGTTATTGGAAGATGAGAAAAATTTAGCTAAAAAGCGTGATCGACTGAAGCATTTTCAGGATAACCCGGTTAAATTGCGCCAGCCACTGGCCGATCCTGAGGCGTTTTATCGCAATTACGTTGACATGCAGGACGACCCCAAATCACTGAATCGCATAACGTTGATGCTGACAGGCATATACAAGTTTGCCCGGCATGAATGGGTGGGCATTAAAGGCGCATGGGACGCCGTGCCCGATATGGCTCATTCGCATACCGTGGAAGATAAAATCAGCCGCGTGCATTTGGCCGAGGAATTTTGCCATGTACGCTTGTTTGATGAAATGCTCCGCACTTGCGGTTTGGATCAAGTGGAGTGGGTTCCTTTAGGGCCGATCAAAGAAAAGATCTACGAGCAGTTCCCCAAATTGCCCGGCTTTTTAATGGACACTCCGGCTTTCGTCACCGAGTTGATGGGCGTGACGTTCTATTGTCATTTATATCATTTGTTTGATGAAGTACTGGCCGATGAACCGGAAGTACGCGACCGTTTAAAAGAATTGCTGGATGAAATTACCATTGATGAAGTGGCGCATGTCGGACAACGAAGAAATTTTGTCGGGCCGATAGGCATCAAAGTCTCAAAATGGCTGGTTAAGCCTTTTTATACGATGTTCTTTAATGATATTCCTGAAGTCGGGCAATTGTTTGACGTTGAGCAGATGATTAAAGACGGCGTCGCTTTTGATTTTAATGAATTACCTGAGTATATGATTGAACGCAGTTGGATTCCTTCATACTGCAAAGCTTAAAAAACAGACTGTCCTTGAACCTTTCGCTAGACTCCCTATGTTTTTAATTCCTGATCCCGTAGTTCGTTTTTTTCACCGCATGGCGTCCCCGCCGCATTTTTACGCGTTCACCGAACGATTAATGCCGTGGCTGGTGGTTATTTTCCTGCTGCTAACCGCCGCAGGTCTTTACGGCGGATTGTATCTTGCACCGGCGGATTATCAGCAGGGCGACAGCTATCGTATTATCTATATTCATGTGCCCAGTGCCTGGATGTCGTTATTCATTTATGTGGTCATGGCGGTTGCAGGGGCAATAGGCCTGGTCTGGCGCATCAAACTGGCGGAGATTGTGGCGATCAGCAGCGCGCCGGTCGGAGCCAGCTTCACCTTTATCGCGCTGGTGACAGGTTCCTTGTGGGGCAAGCCGATGTGGGGAACCTGGTGGGTCTGGGATGCGCGGTTAACGTCTGAATTGATATTGCTGTTTTTGTATCTCGGGGTCATCGGGCTTTACGGTGCAATAGACGACAAGCGTACCGCGTCCAGAGCCGTGGCTATTTTGGCCTTGGTTGGCGTGGTCAATATCCCGATTATTCATTATTCCGTCGAGTGGTGGAATACGCTGCACCAAGGGCCGACGGTAACAAAAATGGATAAGCCGTCCATTCATGTCAGCATGCTGATACCGTTGTTGCTGATGGCGGTAGCGTTCAAATTTTATTACCTGATCGCGATGTTGCAGCGGGCGCGTACCGAATTGTTGCTGCGTGAACGCAATGCGCAGTGGGTTAAGGCTATGATATCGGAGTCAAAATAATGACGATGCAGGAATTTTTCGCAATGGGCGGTTACGCCTTTTATGTCTGGACCTCTTACGGCCTGACTTTAATCGTGCTGCTTGCCAATATTATTATTCCGGTGGCGCAACGCAGACAGTTCTTACGTTCCTTGGCGCTCAAGCAAAAACGGCAGTAAATCATGAAACCAGCCAGAAAACAGCGTTTAATGCTTATCGGCCTGATGGTCATCGGAGCGGGGCTTGCCACCGGCTTCGCGCTTAAGTCCTTTAATGAAAATTTGATGTACTTTTTTTCGACCACCGATGTCGTGGAAGGCAAGGCCCCAAAAGACACCTTGTTTCGTTTGGGCGGCATGGTCATTAAAGGCTCTGTGGAAAGGCCGAATGACGGACTGATGGTGCGCTTTAAATTGACCGATTTCAGCAAGGATGTGACCGTCGAATACACGGGCATCCTGCCGGACTTGTTCAGGGAAGGGCAGGGCATTGTTGCTCACGGCAGGTTAAATGCACAGGGCGTTTTTATCGCCGAAGAAGTGCTGGCCAAGCATGATGAAAATTACATGCCGCCGGAAGTAAAAGACAGTTTGAAAAACAAATCAGCGCCAGTTACAGGCCAAAAATCATGATTGCAGAGTTGGGACATTTTTCACTGATTCTGGCCTTATGCATGGCTGTTATTTTGGGGATATTGCCGATCATCGGCGCTTCCCGATCCATATCCGGCTGGATCGCCGTAGCAAGGCCTGCCGCATTTGGGCAACTGTTCTTCATGGTTGTTTCCTACGGCTGTCTGACCTATGGATTCTTGACCCATGATTTTTCGGTCAAATACATTGCGACTAATTCCAATACCGCATTGCCGGTTTTGTATCTGGTTTCCGGTGTCTGGGGCGCGCATGAAGGCTCGTTATTACTTTGGGCGTTGGTTTTATCCGGCTGGACAGGCTTGGTTGCGATGTTCAGTCGCGCCATTCCTGACGCCACCGTTGCCCGCGTTTTAGGGGTGATGGGGCTGGTCTCTATCGGTTTCATCCTGTTTTTATTATTGACGTCCAATCCGTTTGAGCGGCTGTTTCCTGCGCCGTTGGAAGGGCGAGATTTAAATCCCTTGTTGCAGGATCCGGGGCTGGCGATACATCCGCCGATGCTTTATATGGGGTATGTCGGTTTTTCCGTGGCTTTTGCTTTTGCCATTGCCGCCTTGCTTGAAGGCAGGCTGGATGCGGCTTGGGCGCGTTGGTCAAGACCTTGGACCAACATCGCGTGGATGTTTTTAACTATCGGCATCGCCTTGGGCAGCTGGTGGGCTTATTACGAATTGGGCTGGGGCGGCTGGTGGTTTTGGGACCCTGTCGAAAACGCCTCATTCATGCCTTGGCTGGTCGGCACGGCGTTGATTCATTCCCTGGCGGCCACTGAGAAACGCGGCGCGTTTAAAACATGGACGGTATTGCTGGCGATTTTTGCGTTTTCCTTAAGCTTGCTGGGCACATTCCTGGTCCGGTCCGGCGTATTAACCTCAGTACATGCGTTTGCCAGCGATCCGGCAAGAGGCCTGTTTATCCTGATATTTCTGGCTGTCGTGATAGGCGGCTCATTATTGCTGTATGCGATAAGAGCGCCCTACGTTAAGAGCAGCGCGACCTTTGAACTGGTTTCAAAAGAATCGGCGATATTGCTGAACAATGTACTGTTAGTAGTAACGGCTTCCAGTATTTTGTTGGGCACCTTGTATCCGCTGGTGATTGACGCGTTGGGCTTGGGCAAGATTTCGGTCGGCCCTCCGTACTTTAATGCTGTATTCATTCCGTTAATGGCGCCGTTGGCGATTGCCGTGGGCTTGGGCATGCTGTTGCGCTGGAAAAGAGACAATATCAACGTGATTGCCTTGCGGGTGCGCTGGATTGTTTTAGCCTGCGTCTCCGGCGGATTGCTGATTCCGTTGGGCATGCCGTTTTATTCCTGGGGAGCGGTCTTGGGTTTAACGCTGGCGTTGTGGACGGTTGCCATTACCGTGATGTCTTTTGTTGATCGCATGGGGCCGCAGGGATTCTCATGGCAACGGCTGCAAACCGTACCGGCCGGCTTTTACGGCATGACCGTGGCGCATCTGGGCATTGCCGTATTTGTGATAGGCATTACCCTGACGTCCGTTTACAGTGTCGAAAAAGATGTCCGCATGGCGCCTGACGATACGCTGGATATGTCCGGCTATATCTTTGAATTTCACGGCGTAAAACAGACCAAGGGACCTAACTATGTTGCGGAACAGGCTTTTGTCACCGTCAGTTACGAAGGCAAGCAGGTCGCCAAACTGGAGCCGCAAAAACGGGTTTACCAAGTGCAAAAAATGCCGATGACCGAAGCGGCTATCGATGCCGGATTGTTTCGAGATTTATTCGTTGCGATAGGCGAACCGCTGGGCGACAAGGGCGCATGGAGCATGAGGATTTATTACAAGTCATTTATCCGCTGGATTTGGCTGGGCGCACTGTTCATGGCTGCAGGCGGTTTAATCGCAGCGTGTGATAGACGGTATAAAACGCCATTGCCCAGCAAGAACTTGGGCGCGAGCGAGGTGCCGGTTGATGCTTAAGTACATCCTTCCTTTATTATTGTTTATCGTTATGGCGGTGTTTTTGGCACTGGGCTTAAACCTTCATCCCAGTGAGATTCCTTCGCCGTTGATCAACAAACCGGCTCCGGAGTTTTCTGCGTCCAAGCTTCAAGCGCCCGAAGAAAAATTAACGCCCGCCGATTTGAAAGGCAAAGTCTGGCTGTTTAATGTCTGGGCATCCTGGTGTGTATCATGCCGTTCCGAGCATCCGGTACTTAACCAATTGGCCCAGCAAAAAGCCGCCGTTATCGTCGGCTTGAATTACAAGGATGAGCCTGAAGCCGCCTTAGGCTGGCTGGCGCAATTAGGCAATCCTTACGATGTCAGCATCATGGATCAGGATGGCCGCATCGGCATAGACTGGGGCGTTTACGGTGTGCCGGAAACCTTCGTGATCGATAAACAGGGCGTGGTTCGATATAAGCATACCGGTCCCGTTACACCTGAAGATGTGCAGCAAGTATTCCTACCTTTGATCGCCAAGTTACAAGCCGAAAATTAATGAAGCACTTATCTATAATTTTTCTGTTAATACTGTCCGGCATAGCTTGCGCCGGTGTCGAATTCCGGCAGTTTGCCAATCCTGAACAGCAAGAGGCTTATGAAACGCTGACCTCGGAACTGCGCTGTCTGGTCTGCCAAAACCAGACCATCGCCGATTCCAATGCGGAACTGGCCGCGGATTTGCGCAGACAAGTCTACGAAATGCTGCAACAAGGCAAATCAAAGCAGGATATAGCCCAATTTATGACCGATCGATACGGCGATTTCGTTTTATACAATCCGCCCTTTAAGCTCAAGACCGGTCTGTTGTGGATGGGGCCGGTGGTGTTTTTGCTAATCGGTTTGATTGCTGTGTTTTTGTTTGCGCGGCGTAAAAAAACCGCCTCCATCCTGCATTCCAACACGGGGAACGAGAACGCTGAGAAATTGGCAAAAATCCGTAATTTGTTAGAGAAAGGTGATCAGTCTTGAATGTGCTATTTTTGCTTATCGTCAGCGTACTGGTCTTAATCGCTTTTCTGATTGTGCTGCCGCCGTTGTGGAGAATCCCCCCCGCCCCCCCTTTTTCAAAGAGGGGAGAAAAGGATCCACTCCCCCCTTTAGCAAAGGGGGGCTGGGGGGGATTTGCAGACCAGGATCAGCGCAATATCGCCATTGCCAGGCAACGATTGGCCGAGCTTAAGGAACAACTGCAAGCAGGCGCATTAACTCAGGCACTTTATGACGAGCAGTTGGTCGAACTTGAACAGGCCTTGAGCGATGATCTCGATATAGATAGCCATGTCAACGAGGCGCCGTCGCAAGGCCGGTGGATAGCGCTGGTGCTGGTTTTGGCAATCCCTTTTGTGGCGGGCTCGCTTTATTGGACACTGGGCAACTATCAGTCATTAACGCAGGAAAATCAAACAGCGGCGGCAAATCAGGCAGTACCCGAACTGGAGAAAATGAAAAGCATGGTTGCCGGGCTTGCAGAACGCCTGAAAGAACAGCCGGACGATGCGATGGGCTGGACGATGTTAGGCCGATCCTACAAATATTTGCAGCAATATCCTCAAGCCGTCGACGCGTTTGAGCACGCCTACAAGTTAATAGGCGAGCAGCCGGAAATCATGCTGCTTTACGCCGATGCCCTGGCCTTTTCCAACAATGAGCAGCTGGCCGGAAAACCATCAGAACTGGTGTTTAAAGCCTTGGCGATGGAGCCCAATAACGTGACCGGCCTGTGGCTGGGCGGTATGGCAAAAGCGCAAGTAGGCGATTTTGCAGCGGCAATGGATTTGTGGACAAAATTGGAAGCACAGCTGCCTCAGGGTTCGGAAGCCCAACGGGAGATACAAGTCCTGTTGGCAAAGCTTGCAACGCAGATGCCGGAAGGCGCTACTCAAGCGGAAGCAAAACCTGTGCAACCGGTTGCGACACTTCCGTCATCATCGGCAGTCGCGAGTATTGATGTTCAGGTGAGCTTGGCGCCCGAGTTGCAAAAATCGGCCAATCCCGGCGATACCGTCTTTATTTACGCTCAGGCATTATCCGGCCCCAAAATGCCGCTGGCTATCGTGCGTAAACAGGTTTCCGAATTGCCGTTAACCGTCAACTTGACTGATGCGATGGCGATGATGCCGACCATGAAGTTATCGAATTTCGAGCAAGTCAAACTGCTGGCGCGCATTTCCAAATCCGGCGATGCGATGCAACAGCCCGGCGACTTGATCGGCATCATCGAACAGGTAGCGTTGACTGATAAAAGCCTTAAAAAAATAGTCATCAACAGTTCAATAAAATGATGGATCAATCTATAAAATTCGATTTAGGCCTTATCAATCGTTACGATAAGGCCGGTCCCCGTTATACCTCTTACCCGACAGCATTGGAACTGCACGAAGGCTTCGGCGACAAGGAATATCGCCAACACATAGCAAAATCCAATGCCGCCGGCGGCCCGCTGTCGCTGTATTTTCATATTCCTTTTTGCGACACCGTCTGCTTTTATTGCGCCTGCAATAAAATCGTCACCAAAAACCGCAAACATGCGGAACCGTATTTGGCGAATCTGTGCAAAGAAATTGCGATGCAGGGCGATTTGTTCGACTCCAACCGAGTCGTCAATCAATTGCACTGGGGCGGGGGAACGCCGACTTTTTTAAGCTACGAGCAGATGACAACGCTGATGGCGGTCACCCGTGAGCATTTTCACTTAAGGGATGACGACAAGGGCGAATATTCGATTGAAGTCGATCCCCGTGAAACCAACGGCCAGACCATGAAGCAACTGCGCGAACTGGGCTTTAACCGGGTCAGTTTGGGTTTGCAGGATTTCGATCCGGCTGTGCAAAAAGCCGTCAATCGCCTGCAAAGCGAAGAGCAGACGTTCAGCGTTTTAGAGGCGGCCAGAGCCGAGGGTTTTCGCTCGACCAATATCGACTTGATCTACGGCCTGCCGCTGCAAACGGTGGAGACTTTCGCCCTTACGCTGGATAAAATCCTGGCTGTGTCGCCGGATCGTTTTTCGATCTTCAACTACGCGCACATGCCAACACGGTTTAAAACCCAGCGCCAGATTAACGATGCCGATATGCCGAGCCCCGACGTGAAGCTGGCTATTTTGCAGATGGTCGGGCAAAGACTCACCGACGCCGGTTATGTCTATATCGGCATGGATCACTTCGCCAAACCCGATGACGAACTGGCCGTGGCCCAGCGCGAGGGGCATTTGTATCGCAACTTCCAGGGCTATTCCACGCATTCGGATTGCGATCTGGTGGGTTTGGGGATTACTTCGATCGGCAGGGTAGGCGATGCCTATATCCAGAATGTCAAAGAACTGGAGGAGTACGATCAATTGATCAGTCAGGGACAATTGCCGGTATTTAAAGGCGTCGAGCTGGATGATGACGACAAACTGCGCCGCGCCGTGATTACCCAGCTGATTTGCCATTTCGATTTAAGCTTCGCCGCTATCGAGCAGCAGTTCGCCATTCACTTTACCGATTATTTTGCTCAGGAACTTGTGGCATTAGCGCCGATGCAGGCCGACGGTTTGCTGATGCTGTCAGCGGAAGGCATCAAGGTGTTATCTTCAGGCCGTCTATTGATCCGCAATATCTGCATGGTATTCGACAAGTATCTGGCGCAAAAACAACAGCAGTTTTCAAAAGTTATTTAAGTCGCCTTATGAATGAAGATCGATTAATCGAATTGGAAATAAAAGCCGCCTATCAGGAAGATTTACTGCAGGCGTTGAATAAGATAGTCGCCGGGCATCAGCAACAGATAGGACGCTTGGAAGCCACTTGCAGAATGCTCAACGATCGGATTAAAAGCCTGTCTGCTGAGGGTAGCGGCGGGGAAAGTATTGAGGAAGTGCCGCCGCATTATTAGTCGTTGAGCGAGGTTTCTTAACCCTTACGGCGAAAACGCCGCAGAGGTGGTCCTACGTGTCGTATTTTTTAGACAACTGCAATAATACAAAAACCGCTCCCGTTCCTCCGTCTTTAGGCGGTGCGGAGCAAAAGGCCTGAACGTCTTGGTGTTGCCTCAGCCATACGTTGAGGTTGTTTTTTAGTACGGGGTGGTTGTCGGCTGAACGATAGCCTTTACCATGGACGATATGTACGCAACGGCAGCCGTCTTCTACACAGGCATGCAGAAAATGCAGCAGTTGCCGTTTTGCCTCATTGCTGTTCAGTCCGTGCAGGTCAATTTCCGCATCCAGGCCAAACTGTCCTTTGCGCAGTTTTTTTAAGACATTATGCTGCAGTCCCGGAGCTGTAAAACTCAGCGAGTCTTCGAGGCCCACTTTTTCAACATCAAATCCGGCTGCACCGTCTAAGTGTTCCTCCACGTCAACAGCCTGCGATTTGGGGAATGGCTTGGGTTTATTATCTTCCGTTAACAGCACTTTATCGCTTTTTACAGCGAGTACTTTACCGATAGTGATACGAAATAAATCGCTGTCTTCTGGAGTAAGGTTTTTTTTTGCCACGAAAGCTGATTTTGTTGTGTATTGTTGCTAATATGGTCGATTTTATAGCTTAATCGGCTTCAGGGCGATTGATAATGCATATTTTGTTAAGTAATGATGATGGCTACTTGGCTGAAGGACTTATTGCATTAGCCAATGCATTAGGTGGACATGCCGAAATATCGGTAGTAGCTCCGGATAGAAACCGCAGTGCGGCGAGTAATTCGTTAACGCTGGAAATGCCGTTACGCGCTTATACGATGGATAACGGCTTTATTAAAGTTGACGGTACACCCACCGACTGCGTGCATTTGGCAATAACCGGCTTGCTGGAAAATGAACCGGATATGGTCTTTGCCGGGATTAACCATGGCTCCAATTTGGGTGATGATGTACTTTATTCAGGGACTGTTGCGGCGGCAACCGAAGGGCGTTTTTTAGGTTTGCCCGCCGTCGCCATTTCGTTGGCGGGCGTTAACCCGATTCATTTTGAAACTGCCGCACATGTTGCGGTGACGTTGTTGCAACAATTGATTAATCATCCCTTACCGCAAGACACCATTCTTAATGTCAATGTGCCGGATGTCGCGATTAAAGACTTAAAAGGCTATCAGGCAACCCGGTTGGGGCAGCGGCATAAATCGGAGCCGGTCATCAAGAGTGAAGATCCTCGCGGCCGTATTATTTATTGGGTAGGCCCACCGGGAGCGGAACAGGATGCAGGTCCCGGAACTGATTTTTATGCCATTAATGCAGGTTTCGTGTCGGTTACCCCGTTACAGCTGGATTTGACCTGGTATGAACGGATTAATGATTTAAAGGCGTGGCTGCCCAAGGAGCATGATTTATGATTCAAAGCCTGCAAGGAATAGGCATGACCTCTTCGCGCACCCGTGAGCGCATGATCAATCGGTTAATGGAGCAAGGCATCCGAAGCAATAAAATTTTGGATGTCATACGCAATACGCCCCGGCATATTTTTATGGACGAGGCCTTGGCCAGTCGCGCTTATGAAGATACCGCACTGCCGATCGGTTACAACCAGACGATTTCCCAGCCTTATATCGTCGCAAAAATGACAGAGCTGCTGCTGGCCTCATCAGGCCGATTAGAAAAAGTCTTGGAAATAGGCACCGGCTGCGGCTATCAGACGGCAATCTTGGCGCAACTGGTCAATCATGTCTACTCCGTTGAAAGAATCGCGCCGTTGCAGAAAAAAGCCAAAGATCGGTTGTGGGATTTAAAACTAAAGAATGTCAGTTACTTGCACAGCGATGGGGGCTGGGGGTGGCAGGATCATGCGCCGTATGATGGTATTCTGGTTGCTGCCGCACCGCCTGAAATACCGGAAATGCTGTTGCAACAAATGGCTGTCGGCGGAGTGATGGTTATTCCCATTGGCAAAGGCAGCAGCCAGCAGCTACAGAGAGTCACGCGCACAGAGGGCGGCTATGAAGTTGAGAGATTGGAGCCGGTTGTTTTTGTGCCTTTTTTATCTGGAAGGAAATAAGCATTTTTCAATAAATGCATGACATAACCTTTTGCAGAATCTTCATTTTTTTCGGCACATAACGAATGTGGTGGCGACCATGTCCACCCCAGCCCTATAAAGCTCGGTTTTGTGGGATGTTCGGTGACAGTATTGTCGTGACTACAAGCTAACCTTCACAGCAAAAAATCCGGTTTGAACTGTGCGGATTTTGGGTGATGTTTTACCAATGCCTTACAAAGGCTTTTACCATTGCCGCTATTGTGCGGGACGCGGTGTTTTGTGTCTCTTTTGGGCAGGGAATCCCCTGCCTATTCTACGGTGTCTTTTGTTGCGAATTACCCTGAAAAAAATCAACAGCCTTGTCTGTTGAATGCGACGAATACTGATCAACAACATAAAAATCTGCGTTAATTCGTGTCCTGGTTATCATTTCTCTTTTATTGAAGTCATTAACGGTGATTGATGTGTTATTTTTGAGAGAAAGTAAGCAATTATAGAATTTTCTGCGCGCCGATTTAAGGTTAAGATCGGTTCTTATGAAAATGAACTTTGACTCAAAAAAGATTTTGGTAATCGAGGATCAAGCGATCATACGAGAAACCATTAAACACATACTGTATTCATTAGGTGTGCGGCACATCGTTGAAGCGGGAACCGGCGTTAATGGCATAGTGGAGATGAGGCGCAGTCAATTCGATATTGTCCTCTGCGATTATAATCTTGGCGATGGGAAAAATGGCCAGCAGGTTCTGGAAGAAGCAAAGCATTTTAAGCTACTGTCGTTTAATGCTGTTTTTATAATGATTACCGTTGAGCAGAGTAAGAACATGGTGCTTAGCGCCCTCGACTGCAAGCCAGATGATTACTTGATAAAGCCTTTTAACCGGTTGCAACTTTCAACCCGGATCGAACGATGTATTGTCCGCAAGGAATATCTTGCCAGTATTGAACGTGAAATAGATATAGGCAATATTTATCAGGCGATACAAAACTGTGAAAAGCTGCTTCAGCAGGGCAATAAAAAAACCCGCTTACATGTATTGAAGATACGCGCCGACTTAGCCCTTGTCATCAGGGATTTCAAGGCAGCCAAGAAAATTTATCAAGAGATACTGCAAGAAAGGGATATTCCCTGGGCTAAGTTGGGTATGATTGTGATCGTTTTTTTTGACGGCAATTATGAGCAGGCTGTTGAGTCCCTTCAGCAGTTTATCGGTCAATATCCTATGATGCTGGAGGCTTATGACTGGTTGGCAAAATCGTACGAAGCCTTGGGTAACAATGAAGAGGCGTTAATCACGCTTAACTTGGCGATTGATCTTTCACCTCAAACTATTTTAAGGCAGCAACGACTGGCCTTGTTGGCTGACAAGACTGAAAACATTGAAGTTGCAAAAAAAGCCTATAAAGCAGCGGTTAACCTGGGCAAGCATTCTGTATATGGATCATCCAGTGATTTTTCAGGTTTGGCTAAAGCCCACTTAAAATCCAATTCAGCCGGTGATGCATTAAAGATATTGAATGATATGAATAAATGTTTTTTCAATGACCCGGATTCAAGGCTTAGAGCTGCAATATTGGAAATCGAGATCCAAAAAGCAAAAAATAATGGTGTAGTGGCGCAGAAACCTTATGAAAAGGCATTTAAATTAAACGAGCAATTCGGTAAGCAAATAGCCAGAGAACTGCGTCTGGAAATGGCAAAAATCAGTCATTTGAGCGGAGCCAGTGAAATGACTGATGAAATTCTTGCGGATTTAATTAAAACCAACATTGATGACAAATGCTTTATCGGTGAGATTGACAAAATGTGCAACGCATTTATCGGCGATAATTATGCGAACGATTTGATTGGTCGGATAAAACAGGAGTTAGTTGATATTAATAATGAAGGGGTCAATTTATTTAAAGAAGGCAGAATTAAAGATGCTCTCGCAATTTTTGAAGATGCCGTCGAAAAAATGCCTAATAACCAGGCAATCACTTTAAGTCTGCTGAAAATCATTATCCACGATCTTAAAACATCTAAACCCGATCCCAAAAAAACCATGCTTGTTCAGGCCTATATTAATAAAGCTATTAAAATAGGCGTTCCCCACGATCAAATTGGCAGTATTCAGCTGGAACTAGATAAAATTCAATATCAAAATCCATTAACCCAAAAGTCATAGTTTGCCTTATTAGGGAAGGTTGTGAGCTTTGTGAGCAATTGATTTTTTCAGGATTGCTGATCGCGGGCTGGCGATAAACAAAATGTAGATGATTTGCTGGGTAAATACGGGGGATGGTGCGGAGTATAGAGAGGTGTGTAGCCGGGCAGTGGACTGCCCGGCGTACCTTTCTAGCTTATTTCTTTTTGTTACGTTCGTTCACTTCTTTAATGACTTCTTCCGACACGTTCTTCGGGCACGGTAAATAGTGCGAGAATTCCATGGAGAACTGACCGCGACCAGAGGTCATGGTACGTAAGTCACCGATGTAACCGAACATTTCGCTCAGCGGTACATCAGATTTGATACGAACCCCAGTTGCACCCGCGTCCTGAGACTTGATCATGCCGCGACGACGGTTAAGGTCGCCGATAACATCACCAACGTGATCCGATGGAGTGAAAGTATCAACTTTCATGATCGGTTCGATCAGTTGCGGCCCTGCTTTCGGAATCGATTGACGGAACGCCGCTTTCGCAGCAATTTCAAATGCAATCGCAGAGGAGTCAACTGCGTGGAAGCCACCGTCGGTTAAGATAACTTTAAAGTCCAAGCAAGGGAATCCGGCCAGTACGCCTTTATCCAGCATGCTTTTAAAGCCTTTTTCAACTGCCGGCCAGTATTCACGCGGTACGTTACCGCCGGTAACCGCTGATTCAAATACAAAACCAGTGCCGGGCTCGCCAGGCTCGATGATGTAGTTGATCTTGCCGTATTGGCCTGAACCGCCCGATTGTTTCTTGTGGGTGTATTCGTCTTCAACCGATTTTGTAATGGTTTCGCGGTAGGCCACCTGAGGCTTGCCGACGATAACGTCAACGCCGTGAGTACGTCTTAAGATGTCGACCTTAATGTCAAGATGCAGCTCACCCATGCCTTTAAGAATGGTTTCGCCACTGTCTTCATCGGTCTCAACGTGGAAAGATGGATCTTCCTGGATCATTTTGCCCAGCGCGATACCCATTTTTTCGGAAGCCGCTTTGTCTTTCGGTGAAATCGCCAGTGAGATAACGGGATCAGGGAATACCATCGGTTCCAGTGTTGCAGGGAATTTCGGGTCACACAGTGTGTGGCCGGTTTGCACGTTCTTCATGCCCAGTACCGCAACAATGTCGCCCGCTTGCGCTGAATCAAGTTCGTTACGGGTATCGGCGTGCATTTCCACAATACGGCCGATACGCTCGGTTTTTCCGGTGAAGGTATTCAGTACCGAAGTACCTTTTTCCAGTTTGCCGGAGTAAATACGCAGGAACGTCAACGCACCAAAGCGGTCATCCATGATTTTGAATGCCAATGCGCGTAGCGGTTTGTTTTCATCGACGATAGCAAAGGTGCCGGTTGGGTTGCCTTCCAGATCGACTTCAGGCTGTGGTTTAACTTCTGTCGGGCAAGGCAGGTAATCGATAACACCGTCAAGTACCAGCTGCACGCCTTTATTTTTGAAAGACGAACCACAAAAGGTCGGAAAGAAGTCCAAGTTAATGGTGCCTTTGCGGATGCAACGTTTGATGGTGTCAATATCAGGTTCCTCACCTTCAAGGTATCTTTCCATGACATCGTCAAACTGATCGGCAACTTGGTCGATCATTTTTTCACGCCATTTTTCGGCATCAGCCACCATGTCGGCAGGAATGTCTTTAATTTCGTAGTTCATTGGATCGCCGGAATCATCCCATATCCAAGCTTTGCGAGTCAGCAGATCCACTACACCGGAGAATTGGTCTTCAGTACCGATAGGCAGGGTCATAACCAGCGGTACAGCGCCGAGAACTTCTTCAACCTGCTTAACCACGCGATAGAAGTCAGCGCCGATGCGATCTAGTTTGTTGATATAGATAACGCGCGCTACTTCGGAATCGTTGGCATAACGCCAGTTGGTTTCCGATTGGGGTTCTACACCGCCTGAACCGCAGAAAACGCCGATACCGCCGTCAAGAACTTTCAGTGAACGATAAACTTCAATAGTAAAGTCAACGTGCCCTGGGGTGTCGATGATATTAAAACGGTAGTCTTTCCAGAAACAAGTCGTCGCAGCAGACTGAATGGTGATGCCGCGTTCTTGCTCCTGTTCCATGAAGTCTGTGGTTGCCGCGCCATCGTGTACTTCGCCGATTTTGTGGATTTTACCGGTAAGTTTTAAAATCCGCTCGGTAGTCGTTGTTTTACCGGCATCGACGTGAGCGAAGATGCCGATGTTTCTGTAATGCGCTAAATCTGTCATGTTTTTACTCTAAAGTTGGGCATAAAAAACTTTTTTGGTGACCGCTCTCAGTCAGAGTTCAAACTATGAACGCTGACTGAGGACTCGTACCGGGGCGGTGGGCTACATATCATAACCGCAGTCACACAACCTAAGACCGCGGTGGCGGGTAGCCATCGGAGTGGATGAAATGCGTCGGGTACATGCGGGTAGCTCAAAGCCGAGTGAGGTGCATTTATTTGAGTCACCATCGCTGCTCACTCGTCCAGCTTCGAAAGCCTACCATTTTAACCTAAAAACTTTATAAAAACATAGAAAACCCATGTGTTATGTTGTAGCCACATTAAAATGGCTGAATCTATTTAGTCATTTGATGTCAGGATATTGACTAAGGACAACCTTGGAACCTTGACGGTACAGTCCCAAGCGTTTTTAGATGCATAAAGACGGGCTGTGTAATGACTATATATTTTTAGTAATAGTCCTGATGGTTTCTGGCATTGCCTGCATAAATGTAGGTAAGGGGCGTGAGCCGGAGCGGAAGCTTTGTTGATCGGCAAGGGTAGGCATTGGATATTATTTTTTATAAATAATGTCATAAGATAAAGGTGGTCGAATCCGGTTGTCGTGTCCGTTCATAAGCTGTGATCGAAGAGTGCTGCGTAAAAGTGTATGAATAAAAATTTAGCTATATATAATTCAACTAAAATGTCGTAAAAACAGCTACATTTACTGATATGCTATTGTAAAATATTCGATTGAAAGCAGGAGGTTCAGATTATGATTGTCGCTGATATTATGACCGCTAATCCGGTTACGGTTAACATGGATACCGAGCTATTGGTTATCAAGGACATTTTCGATCATGTCTATTTTCATCATCTGCTGGTTGAAAATGAATCGGACAAAACGATTGCCGGCGTTATTTCGGATCGTGATTTATTGAGTGCCTTAAGCCCTTATATTCATACAGCTTCTGAAACATTACGCGATATAGAAACGTTACAAAAACGTGCTCATCAAATCATGTCACGCCAGATCGATACCGTGACACCCACAACCGATTGCAACATCGCTGTACAAAAAATGTTGGATGCGGATATATCCTGTCTGCCTGTCGTCGGCGATGACAAGGTTATTCTGGGTATCGTTACCTGGAAAGATTTCTTAACACACTATTTAAAACAACAATCCCCGAAAACTATAAGTGCCCTGTTATGAAACATGATTGGCGTAATGACCGCAATCAATAGCGGCAGTAACACATTGTGTCTTTGCTTGTTTTGGCAGGGCTTAAGGTTAAGGTATTACAGGTAAAAAAAACAAATGACACCGACGAACGATCCTCTAAGTCTCAATTTAATAGATATGAGCATGGAGGTAGTACCCCCCAAAATTATAGCGGAACCCCTTACTCTTCATGGCTGGACGCATGTACTGTGTAATGAAGAAATGCCGATATTTTCCAATACTGCGCTAAGTATTCATGATATTTTGAGTGATGACAGGAAAGGCGCCATGGAATTGGCATCTGTTATTTTGCAGGACCCGAATCTGACGGTTAAGTTATTAAAAATCAGCAACACTCCCCATTACAATCCTTCTCGCCAGAAAATGGTGACTGTGTCGCGGGCCATTATCATGATTGGTTCCGATGTTATCCGTGAATTAACACTGGTTTGTTCTTTTTTTGAATCCATTCTATCCGCGGTCAACAAACAACAGGCCAACGAAGAAATAGCCCAAGCCATTCATGCAGCGGTACACGCCAAGTCCATAGCCATTGCGATGAATGATAAATCGCCGGAAGAGGTTTTTATTGCCACGTTGCTTAATCATATTGGCAGCATTTCTTTTTGGTGCTTTTGCGGTGAACAGGGAGAGCAAATTCAAGACCTGATAAAGAGAGGAAAATACAGTAGCGAAGAAGCGGAGAAAAAAGTGCTGGGCTTTACATTGACAGAGCTGGGTGCTTCTTTAAGTAAAACCTGGAAATTAGGCAGTTTGGTTGAAGAATCGATCAAGCCGAAGATCCTGTCTAAAAATCCCAGAGTTGACTTGGTTCACTTGGGGTATGAAATCACCGAGGCGTTAAAAGAAGGGATCTATTCAGAAAAATATGAAGTTTGTGTCAGGAAAATTGAGGTGCTTACCAAGCAATCCAAAAAAGCTATCAATGAAAAACTTCAAAGTAATACCGATACTGCGTCCGATATTGCCTGTCAATTTGGAGCTACTGACGCCGCTTTGCTGCTTCAAAGTCGTCTAAATCAAGTCGTCGTCATGGAGGAACCATCGCCGGTTATTGATAAAACACAATTGCAACTTCAGATTTCACAGGATATAGCATCAATAATAAGCGACCAGTTTGACATTAATCTGTTGCTGGAAACTGTGCTTGAGGGAATTCACCGAGGTATCGGTATGGATCGAACTATTTTTTCCCTATTGGTTCCCGATAAACAGTCCCTTAAAGAACGGTTGTCTTTGGGGTGGCGTAAAGAATCGTATGAGCACAAGGTCATTTTCAATATCTCGGAAACACCGGCCAATCTTTTTTTTCATGCGCTGTCCGGTACTCAAGCTTTTTGGGCTAAGCCTCTGGATAATGGCAAGTTGTATACGCTCCGGGATATTAATGTGGTTGGCAAAAACGAATGTTTTATTATGCCGGTTTTTTCCAACAAAATACCGATCGGTTTAATTTATACCGATCGCGGGATTAGCAGCCAGCGGCTAACTGAGGAAGATTTTAATGCCTTTAAATATTTTTCCCAACAGGCAAACATCGGTCTTACAATTTATCGTATGCAACGTGCCGTGAATGGAAAAAAAGATAGCGGCATTGACCAGGGCGGCGGCTATTGAGCTTGCCAGGCGGACGGCTTGGCAGGGATGTCGCAATATTGATCGAGTAGCTTTGTAAAATAATCCCGAGCAATTTCCTGGGCGCCGAAGCTTTCCAGGTGGCTTGTGTGTACTTGACAGTCTATCAGTCGGTAGCCCCAGGCGTTAAGCTGCTGAACCAAGGTAGCGAAAGCTACTTTGGAGGCATCGGTTCTGGTGTGAAACATGGATTCGCCAAAAAAAACCTGTCCCAGTGCAACACCGTATAATCCGCCAACCAGTTCATCGCCAAGCCAGGTTTCAACCGAATGGGCAAATCCAGCTTGGTGCAGTTGGTTATAAGCCGCGTTGATTTCTGCTGTTATCCAAGTGCCTGCGGTTTCTTTGCGGGGATCTGCACAGGCGGCAATGACTTCATTAAAAGCCTGGTCAAAGGTTACTGAAAAAATATTTTTTCGCAGGGTTTTGCGCAAGCTGCGGGAAATAATCAGTTTGTCGGGAAATAACACCAAGCGGGGATCCGGCGACCACCACAAGATAGGTTCGCCGCGGTTATACCAGGGAAATATTCCGTGCCGATAGGCGTTTAGCAGCCGATTTTGGGACAGGCAACCCCCCACGGCAAGTAGGCCGTCCGGTTCGCGGAGGGCTTTGTTCGTCAAGGGGAAATCTTGCTCCGGGTTTTTGGGGTCAAGAACAGTCAGTCGCATAGCTTAACTTAAAGGTATGGAGCTGAAAAACCATGTCGGTCATTAAACCCAAATTGCAGCTCAACCGACTAATTCGTCAAGAAACTTTTCCGCATCCAGTGCTGCCATACAGCCTGTGCCTGCTGAAGTAACGGCTTGTTTATAGACGGAGTCCATTACATCGCCCGCAGCAAATACGCCTTCAACGCTGGTTGCGGTGGCGTTTCCGTGAATGCCGCTTTTGACTTTAATGTAGCCGTGATCCATATCCAGTTGGCCCTCAAAAATACCGGTGTTGGGTGTGTGGCCGATGGCTATAAATACGCCATGTACATCCAGTTCTTTGGTCGAGCTATCCAGAGTGTTTTTAATTCTAAGGCCGGTAACGCCCATGTCGTCACCCAGCACTTCATCCAGTTGGTAATTCCATTCGATGATGACATTGCCGTTTTGCGATTTTTCAATCAGCTTGGCAGAGAGGATTTTTTCGGAACGGAATTTGTCGCGGCGATGCACGACAATGACCTTCGATGCGATATTGGATAAATAAAGCGCCTCTTCAACAGCCGTATTGCCGCCGCCAATGACTGCAACAGGTTTGTTTTTGTAGAAAAAGCCGTCGCAGGTAGCGCAAGCTGACACGCCTTTGCCTTTGAAAGCTTCCTCGGATTCCAGATCTAAATAACGCGCTGAAGCACCGGTTGCAATAATCAGTGCATCACAGGTATAAGTGCCTGAATCGCCGGTTAATGTGAAAGGGCGAGCGGATAAATCAGCCGTGTGAATGTGATCGAAAATTATCTCGGTAGCGAAGCGTTCAGCGTGTTTAAGCATTCTTTCCATCAGCGCCGGTCCTTGCAGGCCTTCAACATCGCCGGGCCAGTTGTCCACTTCGGTCGTTGTAGTTAACTGGCCGCCTTGTTGCATGCCGGTAATGATGACCGGATTCATGTTGGCTCGTGCGGCATAGATTGCTGCCGTATAACCGGCGGGGCCGGAGCCTAGAATCAAAAGACGGCAATGTTTGGAATCACTCATTAAAAAATCCTTTGCAGGGAAAGACAGGAAAATAATTAATTATGAAGATGAAAGCGTGTTTCGTAAACTGTTTTATCAGCATAGTCGACGGATAATGACAGAAAAGCGAACCGGCGTTTATTGCAGACATTACTAATGTAAAACATCTCATTATTGATCTATAATTATGTTTTATTGGTAATTTATGTGACGAGTTGTTAAATATGGCTGCTGTAATGGAAGAAAAAACCTTTCGCGGTTTGCGTGAAGTTGCTTTATTGGGCTTCATTGCAGGCGCATTATTTTTTTTAATTTCGCTGATCACTTTTAGTAACGAGGATGCGGGCTGGACGCACAGCGGATCAGTGCAGACCGTCTCTAACGCTTGCGGTGTCTTTGGGGCGTGGATTGCTGATTTCATGCTCAGCTGTTTCGGTTTGGTCGCTTACCTGTTTCCGGTCATTATCTTTTGGCAAGGTTATCTAGTCTACACGCAGGGCAGACAAGGCCGAGAAAAAATGATTATCGCGCTGCAATGGATAGGGTCTATAGCGACCATTATTTCAGGCGCTGCATTATTGAACTTGTATCTATTAAGGATAGGGATCGAACTGCCCAGCAACACCGGCGGCATTTTAGGCCAGGAAACCGGTAATGCGTTGCTGGTAGTATTCGGTAATTCGGGAGCGACGCTATTCTTATTGGTGATTTTATTGGCAGGCGTTACCTTGGTTACCGGGCTGTCATGGGTCGCGCTGATAGATGTTATCGGTAAATATACCGTGTTTATATGCCGGATTTTTTGTAGCAGCGTCCTGGGCTTGTTGCAGGAACGTTCGGTTAATCGCGTCCAGACGCTAGTCAACAACCCAGGAAAATCGGAACTTAAGAGAAAAATTAGCGCTAAGGTCACACCGGCTATCGAAAAGCCTGTAGAAAAAATAGCAAAAAACACGCTTCCACCCAAAAAACAGCCGGTCATTAAATATGACGCCAGCAAAGGCGTGTTGCCTTCCCTGGAGTTGCTGGATCACCGCGATACCCGCGTAATCGGTTATTCGCAAAGCGAATTGGAAGATATGTCGCGCTTGGTGGAAGAAATTCTGGCCGATTTTAACGTCGCCGTTACTGTCGTCGGGTTTCATCCAGGGCCTGTTATCACCCGTTTTGAATTACAACCTGCGGCGGGCGTTAAAGTCAGCCGCATCAGCACCTTGTCTAAAGATTTGGCCAGAGCCTTATCGGTGACCAGTGTGCGTATCGTCGAAATCATCCCCGGCAAATCCGTAGTCGGCCTTGAAATTCCCAACCGGGAACGGGAAATGGTGACCTTGCGCGAGTTATTGATCTCTGCGCCGTTTGAAAAATCCAAATCCATGCTGACCCTGGCGATGGGTAAGGATATTTCCGGCACGCCGATGGTTGCCGATCTCGGTAAAATGCCCCATGCGCTGGTCGCAGGTACCACAGGTTCCGGTAAATCGGTCGCCATCAACACCATGATTCTCAGTCTGCTTTATAAAGCGACGCCGGAACAGGTGCGCTTGATCATGATCGACCCGAAGATGCTGGAGTTATCGGTTTATGAAGGCATTCCGCATTTATTGACCCCCGTAGTAACCGATATGAAGGAAGCCAGCAACGCATTACGCTGGGCGGTTGCCGAAATGGAAAGACGTTACAAGTTAATGTCCAAAATGGGCGTCAGAAATCTTGCCGGATTTAACCAGTTGATAGAAGACGCGACCGCAAGAGGCGAGACCATCAGGGACCCGATGTTTCAAATGATTAATCCGCTGGAAGAAGGCGAAGAGTATCCCACTTTAAGCACCCTGCCCAGTATCGTCATCGTCATCGACGAATTAGCCGACATGATGATGATCGTCGGCAAAAAGGTTGAAGAACTGATCGCCCGGCTGGCGCAAAAAGCCCGTGCGGCCGGCATTCATTTGATTCTGGCCACGCAACGTCCATCGGTTGACGTATTGACCGGCCTGATTAAAGCCAACGTGCCAACCCGGATTTCATTCCAGGTGTCGTCACGCATCGACTCGCGCACTATTCTCGATCAAGGCGGCGCGGAAACTTTGCTAGGCAACGGCGACATGCTGTTTTTGCCTTCAGGCACCAGTATTCCCATTCGCGCTCACGGCGCTTTTGTCGATGACCATGAAGTGCATCGCGTGGTTGAATTTTTAAAACAAACCGCGCCGCCGAATTATCTTGAAGACATTACCCGTGAGCTTTCCGATTCCGGTGATGGCTACAGCATGAACGGTGGTGGCGGTAATGGCGATTCCGAAACGGATGCCTTGTACGACGAAGCCGTGCAATTTGTCACTGAAACCCGTAAGGCCTCAATATCCAGCGTACAAAGACGCTTTAAGGTCGGCTACAACCGTGCCGCAACGATGATTGAAGACATGGAGGCGGCTGGCGTTGTCAGCTCTGCGGAAAGCAATGGCTCAAGAGTCGTGCTGGCGCCGCCACCGGTAAGAGATTAACGATGAACATTGCGTTGATCGGAGTCGCCATCGGGCTGATGGCGACTCTGGGCGGTATCGTTATCGTCAGACGCAATTCTCCTCAGCAACCGATACCAGTCAAGGCCGTGCTTTTCGGGCTTTATTTCTGGGGGTTGGTGTTTTTACAGCTGGTTGTATTCGGGTTGTTCATGGGCTAAAACATAGGCTGGTGTAATCAGTCCGGGCTTTAGACAAGGCTGTATGCACTAGGAAGTGCAGTCAAAAAACGCCTCTTTTGGCGCCTATTTTTACTTAGTAGATATTGCGCTCAACAAGAGCGTGGCGAATAAAACGGTTTGGCAAGGTCAATGCTCACATCTTCCTGGTTTTACGTTAGGCATTAATGCTATGGATAAACCAATATCATTGCTAATGAATAAACACATTACGACCGTAGATATTAACGATACTATCGACAAGGTTGAAAAGATAATGGATTCGCACAAATCAACGTGTGCGTTGGTTATCGGTTCGGATCAGAGTTGTTTCGGTATAATCAGTTATCCGGATATTGTACATTTCCATGAAAGGGGAAAAAATCCAAAAACCGAGCGGGCATGGGAGTTGTGTACGCATATGGTTATTGAAGTAAGCCCGGATACATCTGCCAGGGAAACGGCCAAGTTAATGTTAAAGCATAAAATCAACCACATAGTCATAACAGAAAATAAAATAATAAAAGGCATCGTCTCATCAATTGATTTTGTAGGGGAGTACTTGAAACAAAATGTTTAACAGGTCGTTCAATAGACTACTTACGCCCTGGAAGGCTTTGTTGGAATCATAGCGACGGTTTCGATGAGGTAAAAAATAAAATCGTCTGGAAAAGACGGCAGTAAGTTTTTGCAAGGATAAAGCTTACATATATAAGGAAGAATAAACATTACCCGAGCTTTTAGGTTTGTTGACAATAGCCCGATGAGCTGATACTTTGCCTCGCTGGCACTCGTCTTAATGGAGTGCTAAATTTGGTTGCAGAGGTTGGTGTGGGTAATACGCAGTTTTTAAATGAGCGGTCGTTACAGCTATTGAAAACGCTGGTCGAGCGTTATATCAGTGATGGTCAGCCAGTGGGTTCGCGGGCTTTATCAAAAGATTCGGATTTAAATTTAAGTCCGGCAACTATTCGCAATGTCATGGCCGACCTGGAAGATCTGGGTTTGGTACATTCACCGCATACTTCGGCAGGACGGGTGCCTACGGTTAGCGGCTATCGCTTGTTTGTCGATACCTTGTTGACGGTTAAGCCGATGGAGTCGAAAGATTTAACCCGGCTGCACCAAGGCTTGTCGTTGAGCGAGGACAGCAGCGATATGATCGGCACTGCATCGCGCCTGTTGTCGGAATTAACGCAGATGGCCGGGGTAGTGACCTTGCCCAAAAGAGAGTTGGTCTGTTTACGGCATATCGAGTTTCTGTCTTTATCTCACACCCGCGTGTTGGTCATTTTTGTTACCAATGAGCAGGAAGTTCATAACAAAATCATCCATACCTCCAAAGTATTCAGTCCCGCCGAGTTACAGCAGGCGGCCAATTACTTGAATTCAATTTATTCCGGCCGCAGTCTTGATGCGGTTCGTAAAGCCGTTTTAAAAGAATTGCAGGAAGACCAGGAACGTATGACAAATCTGTCTGGAACAGATTTGCATTTACCCGAAGGGTGTCGGACAGGAAAGCCCGACATGACAAATCTGTCTGGAACAGATTTGCATTTACCCGAAGGGTGCCGGGCAGGAAAGCCCGGCATGAGCCAAGGCATGCTGGATGCAGTAAAAATGGCGCAACTGGCGTTCGATCAGGACAATAAAAAAGATGATTACGTGCTGACCGGAGAAACCAATTTAATGGGTTTCTCCGAGTTGTCGGATATGGAACGGCTAAAAAACCTGTTTGAAGCGTTCAGTCAAAAGCAGGGCGTTATTCATTTGCTGGATCAATGCATGAAAGCCGACGGCGTGCAGATATTCATCGGCGAAGAATCCGGTTACCGGGCTTTCGATCATTGCAGCCTAGTGACCTCATCGTACTCGGTCAGCGACGAAGTGGTCGGGGTATTGGGCGTCATCGGGCCGACGCGCATGGCCTACGAAAAAATCATTCCTTTTGTCGATGTTACGGCAAAATTGTTGGGCGCCGCCTTGAATCCAAAATCAACGACCCCACTATAAAATAACGCAACTATTCAGCAGTTTTGAAAAATGGAACGCCTACTTTTGGCATCGGCGTTCTATTGTATTGGGTGCCGAGTCACATTAATTTTAAATATTAAGGAGCTATAAATAATGAGTACTGATCAGGAAGCGCCTGAATCTCGGGTTAAAGCTGAAAACGGAACGGCTAATGAACAGCCGCACACCGAATTAGCCGAGCACGAGCTTACGATTGAGGAGTTACAGCAGGCCTTGGCCCAAGCTGAGCAAAAAGCTCAGGAGAACTGGGACAAAGCGGTTCGCGCACAGGCGGAAATGGAAAACCTGAAAAGAAGAACCCAAAAGGATCTGGAAGATGCGCATAAATTTGCCCTGACCGGTTTCGCCAAGGAGCTATTGTCGGTATTAGACAGCCTGGTGTTAGGCTTGCAGGCTGCAACAGGCGATAGCGAAGAAGTGAAAAAATTTCGCGAAGGCAGCGAATTAACGATTAAGCAATTCGAATCAGCATTTGCAAAATTCAAAATTGAAGCGATTGATCCCATCAATCAGCCGTTTAATGCCGAACTGCATCAGGCCATGGCCATGCAGGCCGTAGACGGCGTAGAGCCGAATACGGTGGTTAACGTTTTCCAAAAAGGTTATATGTTGAACGGACGCTTACTCCGTCCCGCCATGGTTTTGGTTGCCAAAGCAGCCGAAAAAAAGCCGACAGATACTCCTAGCATCGATGAACAGGCTTGAAATTAAACAAAGCAGCCTCATATTTGTAACAACTTTTACTTTTTTAAATAAATTCAGGTCTGGAGAATTCAATGGCTAAAATAATCGGCATAGATTTAGGAACTACAAACTCGTGCGTTGCGGTATTGGAAAACGGCGTCGCAAGAGTAATTGAAAACAGCGAAGGTGCGCGCACTACGCCCTCCATTATCGCTTTTACCAGCGACGATGAAGTGTTGGTTGGACAGTCGGCAAAACGCCAAGCCGTTACCAACCCGAAAAATACCGTATTTGCGATCAAGCGTTTGATCGGTCGTCGTTTTAAAGACGATGTCGTACAAAAAGACATCAAAATGGTGCCTTATAAAATCGTCGAAGCTGAAAACGGCGATGCCTGGGTTGAAGTTCACGGCAAAAAAATGGCGGCTCCCGAAATTTCAGCGCGTATTTTGATGAAATTGAAAAAAGACGCCGAAGCCTATTTAGGCGAAGAAGTCACCGAAGCGGTCATTACCGTACCGGCTTACTTTAATGATTCGCAACGCCAAGCGACTAAAGACGCCGGTCGTATTGCCGGACTTGAAGTTAAGCGTATTATCAATGAGCCGACGGCGTCTGCATTGGCTTTCGGTATGGACAAACCTAAAGGCGACACCAAAATTGCAGTCTATGACCTGGGTGGCGGTACGTTCGATATTTCGATTATTGAAATTGCCGAAATAGAAGGCGAGCATCAGTTCGAAGTGTTATCGACTAACGGCGATACCTTCCTGGGCGGCGAAGATTTCGACTCAAGAATCATTGAATTTTTGGCCTCAGAATTCAAAAAAGAAAGCGGCGTTGATGTACATAACGATCCGTTGGCCTTGCAACGTTTGAAAGAAGCGGCGGAAAAAGCCAAGATCGAATTGTCTTCAAGCCAGCAAACCGACGTGAATCTGCCTTACATTACCGCAGATGCCTCAGGCCCCAAGCATTTAAACGTCAAATTGACCCGCGCCAAACTGGAATCACTGGTTGAAGAGCTGATTAACCGCACTAAAGGCCCATGCGAAATGGCGCTGAAAGACGCGAAGTTAAAGGCATCGGATATTAATGACGTGATTTTGGTAGGCGGTCAAACCCGTATGCCGAAAGTGCAGGAAATGGTAAAAGCCATTTTCGGCAAAGAACCGCGTAAAGACGTTAACCCTGATGAAGCGGTTGCTTTAGGTGCGGCGATCCAGGCGGGTGTTTTGGCGGGCGACGTTAAAGACGTGTTGTTGCTGGATGTTATCCCGTTATCGCTGGGTATCGAGACCATGGGCGGAATCATGACCAAACTGATCGAGAAAAACACCACGATCCCGACCAATGCATCGCAAGTGTTCTCTACGGCGGACGACAATCAAACGGCAGTGACCGTTCATGTATTGCAAGGTGAGCGCGAAAAAGCGGCGGCGAATAAATCGCTGGGACGTTTTGATCTGGCCGATATTCCGCCGGCACCGCGCGGCATTCCGCAAATTGAAGTTGCATTCGACATTGATGCCAACGGTATTTTGAACGTGTCGGCCAAAGACAAGGCGACCGGCAAAAAACAATCGATTGTTATCAAAGCGTCCAGCGGTTTATCGGATGATGAAGTTGAACGCATGATTAAAGATGCCGAAGCACATGCTGATGAAGACCGTAAACTGACAGAATTGGTTCACGCGCGCAACCATGCGGACGGCATGATTCACGCGACTGAAAAATCACTGAAAGAACTGGGCGATCAAGTCGGCGCTGATGAAAAAACCAGCATTGAGCATGCGATTGATGCATTGAAAGCCGCGGTTAAAGGCGATGATAAAGCGGAAATTGAAGCCAAAACGAATGACTTAACCGAGTTGTCCGGTAAACTGGCCGAACGCGTTTATGCACAAAAATCGGCGTCTGAAGGTGAAGCGTCCGGTGCTCATGCTTCTTCAGAGCATCATGCTACGGCGGATGACGGTGTTGTCGATGCCGAGTTTGAAGAAGTTAAAGATGACGATAAGAAGTAAAATGTAGATTAGGGGGGGTACCTTATCCCCCTATGCATTAACTTAAGGCATAAAACCACGAAGAACACGAAGCTCGCGAAGAAAAAACTTCGCGTCCCTTCGTGTTCTTTTTGCGGTTTAGTAACCGGTCTCTTATCCTCTTTACGAGTATCTCGGACAAAATCAGATGATAATCACCAAAATCCAACAATAGACTATTGAACCATGGCAAAAGAAGATTTTTACAAGCTTCTCGGTGTAGACAGAAACGCCAGTGATGCAGAGATTAAGAAAAGCTATCGCAGCAAGGCGATGAAGTTTCATCCGGACAGAAATAAAGACAATCCGGTGGAAGCTGAGGCCAAGTTTAAGCAGATTAAAGAGGCTTACGAAGTTTTATCAGACCCTAAAAAACGCTCCGCTTATGACCAGTTCGGCCATGCCGGAATTGATCCTTCGATGGGCGGCGGACGTTCCAGCGGTTTCGGCGGAGCTGAAAGTTTCAGCGATATTTTCGGCGATATTTTTGGCGGAGGAAGACAACAACAGCGAAGCAACGTTCAGCGCGGCTCGGACCTGCGTTACAATCTGGAGTTAACGCTCGAAGAAGCCGTGTTCGGCACCGATGCCAAAATCCGCGTACCAGTACTGGTTGCCTGCGGCGAGTGTAGCGGTTCCGGCGCCAAAAAAGGTTCCAGCCCTGTTATCTGTTCAACGTGTCACGGGCACGGTCAAGTCAGGATGCAACAGGGGTTCTTCTCGGTTCAACAGACCTGTCCAACCTGCCGCGGTACCGGCAAACAGATCAAAGACCCTTGCGGTGCGTGTTACGGTCAGGGTCGAGTCCAGGAAAATAAAACCCTGTCGGCAAAAATCCCGGCAGGCGTCGATACCGGCGATCGTATACGTTTGGCCGGAGAAGGCGAAGCCGGAGAATTCGGCGGCCCGGCAGGCGATCTTTACGTTCAGGTTCAGGTAAAAGATCATCAGATTTTTACCCGCGATGGCGCGAATTTATATTGCGAAGTGCCGATCAGCTTCCCTACCGCCTGCTTGGGCGGCGAATTGGAAGTGCCGACCTTGAACGGCAAGGTGCTGTTGAAAATTCCCGCTGAAACACAAACCGGGAAATTATTCAGGCTACGCGGAAAAGGCGTCAAGCCGGTCAGAGGCGGACCGGTTGGCGATTTACTGTGCAAAGTACAGATTGAAACACCCGTGCATCTGACCAAAGAACAAAAAGCATTGGTCGAGCAACTCAGCGAATCCCTATCCGGCGGCGGTAAACATCACAGTCCGCAAGAGTCTTCATGGACCGACGGCGTAAAAAACTTTTTCGATAAACTCACAGGATAAGTCATGATGCGTATTGCTGTAGTAGGTGCGTCCGGCCGCATGGGCCTTTGCTTGATCAAAGCGGCGGCGCTGGATAAAAAGGCCGAATTGGCCGTTGCCGTTTCCCGTCCGGAAAGTCTTGCCATAGGCCGGGACGCGGGCGAATTGGCCGGCATCAGCGTGGTCGGCGTTAAAGTCGTCGATAACTTGGCGGCGGTTGTCGATCAATTCGACGTATTGATCGATTTTACCCGCCCCGATGCCTCAATGGGTTTCATCGAGACGTGTCGGCAGGCCGGAAAAAAGCTGGTCATCGGCACCACCGGTTACAGCGATGCGCAAAAAGCCCGGATTAGCGAGGCGGCGAAAGACGTGGCGATAGTGATGGCTCCCAACATGAGCGTCGGCGTCAACCTGTCGCTTAAATTGCTTGAAATGACTGCTAAAGTCATGGGCGATTACACCGATATTGAAGTGATCGAAGCCCATCACCGGCATAAAGTCGATGCGCCGTCCGGTACCGCATTACGCATGGGCGAAGTGATAGCCGATGCGTTAGGCCGGGATTTAAAAGACTGCGCGATTTACGGCAGGGAAGGCAATACCGGCGAACGCGACAGAAAAACCATCGGTTTTTCAACTATACGCGCCGGGGACATCGTCGGCGAGCATACCGTCATGTTTGCCGATGACGGTGAACGGGTGGAAATCACCCACAAAGCCACCAGCCGCATGACTTTCGCCAATGGTGCAGTCAGGGCGGCGGTCTGGTTGGCGGATAAGGATAGCGGTTTGTACGATATGCAGGATGTTCTGGGGATTTCTTAAAGGTCGGTCGTAGGTCGGGTTAGCGTAGCGTAACCCGACAATTGAAACGACAAATATCGGACATAAACAGCATGTCCGACCTACATGACTAACGTTATTGACGCGGAAACACGGCGGCGGGTAGCATGAAAACTCATCCAGCAAATAAATAGTCGGTTAAACCATGCATAGTCAGCGCTTCAATAAAATTATTCATCTAACGGAACATGCTCAAAAACGCATGATTGAGCGTGATATTTCGAATGAATTGTTAAGCGACCTTATCGAAACAGGACAGTTAAGCTATAAAGACGACAAGCATGCGTGGATAGCAAAGTACTATTAACATCGAACCGATAACTTGCTTTGTGCCGCAGTGGTCATAGATCAAGCGGTTATTGTTAAAACAGTGATGTATCACTTTAGTTTCGAGAATGAATTATGAAAACAATCTACTATCCTGAAGACGATATTTTGGAACTGCATTTTAGCGACAACCCTATCGTTAGAGAAACAACGCAGGATTGGAATGTTGTTTTGTCTTACGATGCTAATAATCATCTTGTGCAGATGGTGGTATTAGAAGCCAGTGTTTCCGGGCTGCTGCCTTTACAAGAGCAGAAAGCCGCGTAGTCGTCGGTCGGGTTAGCGTAGGGCGCGCTGTGTGCGCCTTTTTGCAGTTTGGCTTGAGATCAGATCGGCGCCTAACCTTAATCTCCCTTCTCTGGCATGCGCAGCACGCCTTACTCGGCTGTAAGAAACATAATATATGATCTCTCATGAGGGAATTTCACAATGCCAATTAAATGGAAAACAAAAAATAAAAATCTGAAGCCTAATGTTGTTGTGGACAAAATAGAGAAAGTGAAATCGGTATCCAGTAATGGAGACGTGTCATTTTCTGGTGGTATTGAGTTCGAATTTGCGCAATCAGCATTAGAAACTATGATTGAGTTTCCTAAAGAAATGGGAGGAAGCACAAGAAAGGACTTAATATGGCAAGCTATATCGACAACCGAGAAACTAACGTCAGAAAATGTAATAAAGAAGATAGATGAACTTGCTAAACGCCAGAATGCAAAGCCAGATGTCGTTTTTCAAATACTTAGCAGCATATCATTATGCAAAGAACAGCAGTCCAGACTCATTGAGATTGAAGGTTGCAAACTTGAATTGTTGGATAGCTGTTTTCCAGAAAAATATGTAGCTGCTAGAGAAACAGCGATTAAAACATCGTGTCAACATTCAAGATTAAGTGTGAATGAAGCGCCTAATGACTATAGCAACGTAATAATTACTGTTAGGGCAAAGTCCTCAAGCATGGCTGTTACGAAAGCTCTACGTTGCCTTGATTTACAGAGAGCAATATGGTGCCTTTTATCGAACTCATTAATGCAATTTGCTGGGAATGAATGGGAACCCATTAACAAAATAAGGCTCGGTCAAATCCATACGGTACATAACGAAGATGGAGGGCTGGCAAGCGAAGCATTCTGGTATGAGCCAAATTTTGTTAAAGCTAAACCATTCAACCTGTGGAATCAGAACAACCATTTCGAACAAAACGTCAAAGATATTTTATCTCAGTTAAATAAATCGAAATATTCCGAAAAGTTAAAGGACGTACTGTTACGATATGTTCGGGCATTAGATGAAAGAGATCAAAATAACGCGCTAATTAAATTATGGGGAGCCATAGAGAGCTTAACATCTCCATCAGGAGCAAATGGCGATTTGGTTATAAAACGTTGTGCATTCCTTCATTCAGAATACAATTTTCACAAGCAAGTACTGGAGCATTTAAGAGCATATCGAAATCAGAGCGTACACGCAGGGGATCAGCGAGAGGAAGTCAAGAACCATTGCTATCAGTTACAGTTTTATTTTGACCGCCTTATGAGATTCCATATTAACAAAGCAGCAGTATTCTCTGATCTTGAGAAAGCCAATGAATTTCTTGACTTACCGCCAGATAAGGAAAGCTTGTTGAGGCAAAAAGAATTAATCGAGTCGGCGTTGTCATTTGTTGGCTGAGTTTCGATAAGCTTAATACCGTTCGCTCAAATTTAAACGAGGCCTCGACGGTTTATGCTCAAATAACTAAATCCCCGTTATATTGCTCACCAGCAAACCATCTAAAAAAGAAAAGCAATGTTAAGAATATTTCACACCGCCGACTGGCACCTCGGTCATCACCTGCATGGCGTCTCGAGGCAACTGGAACATCAGCAGTTTTTGGACTGGTTGTTGGATGAAATGCACAACAAACAGGCCGATGCGTTGATAGTTGCCGGTGATATTTTCGATTCGGCAAATCCATCCTCCGCCGCGCAATCTCAGCTTTATGACTTTCTGGTCAAAGCCAGAACCCGGCTGCCAAATCTGAATATTGTGTTAATCGGCGGCAATCACGATTCTGCGTCGCGGCTGGATGCGCCATCGCCCATTCTCAATGCGCTGGGTGTTACTGTGGTCGGCGGCTTGTCGCGCGACGATCAAGGCAATATCGATTGGGATCGCTTGCTGGTGCCGCTGAGCAATGAAGTGGGCGATGTTAAAGCCTGGTGCGGGGCGATGCCGTTTTTGCGCAATGCCGATCTTCCCTCAGGCGTGCAAGACACCGATCCGTTAATATCCGGTATGAAATCGCTGTATGCCGAACTGTTCGCGCAGCTGCAACAAAAGGCGAGCAACGCCGAAAGCCTGATCCTGACCGGGCATTGCTATATGGTCAACGGCGCAGTGTCCGAATTAAGCGAGCGCAAAATTCTGGGCGGCAACCAGCATGCGCTGCCGGTTGAATTATTTCCCGATGACATTGCTTATGTGGCCTTAGGCCATCTCCACTTGGCACAAAAAGTCGGCGCGAACGAGCATATTCGTTACAGCGGTTCGCCGATTCCGCTGTCGTTTGATGAAACCGATTATTTGCATCAGGTTGTCCAAGTCGATGTTCGGGCAGGGCAGCCGGTTGAAACCGTCGCCGTTAAAATCCCCCGTAGCGTTCAATTATTAAGGATTCCCAACGGCAAAGATTTTGCCGTTTTGTCTGAGGTGATCGGACACTTGGAAAACCTGATTCTTGATGATTTGCCGATCGAGCAACGGCCGCTGCTTGAATTGCGCATCAGGCTGGAAAAGCCGGAGCCGGGATTGCGGCAGCAGATTGAAGAAGTCATCTCCAAACTACCGGTGCGCTTATTGAAAATATCCACCGCTTACAGCGGCAGCGAAAAAAGCCTTGCCGATTTAAAAATCGAAGAACGCCTGGAAGAACTGCAACCGCTGGATGTTTTCCAGCGCTGCTATCAAAACAAATATGACAAGGACGCGCCCGAAGCCATGAATGCGCTATTTAACGAATTGGTTGAAAGCCTGCAAGGAACAGAATAATGCGCATTTTAGCGATACGCGGAAAAAACCTGGCAAGCTTGGCCGAGCCGTTTGAGATTTTGCTGAATTCGGGGCCACTGGAGCAAGCCGGATTATTCGCCATTACCGGACAAACCGGCGCCGGTAAAAGCACGATCCTGGACGCCCTGTGTTTGGCGCTTTATGACAAAATCCCGCGCCTGCCGGACGGTCACGGTTTTGCGGTAGGCCATAAAGACGAGGATGAAAGTCTGCGCGTGGTCAGTACTGATGTGCGCTCGATATTACGCCGGGGCACCAGCAACGCTTACGCCGAAGTGGATTTTATCGGCAAGGACAAGCATCACTACCGGGCGCGCTGGGAAGTCAGCAAAGCCCGAGGCAAAGCGGACGGGCGCTTGCAGGCGCAGGAAGTCACGTTGAGCAAGATTGACGACGGCCAGCGCATCGGTCAGGGCAAGAAAAATACGCTGGAGAAGATCTGCGAACTGATCGACCTTAACTTCGACCAGTTCCGCCGCTCGGTGTTATTGGCTCAGGGCGATTTTGCCGCGTTCTTGAAAGCCAAAAAAGACGAGCGTTCCAGTTTGCTGGAGCGCATCACCGGCACCGAACTTTATTCCGAACTGTCCATCGCCGCATTCGAACGCGCCAGACAGGAAAAAGATGCGCTAACCCTGATTATAAACAGGATGCAGGATCAAATTCCGTTGGATGAAGAAGCCCGGCAACTGCTGGAACAACAACGCGACCAATTCATAGCCCAGTTGGCCGATCTGGATCAACAAATCTCAAGCAACCAAAAAATCGTCGATTGGTATGCCGAACTGAAAAAACGGCAAGAAGCCGAGCGAGTTGCCCGTGACATTCTTACCGGCAGCCAACAAGCGTGGGATGCGGCAGAAGTCGAGCGGCAACTCATGCAAAAAGTCGAAGCCACGCAGCCTTTAAGACCACTGTTAGCTCAGTACCAAACGGCAAATGCCGAGCACCTTGATGCCCAACAAAAATACAAAGACAGCGTCGATCAGCAAGCTGCCGCTGACATAAAACTGCAAACGGCAAAGGAACAGCTCAGCACTCGGGCAGGTGCATTAGCCGAAGCCGAACAGCAACAGCAGCTGGCGCAACCGGTATTAATTAAAGCGCGGGCCTTGGATACCCGTATCGATGTTATCCGGAAAGCTGTCGGCACGTTGTCCGCAGAAGAAAATCAATTGCTTCAAGCGTTGGACGGTGCCGGAAAAGAACATCAAGCCCTGCTAAATCGGCAGGCCGAACAAACTGCCGCGCTGCAACAGCTTAATCTCTGGCTGGAACAAAATCAGGCGATTAAACCCATCTCTGCCGAATGGAGCCGATGGGATGCCGAGCTGGAACGCTATCAAACATTGAGCGCCCGGCAAACAGACGCCGAACGCAACGCGGGTGAGTTAAGGCTGGCGGTGGCCAAAGATGAACACAGTCTGGCAGAGTTAAAGATCGCAATTGGTGACAATCACAAAAAGCTGGAGCTGCATCAACAGACGCTGGTTCAACTGAAAGCACAGGACAGTAAGCAATCTCTTGAAGACCTGCATCGCTCAAAAGATGCGCTTGAAATCAAGCGCGAGCAGATCACGCGGGCTCTGAATCTGGCGAGCGATGCGCAGGAGCTGCAACAGGCTATCAAGCAGGACACGGATCAGCTGGCCGCCACCGAACAGACGATTAATGAAAGCACGCTGCAACTGCAAACCTTCAACCGGCAGCAGATGGCTAACGGCATCGCTCTGACCGAGGCAAAAAAGGCCTTGGAGCTGATACAGGCAACGACGCATAAAAACGCCGAACAGTTCCGTTCTTTGTTGCAGGAAGATCAGCCTTGCCCGGTTTGCGGAGCGCTTGAGCATCCTTGGAAAGATCAGGCAAGCATAAGCAATGAACATGCTGTAGCGCAGTCGGCACGGGTCGCCGAGCTGGAAAATCTGAATGAAACACTGATTAAAGCTATCGCCGAATTAACCAAAAGTATCAGCCAGGGACACGAGCAAAAAACAGCGCTGGCCGAAAAGCTGGCCGAGGCGCAGACCAAACTGGCTCAATACGGCAATGATTGGGCCGTATTAGCTATGCACAATAAGGTCGCATCGGTTCCCGACCGATTGCGACACTTCCACCATCCTTGGCAGTCGCCTGATTTTTCCATCACCGATATTCAGCTTTTGCCTGCACTTAAAGTTCAAAACGAGCAAATTAATTCTGCGTTGGAGCTAATCAAACAACAGGAAAAAGCGGCTCTCGAATTACAAAGACAGCTTAAAGCGGCACAGGATTTATTCGATGCGGATCAGCGGAATAAGGAAAAACTCTCTGCCGAATGCGCCACGATGGATAAGCAACACGCCAAAAACAAAGCCGACCTGGAGCATGTCGCAATCAGCATTCAGGAGCAGGAAAAACAACTGCAAGCGATTGTCGATTTGTTGGCGACACCGTTCCAGCAGTTGGAAAACTGGCCATCTCGTTTGCAGGATTCCACCGCAGCATTCAGGCAAGATTGCGCCGTAAAAGCGCAGCAATTCCAGCGTACCGAACAGCAGATTGAAACCGCTGCCAAAGCCTTGGAAAAAATCAACCATGATGAAAAGCTCGCCGAGCAGGCGCTGAAACAATGTCAGCAACAACACCGGATTAAACAGGCCGAGTTGAAGACCCAAACCGAAGAACAGCAAAAACTGTCAGTCGAACGCGACGCGGTGTTGCCAAGGCTTACCGCCGACAGTTACGAGCAAACCGTTAACCAAAGTCTACAGGTCGCAAGAGCCGCTCACCAGCAGGCTGGTCATACCGTCAGTCAGGCGGAAACGGAGCTGGCGACCCATAAACAGAATCAGCAGCACTGGCAAACCGAGACCGGCAGACGTTACAGCAATCTGGAAAAAGCCCTAAGCGCACTGAACCAGTCGCTGGAAAAGCAAGCCATCGATCTTGAGCAGTTAAGCCGGTTGCTGGAAAAAGACGAGCACTGGCTGGCTGCACAGAAAGCCCAAATGGCGACTCTGGAGCGAGGCCTGCAAGAGTCCGCGGCCTTATTAAAAGTTAAAGCCGACGATTGTTTGAAACAACAAAGCAATCCTGTCGAAATACCCGAAGAAGACGCCTATAAACTGTCGGCCGAATTGCAGCAGCAAAGGCAGCTTGCGCATAGCCAAAAAGAAGAGCAAGTCATTCTGCTGCGGGAAGACGATAAAAAAATCGAAACCGGGCGCGCGTTGAAAGCGGAACTGGACAGCCAACGAGATCGCTGGGATCAATGGGAAAGCCTGAATGAATTAATCGGTTCGAAAAGCGGCGCAAAGTTCCGTACGTTTGCCCAAAGCCTGACCCTGGAAGCATTGCTGGCGCATAGCAACCAGCATCTTGAAGACTTCGCCAAGCGCTACGCCCTGCAACGCGTACCGGGCAGCGACCTAGAGCTGCAAATCATAGACCGCGATATGGCCGACGACGTGCGTAGCGTACACAGCCTGTCCGGCGGCGAAAGCTTTCTGGTGTCGCTGGCGCTGGCCTTGGGTTTGGCGTCGTTGTCATCCAACAAAACCCAGGTTGAATCGCTGTTTATCGACGAAGGCTTCGGCAGCCTGGACCCGGAAACGCTGGACATAGCCATCGCCAGCTTGGATACCCTGCAAGCCTTGGGCAGGAAAGTCGGCGTGATTTCGCATGTGCCGATTTTGGTTGAGCGGATTGGGGCTAAGGTGGTGGTTGAAAAACAGGGCGGGGGGAGAAGTAGTGTTTTGATTGTTGGGGGGTATTGAAGGGTGTTCGTAAACGCCGCGATTGGCTGAGCGACAAACGGAGAAATCATGATTAACCAAATGACCATTAACGGCGTTAAAACCGTGATTACTTACGATTCGGATATTGAACTGTTTCGCGGCGAATTTGTTGAGCTGAATGGTGGCGCTGATTTTATACCCCTGATGACAAAGGCTTAAGACGCAAAGGAGTAATTTCGCTTAAAGTATTTATGGATACCTGTGGATGACGAAGTTGAACCATTTTTATTGCGCCTGAACTACGTCGCAGTTAGCAGCGCCAAGATTGCTTCTGATAAAAGCCTGAATCAGTGGTTGGTAGATGTTTTGAGTAAGTGGTTAGTTAATATAATTTTTTTAAATTTCAGTAGGTCATAACTTCATATGAGCAACATAGCCCTTAAATACCAATTTGAACAATGGATTATGACACTCGAATCGTCCTCGCTTTCAGATATTCAGAAAAAGTTTCTCAATCTGTTGATTAATTACTTTGATACGATTTTTCCATTAGGGATTAACGGCGGAGCTAGAGCCAAAAAAATTGGTTGGCTAATTGAGAATAATCACGAAACATTGTCTACGGCTTTCCCCAATCTGAATAGCCGGCGTACAAATTCAGAAAGGGTTAGCAGAATTGATGAATTAGTAATTGGTCCATTTAGAGGCTTTTCCACTAAGGAATCTTTTGTCTTCGACAAAAAATACACATTTATGTATGGCCCCAACGGTTCAGGGAAATCAAGTTTCTGTGAAGGCCTCGAATATGCCTTGCTGGATAGCATAGAAGAGGCGGAATCCAAAAGAATTCGACTTGGTACCTATATTCAAAATACCCAGAATAGTTACTCTGTGCGTCCAAAGGTGTATAGGTTGGATGAGAAAAAACAAAAGGTTGAAGTCCCACCAAATTCTGCGGTCTACCGTTTCTCTTTTGTAGAGAAAAATCGCATAGACGGTTTTGCACGCATCACGGCTACAACAGCGAGTAATCAAAAAGATCGTATAGCTACATTATTCGGGCTGGATGCGTTCAGCGATTTTGTCGATAAATTTACCGATAATTTTGATAGTCGATACATAACACTGATCAATCAGAAAGAAGAAAATTTTAAAGCAGAGGCACAAAAAATAGAGCTGTCGGAAAAGCGAGTTATTCAACTTGATGCAGATATGGATAACCATGTCGAATCGGCTGAGATTTTAATTAATGAAGTTGCGAAAGAAGGTATTTCCTCTCTCAATGATCTGAAAAACTACTTGGTCGGAGAGGATGATGTATCCGGTATTATCAATGATCTTCATGAGAAGAAAGCCGAAAATATACCGGACAACCTGAAGTTTTACACCATTGATTTATTATTTTTTGCTGTATCAAAGATTCGGGCCGATCTTGGTATACTTACAACGGAACTTGAACGGTTGTGGAATATTTCGTCAGAAGTCAATTACAAGAATTTGTACAGTGCCATAGAGTCGATTGCCCAGGATGCCACAACAGATAAAAGCATCTGCCCAGCTTGCAAAACATCCATAGCCAATGTTTTTGTCAATCCTTTTGAAAATGCTGCTTCTGAGCTTGCAAAACTGGGTGAGCTTTCAGCGTTGCAAAATCGTATAGAGGAGTTAGGCGGCAGCCTTTCAAAACAAGTCCGTAAGGCTTCGTCTATCAGTATTAAGGAAATAAACACGCTGAAAGCAACCATCAGCAATCAAGATCGTAAAATTCCTGAATTTACCGAATTTGACTATATCAGCATCGCGACAATCGAGAACTGGAAGGTACGGCTCGAAAAGGAGCTAGTAGACATTGAAAAAGAGTTTCAGAATACGGAAAGTCTCTATACTGATCTGCATAACTACAATGCCACTTTGCAGCAAAGACGTGCTGAAAAGGACACAATTGATGCGGCGTTAAGAAAGTATCAGGGTTTCAAAATCAGATACGATGATATTGTGGCAGCGAAAAAAACGCTGACTGAACAAAAGGATAAACTACAAACTGAAATTAAAAGTTTTTACGCAACCAATGAATCAAAATTACAAGAAATCAAGGGACAGAAAGAAAAAATTGAGATAAATAAGCAATATCTGGACGCATATTGTTACCTAATCAGTAAATTGAAAGCCTACCGAAATAATCTCCCTGTGCAACTTGCCGAAGGGCTTTCCGACAGGGTGCGTGACTATTACAACACTATCAACGGTCACGACCCCGACTTTGAAAAACTTGGTTGGCTTTCATTACCAACTGCCCCAGAACAGAAAATTTCGATTAGTTTTCAGGGAGATGGTCGTCCTCATGACGCACTGTTGATATTGAGCGAAGGACACATCAAAGTACTTGGTTTGTCTATCTTGCTAGCTAAGGCAGTCAAAGAAAATTTGGGTTTTCTGATTTTCGACGATATTGTAAATGCAATTGATGATGATCATCGGGGCGGCATTGCTGAACTGCTGCTCAACCACCCTGATCTTAAAGATAGGCAACATATCATTACTTGCCATGGGCCAGATTTTATTAATAAGCTGGAACACAAACTGGGAGCTTCAACAGCTAGTAAAGATGTAAGGAGCTACAGGTTTGTTCCCCCTGATTCTGTGGAAGAGCGAGGGGTACGAATTTCTGTAGGAGATTCAAAACACTATTTACTGATCGCCAAAGAAGCGTTGGAAAGAGACAATCGGAAAGATGTTGCCTCCAATTGTAGACGTGCCATGGAAAGTATTTCTGAGCAATTGTGGATTAAGTTAGGCAAAACCCTGAATATCAACCTTACTGTAAAAATGAGAGCTCCCGGAAATAGCCCTGATTTATCGACAGTGGTTGACAGTTTGACCAAGGCAGTCAAAGTAATTGAAGGTCTTCAGGAATTACATAATGAGCTTAAGCAACTGAAAGAAAAGTATCCATGGAGTTTACTGAATAAGGGCGTACATGAACAAGGAAACTTGCCGGAATTTGATCGCGAAGATGTTTCTGATTTATTAACCCTTGTTTTGAGCATTGAGGAAAAGGTCTCAGCAGTAAAATAATGAGGTTTTCAGTATAACAACCTAGGGCCGTAGGTTTGTGCTAGGCGATGGCCGTAACCCACAGCAACCCATACAGTGAAAATGGGCAATACGATAAACTCAACACTAGACTTAACGGAGGTGACCAATGAGCGAACTAAGCAAACAAGAGCTTGAAGACATTACCCAACGTTATCAGGAGCTGATGGCATCGCAGCAAACGCTATTACTGTCGACGGCTTCAGCAACCGGCGTTCCTGACATCAGTTACGCACCTTTTGTGCGTGACGATGCCGGAGTCTTTTATATCTATGTCAGCGAGATGGCTTGCCATACGGTTAATTTGCTGAATAACCCGCAGGCATCGATATTGTTTATCCGTCCGGAATCTGAATCCCCCAACCTTTTTGCACGAGAACGGGCGGTGCTAAATTGCATTGTCACCGAAATAATCCGTGACGATGCAATTTATGCAGACCGGATACAAGCCTTGCAGCATAAGTTTGGCGAGGTGGTTAGTGTGCTGCGCTCATTATCGGATTTTCATTTGTTTGCATTGCGTCCGGAAAATGGGCGATACGTTATTGGTTTCGGTCGCGCCTTCAGTATTAATGTGAGTGATGGTTCCTTGCGTCATATTTAGCCGAGTATCTGTAAAACAGATCGGAAAATAGCCGAGCTTTATGTCGTCAATCCGCTCATGCTTTACACCGATAGCCAGCTGTTGCCCAGCTGGATTAAACGCTTGTAAAAATACCAATAGTTATTAATAATTGGTATATAGATGAAAGTGAGGTTATAGATTATGCAAAAAAATACCAGCGTTTCGATTGGACTTCATTTTGAAAAATTCATTGCCGACATCGTCGAAGAAGGGCGCTTCGGTTCTAAAAGCGAGGTTGTCAGGGCGGGGCTTAGGCTTTTGGAGGCTCAAGAAATAAAATTGGCTGCTTTACGTTCCGCGCTGATAGAAGGAGAAGAAAGCGGAATCGCTGAAAATTATTCGCTGACAGGTTTGATTGACGAGCTTGATAAAGAAGACGGCGCGTAATGCCGTCTTTTCGATTAACAAAGCAAGCCAAGGATGGTTTGAAATCTATTGCTCGTTATACGCAAGAAATTTGGGGCGTGATCAGCGGAATAAGTATCTTGGCATATTGGATAATTGTTTTCACCTGTTAGCCGATGAGCCGGGTTTAGGTGTGGCTTGTGATGAAATCCGAAAAAATTACCGTAAATTTTGTATTGAACGACACATTATTTTCTATCGAAAAGTTGCAGATGATATTGATGTTGTTCGTATCTTGCATTGTCGGATGGATGTAGAGAAACAGCTATCCGATTGAATTTGAAGTCCATTAATTTTGTCTCGTTCCACGCGCTGGGTCGCGAGTTGTGGTCAACAGGCTGAAATGCAGAGTATATCGAAGCGGACGCAGCGCGTCCCATACTGCGTTCCCACGCAGCGCGTGGGAACGAGGACAAACTTAAATATTTGCGCGAAAGCTCCCTTCTCTGAAAAGACTTTGCCATGGCTTCGGCCGAAAAGGTCATTTTCGAACTCATTCTGGCTAAACCGGCAATTTGATGTAAAAATTGATCTACCCGCTCAATGCCAAAAGATTTTCCTAATTACCAATGCCCGATATTTCCCAACATGGTCACAGCACCAACTTAATCGGTTTGGCGACGGCTTGCATGGCCAGCCATGCCTTTAACGAAAATCCCAAACCCTTGCATATTGCAGGCACCCGCGAATCGGCTTCAGGTTTATTTGAGCAATTGCTCAGGCAGCCGACACGCGATGACTGCGGCCGGATATTTCAAGACTATATGTGCGTTGTTTTCGGCTTTGAAACAGAGCAACGACTACGCAACGACCATTCGGGAAGACGACGTTACCGTAACAGTTATCTCCGGTTAATTCAGGATTGGGGGCTGGATTCGAACAATGCTCAGGGCGCAGTTTTTAAAGGCTGGGTCGAAAGTCGCTTCGGACTGTTTCCTACTTATCATAAACAGCAGATAGCCAGTTTCATCAGCAAAGACTGGATCATGTATATCGAAGAAAAGATGAACAGCCGTTATCACAACAATTGCATTTACATGCAGCTGGATCTTCTTTACGAATATTGCCAGTGGGTTATCGAACGTTTTCAGTTTCCGGCGGCGACGCATAAAACACTTTATCGCGGCGTCAATTCACTGGACGATGATTGGCTGGTTCTGGATGAGGATAAAACCCATAAAATCGTGCGATTCAATAATATTGTTTCCTTTACCGACCGCCGTAGCATTGCCGGCGAATTCGGCGCTTATATTCTGGAAGTTGAAGTGCCGATGGTTAAACTGATTTTTTTTAATGAACTGTTGCCGCATCATGCTTTGCACGGCGAAGCGGAATACTTGGTGATTGGCGGCGATTATCGGGTCAAAGTGCAGCGTTAAGGGGGAGAAATATGTCGACAGAGAAAGTATTGAACAGGGCGTTGGGAGCCTATTTGGGCTTTGCCTGCGGCGATGCGCTCGGGGCGACGGTCGAGTTTATGTCGCCGAAACAAATCCAGAAATGCTACGGCGTGCATCGGGATATTATCGGTGGCGGCTGGCTGGGCCTGGAAGCGGGCCAAATCACTGACGACACGCAAATGTCGCTCGCCGTAGGGCAAGCCATTATCGATCATCAGGGTTGGAACATTCAGGCCGTCGCCGATAATTTTGTCGCATGGATGGAAAGCGACCCGCCGGATATAGGCAATACCTGTCGGCGCGGCATCATGCGCTATCGGGATAGCGGCGAACTATACGGTTTGCCTCGCGATGACGATGCGGGAAACGGCGCGTGCATGCGCAATCTGCCGGTAGTGCTGTCAACCTTAAACCGGCCGGACTATTTTAGTCTATGGAGTTTGCAACAAAGCCATATTACCCATAACCACCCGTTGTCCAACGCAGGCACCTTAACCCTGGGACGGATCGTCAATCATTTGATTAACGGGCTGGATACGGACGCTTGCAGACAGGAAGCCGAACGCTTGATCGGTCAACACGGCGAATTCGCCTATAGCCCTTATTCGGGCAAAGCCTCGGCTTATGTCGTCGATACCGTGCAGACGGTTTTGCATTATTTTTTCAGCACGGACAGTTTTGAAGCCTGCCTGATTGCCACCGTTAACCAGGGCGGCGATGCCGACACCACAGGCGCGTTGGCCGGTATGCTGGCAGGCGCCAAATACGGCGTTGGACAGATTCCGGAGCGCTGGTTAAAGCAATTGGATCGGCAGGTGGTCAGTCAAATACGTCAACAAACGACTGAACTTATCCGGCTGGCGGAGTCTTTGTAAAACGCATAAAGAAACGCGGTAAGGCGTAATTTGCAGGGGCTTGTATTACCAGGCATAAAAACCGCGACAAATCACAGCGCTTTGATAGAATTACCTTGATTTCAATTGCCCTGATTCTTATCGTCAGCCCAACTACTGCGCTAAGCCATTATTCTGACATGCAAAAAGAACCAGCCGCCAAATATTACAATAGCCATCAAGCTGTGCTTGATCTTTTGCAAAAGCACAAGCTTATCGCAGATTTGGTGCATAAACAGGACATGCCGCATCATGGTCTGGTGGAAGCGCTGGTTCGCAAAGAGAACATGGCGCAATTGCAGCAGATACTTAATCATTTACCGCCTTCGGAAATCGCCCATATTCTGGAAGAATTGCCGCCGGAAGATCAATTGCTGATCTGGGAACATCTGGATGATGACCATAAGCAACCCATTTTGCTGGAAGCTCCGATTTCCGTTCTGCAAATTCTGGGTAAACAAGATTACAAGACTGAAAAATCCAGAGTCAAAGCGTTTAATTTGCACGAAGGCCGCCTGCACGAGATTTCGATTAATACCCCTCAGGATTTGCTTGAGGCCAAGCCTATCTGGATAGATCTGGTTGCGCCGACGTTTGAGGATCGAATATGGGTTGGCGATATTTTCGGCATAGAGATTCCTGACCCGGATAAATTGAGCGACCTGGAATCAAGCGCCCGGTTTTATGTGGAAGAAAACGGTGAAATTCACTTGCATTCGGATTTCCTGCTGGACAAGGATGACGTGTCGCGCAACGTCGCCGTCGCTTTTATCCTGTATCGGGATATTTTGTTCTCGATTCGTAAAGAAGAGTTGCCGATCTTCCGGCTTCAGCGTTTACGCGCGCTTAGCCAACCCAATTATGTTTCCGACTCAAGGGACATGTTGCTGGATCTTTACGCCGCCAATGCCGAGTATTCGGCTGACGCACTGGAGGAGGTTTATCTTGCTTTGGAAGTGGTTGGCAATCAGGTGCTTAGTAAGCAGATTAGCGATGAGGACGCCGCTAAGATATTGATTAATATTGCCAATGAAGAGGATCTGAATGGCCGGATCCGCAGGAACGTGATGGATACGCGTCGCGCGGTTTCGTTTCTGATGCGCAGCAAGATTCTTGCAAAAAACCAACTGGAGGATTCCCAACAGATCCTGCGCGATATTGAATCGCTGGACGGCCACACGGCATTTCTTTTCGACAAGATCAACTTTCTGATGGATGCTTCCGTGGGTTTCATCAATATCAACCAGAATAAGGTCGTCAAGCGATTGACCGTCGTTAGCGTTGTGTTTATGCCGCTCAATGTATTGGCCGGTATTGGCGGTATGTCCGAATTCTCAATGATGACGCAAGGAATTGCCTGGCCCGTCTCTTACAGTATTTTTACCATTGGATTGGTGGTTGTCGGCTGGCTTACTTTTGCCATTTTACGGTTTCTTGAAAAGCGCGAGCACGGCAAATCAGGCAAACGCTAATGCGGTAAAAGGAGAAAGGGTGATGCTTTGCCCTAACGGAAATCGGGAATCATCAATTCGCTTAGTTTCGGCCTCGGGTATAATGACGGGCTGGAATAACATCAATCTAAGAGGAACATAATGCCGGTCGATATTTTACTTACAGTTGTTGCAACATCCGTTATTCAGTCTATTTTTGGGGTAGGCGTGTTGTTATTTGGCACGCCCCTGTTGCTTTTGCTCGGTTATGATTTTGTCGATGCACTGGGTGTGTTGCTGCCGGTTTCCATTGCCATAAGCGCTTTACAATTTCTAAGGCATTATGAGGATGTTGATACCGGGTTTTATAAAAATGTGCTGATTTACAGCATTCCATTGGTGGTGCTGTTTTTAGTGGTGGTCACTACGGTAAAAATCAATATCAGCCTGGTCATTGGCCCGTTACTGATTTTTGTCGCGTTAAAAAACTTTTCAACGGTTATTGATAGGGCACTACAATCCGTCGTCAAGTATGAAAGAATTTACCTGATGGCAATGGGGCTGGTTCATGGCATCAGCAACTTGGGCGGCTCGATGTTGACCGTGATAATTTACAGCAAGCACTATCCCAAAAACAAAACGCGGGTGACCGCTGCGGCCAGCTATGCGACGGTTGCCTTATGTCAGTTGGCAACGTTGTTGTTTATCGGCAGTGAGTTTACGGTGTCATTTGCAGACAAGATAAGCTTTATCCAGATTGCTGTGGTGATGTTTTTATTGACTGAAGAAATACTTTATAACGGCATCGATAATGAAAAATACAGCAAGATTTTTGCAATGTTTTTGTTTGCGTCCGGCATCCTGTTAATAGCGAAATCCTTATAAAACTGGAGAGAAAAATGAAAGAGTTAATTAAAAGGCTGTTGAATTATTTCCTGATCGGTGTTCTTGCGGTGATTCCCATTGTGGTTATTTTGCAAATCATGATTTTTGTAAAAGACCGGGTTTCCGATTTGTTTCAAATGGTTTACGGCTATGCGGATAATTATCTCTATACGATTCTGGTTTTCGCGGTCAGTTTTTTTATCCTGGTCTACATCGGTCGAAAATTAGTCCAGGAAGGCCGTTCCTGGGTTATTGGCGCGTTTGATCATGTTATTGAGCGAATCCCATTGATCAATACGCTTTACCGGGTGCTTAAAAAAGTGATCAATATGTTTTCATCCCATGACCGGACTATCGCTAAGGAAGTGGTTTATGTCGAGTATCCAAAAGATAACATGTGGATGACCGCTTATGTTACTAACCGGCACGAAGATAAATACGTATTGTTTATCCCTACATCGCCTAACCCGACTTCCGGTTATACGGTGATTGTCGATAAATCGAAGATAATTAAATCAGCCATGAATATCGAAGAGGCCAGCAGTTTTATCATCAGCGTTGGCGTTGATTACGGCAAAGTCTCGGAAATGAGTCAATTGCCCTGAATTTGAACCGCAGAATGGAAATTAGATGAAATTATTAATTAGCGTGGCGGCGATCCTGGTGCTGGTTTCAATCGCCGGCTGCGATAAAGACGATAAGCAGGTTAAAGCCGCCGAAACAGGGCTGTTAAAAACGCAGCTGGAAACTTTGGAGCAAGCCAGGCAGGTTGAGCAACAGGTTCAGGATGCTGCGGAACAACAGCGTCAAAAGATAGAGGCGGGAACGCAATAACCTGCGGGCGTTGTTTCGGTTCGTCCCGCTGTGTTATGCGATGACGGCGGTCGTAAAGAAAAACCTCTGCAGAAAGTTGCCGTAAGCATTTTCGATTGATTTTATTGACTTTAAGCCCCTTGTTTGTTATGAATGATCCTGCCCTTATCGGCAAAAAATAATAATAAACAATTACATAAGAGGGGGACGGGTATGAAATCTAATAACAGCACCAAAACAGGCAAGCTGGCTAAATTAACTCAGCTGGAAGCGGAGGTAGCTAAGCTTTCCGAGCAGCTGAAAACAAATAAGAAAACTATTGTTCTGCTGAAAAAATCTTTAACGGAGCGCGATTTAAAGATTCATGAATTAGAATCGAAATTGATATACGCTCAACAATCGTTGTTGAAAAAAGCGGTATTTACCATTCATCAATGCAGGGATCAAATCAAAAACGGAATTGACGAAAAAATAATCAACCCTGCTTTAGCGCAAATTCAGCAGCAGATTGAGGTCATTCAGGACATTGTCTGTGAAGCCAAGGACCTCATCAGCAAGAAAAAAATGCTGATTCACGAAAATATTCAAACGACTTCAAATAGAGTCCATCAATGCCCCGATCAAGCGATAAGGTATTTTGAAAAATGGCTTGTCGAGCCGGGCAGGTTAGTGGTCAGTGAAGCGGTTGGATTGATCGACAACAATGTAAAAAACGGTCAGGATCTGGTCGAGCAAAAAATCATCTATCCAGGCAAACTGTGCTACGACAAAGTTGTTGAAGTTGCGCAGGCGCTACCGACGCAGAGTCGGGTGATTTTTCAAGTGTGGTTGGCGGATCCCGCTATGCAGAAAATAGAAGCGTTGCCCGTTATTCGAAAGGAGCTTGGCGCCAATGCAGACGCATTAATGAAGCGATTGATTGACCAGCTAAAATCCGGAGCGGAACAGGGTTTTGAACATACAGTCGATGCAGTAAAAAAATCATCATTTTGGGATGGAAAGCGGAAGATGGAAGCGGCTTAGGTCAAGTCAGTCTTTCAGGTATTTAACAACGACGAGGCGACCGGGGCGGGTCGCCTGTCTCTATTGCAAAGTTATTTAACCAAACTCAATAAAACTCCCGCCGCTACCGCAGATCCAATCACCCCGGCAACATTAGGCCCCATGGCATGCATCAGCAGGAAGTTATGCGGGTTGCTCTCCAGTCCCATTTTGTTGACTACCCGTGCCGCCATCGGTACTGCGGAAACACCGGCTGCGCCGATCAGGGGATTAATCGGGGTACTGCTGAATTTATTCATGATTTTCGCCATGATTACGCCGGCCGCCGTGCCGATGCTGAAGGCAATCGCTCCCAAGCCTAGAATGCCCAGTGTCTTGACCTGCAAAAAAGCTTCGGCGCTGAGTTTTGAACCTACCGCCAAGCCCAGGAAAATAGTGACGATGTTGATCAGTTCGTTTTGAGCGGTTTGACTCAAGCGTTCGACCACTCCGCAGGCGTTCATCAGATTACCCAGTGCAAACATGCCGATTAAAGGTGCGGCCGATGGTAATAACAAGGTGCAAATAACCAGCAGCATTAAAGGGAAGACGATTTTTTCGGTCTTGCCGACAACGCGCAACTGTTGCATTTCGATTTTGCGTTCATCTTCGGTGGTTAAGGCGCGCATGATCGGGGGCTGTATCAGCGGTACCAGAGCCATGTAGGAGTAAGCCGCGACCGCAATGGCACCCAACAAGTCGGGCGACAGTTTTGAGGCCACATAAATAGCGGTCGGGCCGTCGGCACCGCCGATAATGCCGATTGCGGCGGCATCTTTTAAAGTAAACTCCAGTCCCGGTATGGCGTTGAGCGCCAGCGCTCCCAACAGTGAGGCAAAAATACCGAACTGCGCCGCAGCGCCCAGCAGCAATGTTTTAGGGTTAGCCAACATCGGGCCGAAATCGGTCATTGCGCCTACACCCATAAATATCAGCAACGGAAACAGGCCGGTTTTAATGCCGTAATACAGGTAGTACAAAATACCGCCTTCCTCGGCGATACCGGCAACCGGGATATTGCTGAGGATCGCGCCAAAGCCTATCGGCAATAACAGCAAGGGTTCGAAGCCTTTTTTGATAGCCAGGAACAGCAGCAAAAAGCCGACCAGCATCATAAAGGCCTGACCACCGGTAAAGTTATAAATACCGGTGCTGTGCCAGAGTGAAATGAGATTTTCCATGGGATGACCCTTCTATTTTAAATTTTTTAAACCATTTAGCGCACAAAGAACACGAAAAAAGCGATGAGCCAGTCCAATGCCGGATGAATAAAGCAGGGTATGTTCAAGAAGATTTTTTCGATGGTTTATCGCTTTTTATCTCGATTATAAAAAAATCAACACATCGCCACCGGCAACGGCACTTCCTTCTTTGATATTGATAGTACTGACAATACCGGCCGTTTTGGAGCGTACTTCAGTCTCCATTTTCATTGCTTCCATGATGACCACGACATCGCCTTCGGCAACGATGCTGCCTACATCGACAAGAACTTTCAAAATATTACCGGCCATCGGCGATTCAACCACGGCACCGCTGCTGGCTATTAGTGCGGCATGGGTTATGCCGGCGGCAGGTTGAATCGTCAAGGCTGCGTTGTTGGCAGCGACGATGACGCTGAAATTTCTGCCATCGACGTTGACGGTATAGGTTTCCGTTTGCGGCTGGGCGGTTACGCTGTCGGCAGTGACTGATTTTGTCTGAGCTGTGTTGTTGGCGGCAAAGGCTTGCGCATCGGGGGCCGCTTCAAAGGCGGCCGGGTTGCCCCGGTTAGCCAGAAACTTCCAGCCGACTTGTGCAAATAGGCCGTTGATCAAAGCATCTTCTTCGATGTTGGTGGCGAGCGTCACGCCTTCGGCTTGGGCTTTTTCCCGCACTTCGGCAATCAGCTTGTCCATTTCCGGCGCGATCAGATCGGCCGGGCGACAGGTAATCGCTTGTGAACCGTTCAGCACTTTGTCTTGCAGGGCTTTGTTGACCGGCGCGGGCGTTGCGCCGTATTCGCCTTTTAAAACACCGGCGGTTTCTTTAGTGATATTTTTGTAGCGCTCACCGGTCATCACGTTGATCACGGCTTGGGTGCCGACGATTTGTGAGGTCGGCGTGACCAGTGGAATAAAACCCAAGTCTTCGCGGACACGGGGGATTTCCAACATGACTTCATCGAACTTGTCGGCGGCGCCTTGTTCTTTCAGCTGGCTTTCCATATTGGTCAGCATGCCGCCCGGCACTTGGGAAATCAGGATGCGGCTATCGACGCCTTTTAAGCTGCCTTCGTATTGCGCATATTTTTTGCGTATGTCCCTGAAATAGGTGGCGATGTGTTCCAGTTCGACCAGATCCAGTTTAGTATCGCGCTCAGTGCCTTCCAGGCTGGCAACGATGGTCTCGGTGGGACTGTGTCCGTAAGTCATGCTCAGCGATGAAATGGCGGTATCGACATTGTCCACGCCCGCTTCGGCGGCCTTGATCAGCGTGCCGACACTCAAGCCGGTGGTTGCATGGCAATGCAGATGAATCGGAATTTTGGTGCTTTTTTTCAGGCGTTTGACCAGTTCAAAGGCATCGTAAGGCTTGAGCAATCCGGCCATGTCTTTGATGCAAATGGAATGCGCGCCCATATCTTCAATCTGCTTGCCGAGATCCACCCATAAATCTAGGGTGTGTACGGGGCTGGTGGTGTAGGAGATGGTGCCTTGCGCATGCGCATCGGTGCGGAGTACGGCTTTGATGGCGTGCTCAATGTTACGCATGTCGTTCATCGCATCAAAGACACGGAACACATCGATACCGTTGATCGCGCAACGCTCGACAAACTTGTCCACTACGTCATCGGCATAATGACGGTAGCCCAGGATATTCTGGCCGCGAAACAGCATTTGCTGGGGCGTGTTGGGCATGGCGGCTTTCAACAGGCGCAGTCTTTCCCAGGGATCTTCGCCCAGATAGCGGATACAGGCATCAAAGGTCGCGCCGCCCCAGGACTCAATAGACCAATAACCGACCTTGTCGAGCTTTTCGCAAATCGGCAGCATGTCTTCGATGCGCAACCGGGTTGCCAAAATGGATTGATGAGCATCACGCAGAACGACTTCGGTGATACCTAAGGGCTGCTTTTTAACGGTGGCCATGCTTGTTGTTTCTCCTGAAACCTTTGTAAATTTTTAGTCATTGACCCAGCGGTCATTAATTTGGGTGTCGTTAGTTATGCTTCTCGGCAACCGCTCCTGCGTCGCCTAAAGCGCCTACTTTTGGTGCTCTACCTCCCGCATCCTTGCGGTCGTTGCGGTACTGGTGTACGGCGGCAGTTATTGCGGCAACAACGCTTTTATCAATGTCGGCGGTAATGCCGGGAACCGTTTTTGATGCCGGTATGTCCGGGAAATAGCGTTGCACCAGTGCAGACATGATGTTGATAGCGATTACCAGCATGATCAAGAACAGGAATACGATGCCCATCCCGGTAAACATTAATTCGATCCCGCTAGTCATTTGTTCTGTCATAGTTGATCACTTATTAAATTTCTTAACTATTGCATTGTATCATAGGCAAAAATCATAACTAATCGATGTTTTTTTTCATATCGATTTCGACGTGCAGTCTTTTGGCTATGCGGCTTTGAACGCGTACAATACCAAGCATTATAAACGGTTGTTATGGAGTGGAAATATGACAGACAAAGATGAACAATGGCAACAGAAATTAACCCCCGAGCAATTTAACATTTGCCGTTTGAAAGCCACCGAGCCGCCTTTTACCGGCAAATACGCTGACTGTAAAAAGGACGGCATTTATCATTGCATTTGCTGCGGCAATCCGTTGTTCGATTCGGCGACTAAGTACGATTCAGGCTCCGGCTGGCCGAGTTTTTGGGATGTGATGTCTGAGCAGAGCGTGGCGGAACATGCTGACGTCAGTCACGGCATGCGCAGGGTTGAAGTGACTTGCAAGTCCTGCGATGCGCATTTAGGCCATGTTTTCGAGGACGGCCCGCAACCGACAGGACTGCGCTATTGCATTAATTCAGCAGCATTAGATTTGAAAGAAAGATCATGAGTGGTAAGGAGCAGGTCCAAAACTTACTGGATTTTATCGATACCAGTCCCAGTCCCTGGCATGTCGTAAAAACCATTGAAGCTCAGCTTGCGACACAAACACCGCCGTGGCAACGTCTCGACGAAACCGCCAAATGGACATTGCAGCCGGGCGGGCGTTATTACGTGGTGCGCGACGATTCGTCTATTGTCCTGTTTGTACAGGGGCAAAAACCGCTGGCTGAAACCGGGTTTAAAATTATCGGCGCACACACTGATTCTCCCGGCTTGAGAATCAAGCCGAATGCGGCCAGCAGCGCGGACGGCTTGGTAAGGCTGGGCGTCGAAGTTTACGGAGGCCCGATACTGGCGACTTTTACCGACAGGGATTTGAGCCTTGCAGGAAGAATCGCTTATAAAAACGATCAGGACCAGATAGCCCGCATGCCGGTCAAATTCGATCAGCCGCTGCTGCGTTTGCCTAATCTGGCAATCCACATGAACAGGGCGGTTAACGAGGAAGGCCTGAAACTGCAAAAGCAGACCGAATTGCCGTTGATCCTGGCGACTTCAACCGAAGAGCAACTGCCGCCAGCCTATTTTTCCGCGTTGCTGCAACAGCAATCAGGCATAGCCGCCGAGCGTATTTTGTCCTGGGATTTGGCCGTGTACGACACCCAGAAAGGCGCTTTTTGGGGAGCGGAAAGCGAGTTTTATGCGAATAGCCAGCTGGATAATCTGGCTTCGTGTCATGCCGCATTACAGGCTTTGTTGAATGCCGACGGCATGGATGCCACGCGCGTGTGCGCGCTGTTCGACCATGAGGAAATCGGCAGCCAAAGCAACAAAGGCGCTGACGGCAGCTTTCTGCCCGATGTGCTTGGGCGCATCGCTTTGGCGACCGCAACCTGCAGCGAGGATTATGCCAGGGCGCTGGCGAAAAGTTTCCTAATCAGCGCGGACATGGCGCATGCCTACCAGCCTAATTTCCCCAATGCCTACGATCCCGGCCATAAAGTCATCGTCAACAAAGGCCCGGTGATTAAAGTCAACGCCAATCATAACTACAGTTCGGAAAGCGTCTCGGCGGCGATGTTTGCCGACTGGTGCGAACAGGCCGGAGTGCCGTACCAGACATATTCGCACCGCTGCGATCTGCCCTGCGGCAGCACCATCGGGCCGATTACTTCCGCAAAACTGGGCATTCGCTCAATCGATGTCGGCAATCCAATGTGGGCGATGCACAGCCTCAGGGAAAGCGCCGGGGTGCTGGATCACGATTATATGATCAGAGTGATGAAACAATTTTTTGCCGAGTAAAGCTACGAAGTCGCGTAGGGCGTGCTGTGCGCGCCAAAGGATAACAAAATAATTAAAAGGCGCGCACGGCACGCCCTACCATAAATTTAAGCCTCTTCCTCTATCCGTCTGATGACTGTTAACCTAGCCTCTTTTGATGGCGAACTTTATTTAATCAAGCAATTTTACCGGCAGCCTGAATCCGCCCTGCTGTTTGCACAGCTGCAAGCCGATTTGGCTTGGCAGGAAGAGGCTATTTTTATCTACGGCAGGTGGGTAAAAGTGCCCCGTTTGATGTGCTGGTACGGCGATCCCTATGCCTGGTATCGCTATTCGGGCGTTAATCATCAGCCGATGCCGTGGACTCCGGTGTTACAGGCCATCAGGGAGAAAGTGGAGCGGCAATGTCAATGCAGCTTTAACAGCGTATTAGCCAATTTGTACCGTGACGGTAACGACTCGATGGGCTGCCACGCCGATGATGAAAAAGAGCTGGGGCCGAAGCCGGTGATTGCGTCATTGAGTTTGGGCGATGAGCGCTTATTCAGGTTGCATCATAAAAAAACCAAAGACAAACTGGATATAGTTCTGGGTCACGGCGATTTGCTGGTGATGGCCGGAACCTTGCAGCACTACTGGATGCATGCGGTGCCTAAAACGAAGAAATTGAAAACGCCGCGGATCAATTTGACGTTTAGGACAATTAGGGCGGCCTCGGTAACTGCTCCATACGTCGCCTAAAGCGCCTACTGTTGGTGCTCTACCGCTTGCATAATCCACATGGATGTGGTGAATGCAGATATTGCAGGGGCAAATATCTGTCCATGCAGCCGTGATTAAGCAGCGCCATCGGCTCATGCGGAACCGGCAAATATGCTATTAAACCACTCCACCTCAAACCCATACGGGAAAAGCCGGTCATGAACGACGATAGACGATCGTACGACGCCTCTATTCTTAGAGCATTTTTCGACGACCAATTACAGTACCTGCATCAGCTTGTCAGTAATCTGGGTAGCCATATTCACGACGCTGAACTACAGGCGAATGAAGACAGGCAAATTGTCGAAAGTTTCGTCGATGCATCAAACACCAAGATGCGAGCAGTACAGGGCTACTCCGATAAGCTAAGCGAACATGTGCGGGCGTTGCATAGACATGTGCTCCAAGTCGCGGATCAGATTCCGGCTCCCGTCGACTTGAATAGGGATGCATTTGAGTCAGATCCACTTGTCAACGCCCTGTTCGTCAATAGCAAAGACATCGAGAAGCTGTTTGCAACCGATCCCGACGCGAAGGTCTATTTGCGTTCCCGGAGTAAAAATCAAGTCCCGGTGCTGTATGCGCTGTTAACTGCCGTCAAGAGTGAAAAGCGAATGCTGGGCATGGACATGCACGGAGACATGCTCATTCGCGAAGTACCTCAACAAGCGGTCAATTTTTCTTTACACAAAATCCACGCGCCTTGCTCCGGCGGTGCAGAGCTAAGCACCGCGTTAAAAGAGTATTTGTTTGGTAGCGTAGTGGAGCTTGTCAAACGGGAGATGGTGTCTCGCATGGCAACTCATCAGCCGTTCAATACCGGCGATGAATCTTACGAGTCGAAAGTAAAGAGTCTGGCCAACCCGGATGTTTATCTGGATGCATTGCTTGGCTATATCGAAGCCCCTGACAAGCTGTTGAGTATTGATAAAACTCATTTTAAGCTCAGCAAATTGGGTATTAAATTAGAGGATGACGATAGCGGGCAGCGCGCAAACGAGTTTGACATCCATGAGCTCACCTGGAGCAACGACACCCGAAACGTGGTGTTGCAAATTGCTTATGTTCGTTAAGTCAGTCAAGTAGGGTACGCTGTGCGTACCATTGGATGCCGAAAGGTACGCACAGCGTACCCTACGAGGATTTTATAGTTATGTAGGCCGGAATAAGACCACCCAAGCATAGCGCGAGGTGGCGTTTCCGGCGATTTTGGGTCTTAGCGGTTTTGGCATGATTACCGGTACTTTGTTAGTATCCACAGCAGGCAAAGGAGTAAATATGAACGAAATCTTCTTTATTGTGGAAGATGCCCCTGGAGGCGGTTATACGGCCAAGGCGCTCGGCGAATCGATTTACACTGATGCGGATAACCTTGAAGAACTACACGCCAACGTCCAGGACGCAGTTCGCTGTCATATTGTCGGGTTATGACATGGCGGGCGATTGACTACCTAGATCATAAATGACTGCATCGATAGGCTCTAACCCGTTTCGCGTTCTTTTTGTAATGCTGTGCCGACGTAGCAGGTGCAACCTTAATGCGAGTTTGGCAATAATGGCGAAAGGGAGTAGCAGTATCGATACATGGGCAACATGAGTAATCATGGCGATATGCAGCTCAAGACGAATGTCTGTAATTAGTTTTTTTTGTTCGAAGCTCAAGCCATGCATGGCTTTTTCAAGTCGCGCGTGGTGCTGTGCCCCCCCATTTGGGTTATATTTTTTTTGCACCACGATCATTATAATTAAATCAGTTAATGTTAAGCGATGGGCAAAGCGCAATGACCCGTTAATCATGGTTCTTGTCAACAGGTAAGCTGAGCTATCGAAGTCTATTTTACCCTGCTCTGCATAACTGAATAGCTTGTCACGAGCTACAAACAAACGAAACCGCAATAGATCAAGGCGGTAATCACAATAAAGCCAAGCAAATAGCCACCAAATAACCGCTATTCCTGCGTAAATAATAACTGTTTGAGAAATCATATTTATATGTCCGTAGGGTTAGTTGAACCGTCATTGAGCAGTCCACTTGATGTTCGGTTCTGGTCAAATAAGCGTTCGTATTTTTCTTTGTACGGAAACAAATGCTCAATTGTTTGTTTGCGTAGAGCCCGCTGATTCAATCCATAACTGACTGATGCGACACAAATTATAGCTGATGTAGCAGCAACCCAATAGGGCCAATTATTACAAGCATCATCAGGATTAAAAGCCGCAGATGCTTTGAGGTCGATAGATGCCGCTGTTATTTTACCGCTTAAATCGCTAATGGCATTGGATGCGAATTTGAAGATTAACGCCAAACCTCCCCATTTAATGCTTGGGGTAATTATCTTGCTAACGTTATCCCATAGGCAATTTTTCTTTAAAAGCTTTAGCTCGGTTTCAATTTGTTCATACGTTTTTCTTTTTCTGGTCACTACGTATATCCGTTTTTTTATTGTGTTATCGGTGTTAGGAGTGTTGGATTGCTCTACTCCAGCCCAATCTATGGCATAACTTATTAGGATGGCGGGTTTTGCCGGGAAAAAAACCCGCCGACACCAGGATTATGTCATACAAAATAAATAGTGCCTATGTTAAGCGTCATATAAAGCCATATAGGCACACTGTGCGTACCATTGAATGCGGAAAGGTACGAACAGCGCATCCTTTTGTGGCCTGCTAAAATTTTATAGCCTTAAAACCAATATCGGTACGGTAATAGACATTATCCCAGTGGATGCCGTTAGCCAGCGCATAGGCTTTGCTTTGAGCTTCCTTAATATCATGTCCCAAGGCGCAAGCGCATAAGACCCGTCCGCCAGCCGTAACCAAATCGTTGCCGACTTGTTGGGTGGCCGCATGAAACACTTTGCTGTCTTCGTGCTCCTCGGCAGGTAAGCCGGAAATGACCGCGCCGCTTTGATAGGCGTCAGGATAACCTCCAGCCGCCAAAACCACGCCCAATGCAGCGCGTTCGTCCCACTCGCTGGTGGTTATGTCGAGATTTCCAGCCAGCGCAGCCTCGCAAAGCTCCACCAGATCGCTTTTCAAGCGCATCATGATCGGCTGCGTTTCAGGATCGCCAAAGCGGCAGTTGTATTCCAGCACTTTAATGGAGCCGTCGGCAGAAATCATCAACCCGGCGTAAAGAAAGCCGGTATACGGCAGTCCGTCTTCGGCCATGCCTTTCAAGGTCGGCTCGATCACATCGCGCATGACTTTGTCGTGGATTTCAGGGGTGACGACGGGAGCCGGGGAATAAGCGCCCATGCCGCCGGTGTTAGGGCCTTGATCACCATTGTCGCGGGCTTTATGATCTTGGGATGTCGCCATCGGCAAGGCGTGTTTGCCATCGGCTATGACGATAAAGCTGGCCTCTTCACCGGTCAGGAATTCTTCGATAACGACCCGGTTGCCCGCTTCGCCGAACACATTGCCGGATAACATGTCTTCAACGGCGGCTATCGCTTCCTGTTCGGTCAGGGCGACGATGACGCCTTTGCCTGCCGCCAAACCGTCGGCCTTGACCACGATCGGAGCGCCTTGCTGCTTGATGTAAGCGATGGCCTGTTGCTGGTCGGTAAAGGATTGAAAAGCGGCGGTCGGGATGTTGTGGCGGATCATGAAGTCTTTGCAAAAAGTCTTCGAGCCTTCCAGTTGCGCGGCTTTTGCGGTCGGGCCGAAGCATTTGAGACCCGCTTCCTGAAAACGGTCAACGATGCCCAGAACTAAAGGCACTTCGGGGCCGATGATAGTCAGGTCGACAGCTTCTTTCTGGGCGAATGCCAGCAGCGCGGCAATATCGTCGACGGCAATGGCGATATTTTCAACCGACGGTTCCAGCGCGGTACCGGCATTGCCGGGCGCGACAAACACTTTTTCGACTTTGGCTGATTGCTTGGCTTTCCAGGCGAGGGCGTGTTCACGGCCGCCGCTGCCGACGATGAGGATTTTCATAATTAAAAGGCTAAGGGCTAAGGGCTAAGGGCTAAGGGCTAAGGGCTAAGGGCTAAGGAGGGGCTTTTTTTGCCTTTCGCCCTTAGCCCTTTGTCTAAAATTAATGCCTGAAATGACGCATGCCGGTAAAGACCATGGCGATATTATGCTCATCGGCTGCGGCTATGACTTCATTATCCCGCATCGAACCGCCGGGCTGGATGACGGCGGTGATACCCGCTTCGGCGGCGGAATCGATGCCGTCCCTGAATGGGAAAAATGCATCTGAAGCCATCGCGGAACCCGGAACATCCAAACCCGCATCGGCGGCTTTGATGCCTGCTATTTTAGCTGAATAGACCCGGCTCATTTGGCCCGCGCCTACGCCGATAGTCTGGCCGTTTTTGCAGTACACAATCGCATTGGATTTGACGAATTTGGCGATTTTCCAGGCAAATAGCAAATCGGCCAGTTCCTGTTCGGTCGGGGCGCGTTTGCTGACTATTTTGAGGTCGGATGCACTGATTTCACCAAGATCCTTGTCTTGAACCAACAAGCCGCCTGCAACGCGTTTGAAATCGAGGGAAGCTTGATTGGCGTTGTTCCAGAGGCCGCATTCCAACACGCGGACATTTTGTTTTGCCGCCAAAACGGTTTGCGCGGCTGCGCTGATGGACGGCGCAATAATGACTTCGACAAATTGACGCTTGGCGATTTCAGCGGCGGTTTGTTCGTCCAGTTCGCGGTTAAACGCGATAATGCCGCCGAATGCCGAGGTCGGGTCGGTGGCATAAGCTTTGTCGTAAGCGTCAAGCAGGCTGTCTGCCTGGGCTACGCCGCAGGGGTTGGCATGTTTGACGATAACGCAGGTGGGCTGGTCGCCGAATGATTTAACGCATTCCAGCGCGGCATCGGCATCGGCAATATTGTTGTAGGACAGTTCCTTGCCTTGCAATTGCTTGGCGGCGGCAATCGTGCCGGCGGCCGGTGTTTTTTCCCGGTAAAACGCCGCGTTTTGATGCGGGTTTTCGCCGTAACGCATGGTCTGGTTATGATAAAACTGCAAATTCAGCGTGTCGGGAAACTGGACGCCGCTAATGTTGCCCAGGTAGGCCGAAATCGCAGTGTCATAACGGGCCGTGTGTTCGAAGCTTTTCAGCGCCAGATTGAAGCGGGTTTGCTGCGAAAGGCTGCTGTTGTTTTTCAGCTCGGCAATAACCGATGCGTAATCGGCCGGATCGACGATGACGGCGACATCGGCATGATTCTTGGCGGCGGCGCGGATCATGGTCGGGCCACCGATGTCGATGTTTTCAATGGCGGTGTCCAAGTCGCAGTCCGGATTGGCGATAGTTTGTTCGAAGGGGTACAGGTTGACCACTACCATATCGATCGGCTTAATGCCGTTTGCCGCCATCACCGCATCATCAATGCCTCGACGCGCCAAAATGCCGCCGTGAACTTTGGGGTGCAAGGTTTTAACCCGGCCGTCCATCATTTCCGGGAAACCGGTGTAATCGGAAACCTCGGTCGCCGGAATGTTATGCTCAGCCAATGTCTTGGCGGTGCCGCCGGTAGACAGGATTTCGATGCCTAATTGATTGAGTTCCCGACAAAAATCCACGATACCGGATTTGTCGGATACGCTGACCAGCGCGCGGGTAACTTTTTTGTTCATGTAGATCTCAGAATGAAAGAGGGGGTAAAACCAGCCTTGTTTGGGTATTAGGACAGGCCGTAGAATTCCAGTTTTTTGCGCAAGGTGCTGCGACTCAAGCCCAATGCTTTGGCCGCTTTGGTTTGGTTGTAGCCTGAATGTTCCAGCGTTGCCTGCAATAAAGGCTTTTCAACTTCGCCGATGACCATCGCATGTAAACCCACCGCATCATGACCGTTCAGATGCAGGAAATATTGCTCCACGGTCTGTTTAACATGCGCGGATAAGGGAATAGTGGCGATTTTTTTGCTGTCTATGTTGATGATTTCGGCACTTTTTTGGGATGCGTTCATATTATGCAGCACTGTCGGAGGTTAAAAGATTAAATGCCGAATTAATCAGCGCTATTTGTTGGGATGGACATTGTGCCCGGTTGATATTGCTTTGGGCATCCTGGGCTACGGACTCAAGATGCTTAAAATACCAGGCTATATGTTTGCGCGCTATTCTAACACCGCTCGCATTGCCGTAGAAGCTATATAGTTTGTCCAAATGGCTTGATATTGTGTTGTGTATGTCCGTAACTGTTGGTTTTTCAAGGTGTTTGCCATGGTTAATAAAGTGACTTATTTGACTAAATAGCCATGGATTTCCTTGAGCGGCCCGACCGATCATAATGGCATCCGCACCGGTTGACTCAAGCACAAATCGGGCCTGTTCGGGGGAATCAATATCGCCATTGGCGATAACCGGAATACTGATTGCTCGTTTCACTTTTTTAAGGGTTTCATGTTCGGCTCGGCCTTCAAATTTGCAGGCACGGGTTCGGCCGTGAATCGTCAACGCGGCAATGCCCGCATTTTCGGCTATTCGGGCTATTTCAACGGCATTTCTGCTGTGTAAATCCCAGCCGGTACGGATTTTTAACGTGACCGGAATATCGACGGCATTGACGACTGCATCAAGTATTCGCTTTACCAGCGCTTCATCTCGTAATAGCGCGGAGCCTGCGGCAACCGAGCATACTTTTTTTGCCGGACAGCCCATATTAATATCGATAATCTGAGCGCCCCGTTGGGCATTAAGTTTTGCCGCGTCAGCCATAAGTTGAGGGTCGGTGCCCAGAATCTGTACGGAACGTAGGCCGGTTTCACCGTCATGATCGGCTTTTAACAGCGTTCTTTTATGCTGACGTAACGCCGGATTAGATGCCACCATTTCGGACACGGCCAAGCCTGCGCCGAATTGCTTGCACAATTCCCTGAACGGGCGGTCGCTGATACCGGCCATGGGTGCAAGAATCAGGTTGTTTTTAAGTTGGTAAGGGCCGATGTGCATGGGGAAGGCTAAGGCTAAGGCTAAGGGAGAAGGGCTAAAGGCACAAGGGAGGTTTTTTTCGTCTTTCGCCTTTAGCCCTTCGTCTAACTCACTTATCTCCGTCCTCGTTCCAAATCGGATTGTCGCGGTCTTCCGGTTCCAGTTTGGCAGCGTCTTCCGCATAGATATGCCAGAAAGACTTATCGATTTTGGCGTTGTTATAGCCTTCTTTTTTGTCATGGGCGAACGGGCACCACCAGTTCTCAACAATCTTGACCATATACGCATGCCATTCGAACAGGGCGACACTGTAAGGGCAGTACCAGGTGCAGTTCAGTATCCAGAACAGTTTAGACTGGGAGGTGCTGGCCTTGAATGAGGCGTCCATGGTGATTTGGTTTTTTAAGGTATAGCGATGGCTGGCCCGGTCTGGGAGAAAATCTGAGTAAGTCTTGAGATTTTTGGCGCCCATCATCAGCAAGTGCCAGTAAGTCATATAGGCGCTGGCAAATACAAAGGGAAGGGTAAATATGGGCATGTAGACCAGGACCATGCCAATGGCTCTTTGCAATACCGGGACTTTTTGATGGTTTTTGCCGATTTCAACGCGGCCGGAACAGGACTCACAGGCTTTCATTATTTTTATATCCTCATTTTTTTGTTGTTAGTAGGGGGGTTATAGTCGGTTTGGTATTATCCTCATTAAGTAGTTGATAAATGCTCAGACACCCGGCACAGCAAAACTTTTGCAGGCCGTCACTGGTGGTCAGGGAAAATCCGGTGATTTCTACCGGCTGACCGCAGAGTACGCAGGGTTCCTTATCTTTTGCATTGACCATAAATTGCCCTTACATTTTACAAGCTTGAAGAGACAGAACAAAAAAAAGTTTTCAAATATTCGGTCTCGGGCGCTGCCGGGTCGATGGGGTGGTCGGGTCCTTGTCCGCCTCCGGCAAAAAACACCAGATGACGATCTATGTGCCGTCCTGACGAGCGTAAAATCTCATGCAGGTTTTCACGGCTCAGGTGATGGGAGCAAGACGCCGAAACCAAAATTCCGTTCTTCGACAATACCTGTAAAGCCAGGTGATTCAAGCGGCGATAAGCTTCGTAGCCTTGTTTGAAATCTTTTTTGCGTTTAATTAAAGCGGGCGGATCCAGTACGATAATGTCATAGAGCTGGTTTTCCAAACGAGCCTGCTTCAGGAACTCAAACACATCGCTACGCACAAAGTGCATTTTATCCTGAACCTCGTTTAGCGCGGCATTATCCGCGGCCAATGTCAGTGCGCTTTCCGAGGCATCTACGCAGGTGACCTCCAAGGCTCCGGCCAACGCGGCAGGAATGCCCCAGGCTCCGGTATAGGAAAACAAATCGAGCACCCGCTGGTTTTTGGCAATGCCCGCCAGTTGGGCGCGGCTGCTGCGGTGATCGTAAAACCAGCCGGTTTTTTGTCCGCCCAGAATGTCGATTTTAAATTGCGCGCCATTTTCTTCAATGATCAACGGCTCGGGGAGCTTGCCGTAAGCCAGCTCGGATTCCAGGCTTAAACCTTCCTGTTGCCGCTGGCTGTTATCGTTTTTCAGGATAATGGCTTCGGGACTCAGCAATTCAATCAGCGCGGCAAACAGCGCTTCTTTGCGCTGTTCTATCCCGGCGGTGGTTATTTGCACCGACAACACCGGGCCGAAACGGTCGATGACCAGTCCGGGCAAGCCGTCGCTTTCACCGAAAACCAGGCGGTAGTAAGGTTTGTCGAACAGTTTTTCGCGCAAAGCCAGCGCGGTAGTCAGGCGTTCTTTGAAGAAGTTGGCGCCGCATTTCAAGTTGGGTTTTCTGGACAGAAGTCTCGCGCAGATCAGGGCTTGGGGATTGATGTAGGCTGTGCCCATCACCTTGCCGTCGTCGCTTTTTACCTGGACCAGGTCGCCTGCGTTGAATTGTTCAAGCGGCGAGCGCTTGGTGTCGACTTCGTTGCTGAAAACCCATAGATGGCCTTTGCGCAGACGTTTGTCTTCGTTCTTTTTTAAATAAATTTCCGGATGAGCCATATTAATAAATGAGTTCAAAAGTATGACCGCCGACTTTGGTTTTCAGTGCGGCGATGTTCAGGCTGATTGTTGTGGTTGCAACAGGCAGCATGGCTGACGCTGTAATCAGTGCTTCAGGTAAATAGTCTTGCGGTCGAAATCCGTCGGGCAAAAGGGTTTTCTGCGTAGTCTGGCGTCAGTTTCAGGCTCGGGTAAGGCAGCGAAAAATCCGTCTGATTACTGATAATCGCCCTGAATAGTTGGCTGCGATCCGGTAAAGCGGACAATGAGCTCCGCAATACCGTAAGCGCCCCCGGATTTTTATAGGCGGGCAGTTGGCAATTCAGTTACCGACATATTTTTTCCAGTCCTGGCCGAAATGTCGGGTTCCGGCTTAGCGCTTGATGCCTTCAAGCCTGATCCAGTCTTCCTGTTGTACCGGTGCGCTGAACATTATGTATTGTTGATACGCGTTCATTACCGACTCGGCCTGTTCATGCAAGATGCCGGACAAAACCAGTTGGCCGCCGGGAGCAACCAGATTGCAAATCTGTTCCGCCATGTCGATTAGAGGCTTTGCCAGTATATTGGCCAGTACGATGTCCGCCTGAAACGGCGTAAATTGCTCGGGCAGATAGCAGGCTATTTTATCTTGCACCTGGTTTTTTAGCGCATTGCTTTGTGTTGCGGTGATTGCTTGCGGATCAATATCCACCGCGTGAGCTTCCTTGGCATCTAGCAATATAGCCGCAACGGCCAGTATTCCGGAGCCGCAGCCGTAATCAATGACGGTTTTGCCGGTTAAGTCATGGCTCGCCAGCCATTCCAGGCATAAAGCGGTGGTCGGATGAGTGCCGGTGCCGAACGCAAGTCCCGGATCAAGGGTCAGGCAAACCGTGCCGGGCTCGTATTGCTCCTGATCGGTCGGGCAAACCCAGAGCTTATCGGCAAACTTCATCGGCTTATAATATTCCATCCAGGCGCGTTCCCATTCCTGATCCTCTATAACTTCATACCGCCAGTTGTGCAGCTGATCGGCCTTAAACTGGGCATAAACCAGAGTCTTGATTAGCTCAGGTTCGGCATCCAGTTCATACAGCGCAATGACTTCGGTGTTGGTCCATATCTTGGTTTCGCCAATAGCCGGTTCATACACCGGTTCATCTTCAGCATCCATATAGGTAACAGACACCGCGCCGAGATTGTCGAAAAAGTCTGCAAGTCGGGGTGCAAGGTCTTCAGTGGTGATAATGGAAATTTGGTGCCAGGGCATGATTGAGAAATTTGTTTATAAAAAATGGATTGTGCGTGTTTGGATATTATTGATTGGTAGACAAAAAAGTCTGCGGCCCTTCTATTTGGCTTCTATCATATCCCTACGAAATAATGTAACCGCGTCGTTGTATGTCTTTATCAAGTCCCTCAACAGGTTCTCTGTATCAAGATTTTCTTCAGTCGAGTTGATGTAATTTTCAAAAAATTCTTCAACAGATGGCTGTAAATTGCCTTCAAATTCATCCAGCAATGACGCAAGGGTTTCTTTTGGAAAAGTCGAAAACATCTCAATAACGTCTTGTTCTGTTTCCTCAACAGCTTCCTCAAGCTTCTTATCTTTAAATTTTCCGTAACGGCTGAATATTTTCTTAAGATGCTCTCCGCCAGATTCTCTAGCCAAAGTAGAGATTCTTGTTTGAGGCTTAGGTTCATAAGGAGCATAAACCGTAATTTCTAAACCATTCTCTTTGAAAATCCTTTCTTTCCATTGCTTGAACGTTTCACCTTCTATTTCTGCGGGTAAACGTCCAATAGCGGCAAGTGTGCTTTTGGGGCCATCAATTATGAATCCATATTTCTTCAATATCCTAAAACAAACACCTTCTTTCGATGACATTGCAAAAGCCCCTTATAAGTTTCTAATTAAATTGAATGGAAAGAACGAAGTTATACCAAATAAGCTGGGCGGATTTTTTGGTATTCAACGGGACGGATAGCGTACCCAGAGTTTTATAGAAAGATAAAGGAAAAGCTACTTCACGGAGGGGCAGATTTAAACGGATAAGTACATGAAAATAAAATCCGTGTAAATCCGTCCTAATCCGCGTCATCCGTGTTCTGATTAGATCTAATAAATCCCCAACTTTTTCTCCAGGTAATGGATGTTTTGCCCGCCGACTGCAAACGCGCTGTCATTCATGATGTCGTGCTGTAGCGGGATATTGGTTTTAATGCCGTCGATGATGATTTCGCTTAACGCGGTGTTCATCCGGGCAATCGCGCTCTTGCGGTCTTCGCCGTGGGCAATCAGTTTGCCGATCATCGAGTCGTAATAAGGCGGCACTTTGTAGCCGTTGTAGATATGGGTCTCGCAACGGATGCCGGGGCCGCCGGGCATATGGAACTGGTCTATGGTACCGGGACAAGGCATAAAGGTTCTGGGGTCTTCAGCGTTTAACCGGCACTCAATCGCATGGCCCTGGATTTTTACCTGATCCTGGGTCATGGACAGACGCTCTCCCGCCGCGATGCGCAGTTGTTCCTTGACGATGTCAAAGCCGGTTACCATTTCGGTAACGGGATGCTCGACTTGAACGCGGGTGTTCATTTCAATGAAATAAAACTCGCCTTTTTCGTACAAAAACTCAAAAGTGCCGGCGCCTAGGTAGCCGATGTCGACACAAGCCTTGGCGCAACGCTCGCCGATGGTTTTGCGTTGCGCTTCGGTGATGCCCGGCGCGGGGGCTTCTTCAACCACTTTTTGATGGCGGCGTTGCATTGAGCAGTCGCGCTCGCCTAAATGTATCGCGTTGCCGTGCGAATCGGCCATGACCTGGAATTCGATGTGCCTTGGGTCTTCCAGGAATTTTTCCATGTACACGGTAGAATTGCCGAAAGCCGTACCCGCTTCGGCCTTGGTCATCGCAATCGCATTGATTAACGCTGCTTCGGTATGTACCGTGCGCATGCCTCGTCCGCCGCCGCCGCCGGCGGCCTTGATGATAACCGGATAGCCGATTTCATGAGCCAACTTAAGGTTCTTTTTATTGTCATCCGACAAGGGGTCATTGTTGCCGGGAACGCAGGGAATTCCCGCTTCCAGCATGGCTTTCTTGGCGGAAATCTTGTCGCCCATCATGCGGATGGTTTCCGCATTCGGGCCGATAAAAACAAAGCCGCTTTGTTTTACCTTTTCAGAGAAATCGGCATTTTCAGACAAAAAGCCGTAACCGGGGTGAATGGCTTCCGCGTCGGTCACTTCGGCGGCGCTGATAATGGCCGGAATATTCAAGTAGCTGTCAGCGGATGACGCAGGGCCGATGCAAACGGATTCATCGGCGAGACGTACGTGTTTTAGATCCCGATCCGCCTCGGAATGCACGGCAACAACCTTGACACCCAGCTCCCGGCAGGCGCGTAAAATGCGCAGAGCTATTTCGCCGCGATTGGCGATAACGATTTTATCGAACATGAGTTCCCCGTTCCTTGTGTTATTCAATGATGAATAATGGCTGGCCATATTCGACAGGTTCGGCGTTTTCAACCAGAATTTTGGTGATGGTTCCGCTTTTATCCGACTCGATCTGATTGAGGATTTTCATTGCCTCAATGATGCACAAGGTATCGCCGACCTGAACGGATTGGCCTACTTCGGTGAAAACCTTGGTGCCGGGCGAAGCGGAGCGATAAAAGGTACCGACCATCGGCGACTTGACCACATGTCCGGTAATCTTTTCTTCGGCAGGCACCGCTGCAGAAGCGGCTATGGCAGGGGCTGCGGCAACCGGTGCGGGCGCATAGGCGACAGCAGCGGGAGCGGCGGAATAACGGCTGATGCGAATGGATTCTTCGCCTTCTTTGATTTCCAGTTCGGCGATGTCGGATTCTTCGATAATCTCGATGAGTTTTTTTATTTTTCTAATATCCATAGTTTTAATGTCTCTCGGCTAATATCTGATGAGCGGCCAGTAAGGCCAGTTCGTACCCTGTTGCGCCTAATCCGCAGATAACGCCTATGGCAATATCCGAGAAATAGGAATGTTTTCTAAAAGGTTCACGTGCGTGGACGTTTGATAAATGAACCTCTATAAATGGGATCTTGGTTGCCAGCAGCGCGTCGCGAATGGCGACGCTGGTATGAGTGAAGGCTGCCGGGTTAATAATGATGAAATCAACGCGGGCTTGGTAAGCCGCATGGATCAGTTCTACAATTTCGTGTTCTGCGTTGCTTTGATGGAAGTTAAGCTGATGACCCAGTTCGGCAGTCTTTTGTTCAAGGGTGTGCTGAATGTCGCCGAGGGTTTGATTTCCGTAAAGACCGGGTTCCCGAATACCTAACAGGTTTAAATTCGGCCCATTTAAAACGGTAATTGTAGCCATCAATTTTTGCAGTCAGTTTAGGGGTTAAAAAGCATTATTATCTGTTAATTTTGCCCAATTTATGGGGTTTTGTCCAGATATTCTGTTTTTAGCAAAAGTTAGCGACAGAATTCAGGCTGTTTGGAGTCGTTACGCACAAATCTGCTGATTTTGAAAGTTATTTATGCGTTAGCGCGGCAGTCGGGTGGGAAAGTATGGGTTACTCCACCTGGCTTGATTTAAACCAGTGATATTAGTTCAGCAACGGCGTAATAATTTCCAGTATTTGCTCTTTGGAAAACTCCCCCGGATGTCGGCTTATGATTTGCCCTTGCCGGTCAACAATGAGGGTGTAGGGAACCGCATCAACGCTATTGCCCAGTTGATGAGCCAGGGTGACACCATTATCGCCGCCCAATAAAATCGGATAATTGATTGCGGTTGCAGAGAGGTATTTGGCAACCGGCTCCTTATCCTCCAAAGCGATGCCGATAAACTGTACGCCTTGGTCGGCATATTGTTCCTGCAAGGCGACAAAACCGGGGATTTCTTTAAGACAGGGCGGGCACCATGTCGCCCAGAAATTGATCACCAATACCTTGCCCTGCCATTCGGCAATGTTGCGCTGCTGGCCGGACAGGTCGGGCAGGGTGAACCCGGGTAAAGCGCTAACGCCGGGTTTTTCAGCGGATGAAAAAAGATGCCGGGCGGTTACGCCAAGGCTCAGGGCAATAATCGCGGCAATAATAATCAGGGCTGTTTTTTTCATAATGGGGTACGTTGCAGTGATTTAATAAAGGTTTCGGCATCCTGGTAGCCGATGACCCGGTAGGCGGTTTTTTCCTGATGATCCAAGCCGAAAAACAAGATGGCCGGCGGCCCGATCAGGTTGAATTTTTTTAACAGCGCCTTATCGTCATCCGAATTATTGGTGACATCAATTTGCAGTAATGCATAGCCTTTGAGCGCCTGTTTAACGCGCGGGTCGGCAAGAGTATAAGTTTCCATTTCCTTGCATGAGATGCACCAGTCGGCGTAAAAGTCCAGCATGACCGGTTGATGGTTGGCATTGGCCTGCTTAATTCGGGCTTCCAGCGCCGCTATTGAAGCGACTCGTTCGAAAACAATACCCGGTTCCGCGGCTTGCGCAGTGCTCACGCCGAGTCCTTGCAGCGGTTTTAACGGATTGCTGTTGCCCAGACTGAAACCGATCAGCAATAACAGGCCGTAAGCCAGCATCATCAAGCCTAAGCCTTTCCACAGCTTGCGCCAGCCGGAACTGTTTTCGGGCAGCGGATCGATGGCGCTGAGGTATATGGCCGGAAATATCAGCAGCATCGCCCACAGCATCATGATCACGTTGCCCGGCAAAATCCGGCTGAGCATCCACACCGCGACTGCCAGCATGATGACGCCGAATACCGCTTTGGTGGAATTAAGCCAGTCTCCGGCTTTGGGCAGCAGTTTCCCGGCGGACGCGCCCAGCAACAGCAGCGGTACGCCCATGCCTAAACCCAAGGCAAATAAGGCGCTGCCGCCCAACACTGCGTCGCCGGTTTGGCCGATATAAATCAGCGCACCCGCCAATGGCGCGGCAACGCAAGGGCCGACGATCAGCGAGGATAGCGAACCCATGATAGCGGCGCCCCAGAGCGAACCGTCACGGTGTATTTCACTGGAATTATGCAGTTTGACTTGTAATGATTTGGGCAGTTCCAGATGATAAAAGCCGAACATCGACAAGGACAGCGCTACAAAAACGGCGCTGAATAGGCCGATAATCCAGGGTTGCTGAAAAGCGGTTTGCAGGTTGCTGCCGAATAACGCGGCGAGTATGCCGAACACCGTGTAGGTCAGTGCCGAGGCAATCACATAACTTAAGGACAGTGAAAAGGCCCGGCCGGTGGTAATCCGGTTGCCGTGGCCGACGATAATGCCCGATAAAATCGGAATCATCGGAAAAATGCACGGGGTCAGCGATAACAACAAGCCGAAGCCGAAAAAGCTGAGCAAGGTTATCGGCAAGCTATCCTTGTGCAAGGATTGCACGATTTGATCCTGTTCGGAAAGTTGCGGTGCGGCCGGTTGCTGGGCGATCGGCAGGGCCAAGTCGATTTTTTTGCTCATCGGCGGGTAGCAAACGCCGCGGTCGGCACAACCCTGATATTTTGCCAGTAGGGTAATGGTTTGTGCCGCTTGGTTGGAACGAATAAGCGGCAGGTCAAAGTCGAGTTCGTCGTGGAAGGTTTCAACCTGGCCGAAGGCTTCATCCTGTTTGGGCGCACCTCTGGGAATATCGTACGTTCCAAGCTTTACGCCGTCAGCGTTAATCAGCTCAAATTGGACCTTTTCCCGGTACAGGTAATAGCCGTCGGCAATGCGCCAGTTAACATGCACGGTGTGATCGTCTTTGACCGATGCAAAAAACTCGAAAGCCTGATCCGGCTGTAGCAATTCATAACGGGCTGTCCCTGCCCGTTCTCCTTCGGGCGCTGCACGTGCCAATCCGCTCCTGGCGGATTGGTCGTCTTCAAACAAGTTAAGTTTTAAGCTTTGAGCGCCTTTTAGCAGTTGCTTGACCGGATCGATTTTGGCAGAAGGTGCGGGCAGCTTGAGATCAAAAGTGGTTTTCTGCGGCGGATAGCAAATGCCCCGGTCGGCACAGCCCTGATACTGCACTAACAGCTGCAGAGACGATGCGCCGTTTTCGACGGTTAAAGTAACCGGAACGTTCAGGGTATTGCGGTAAATAACCACATCGCCGAAGTTTTCATCCTGATGGGTTTGCCCGGACGGAAATGCCGGCTCGCCTAACCGGATTTGCCCCGTTTTGGACTCAAAACGCATTTTATTGCGGTAAAGATAATAACCTTCGGCGATCTCCCAGGAAATTTCAATCCGGTCGGCGGCAATCGCTTTGGCCGAAACCTTGAAGGCCTGGTCGGGCGGCAGGATTTCGTCAGCGCCCAGCGCAAAGGCCGATTGGCTGACAAGCGACAGGAAACAGAGAACAATTATTTTAAAGAGTGGCATGAATCTATCCAATTCAGGTATTCGGGTAAGCCGCGTTCAATGGTGACGGCAATTATTTCAGGCAGTTCGTAAGGATGATGGTCGCGCAGGGTCGTTTCAATAGCCTGATAGTGATCTTTATGCGCCTTAATCAGCAATAGATGTTCCTGGGCGGATTCAATTTGTTCCTTCCATGTATAAATAGAGGTCATGCCGGGTAAAATATTTACACAGGCGGCCTCGTTATTTGCGACCAGCAGTCGGGCTATTTTTTCAGCCGTGTCTTTATCAGGGCAAGTGCAGAAGATTATTTGATGGTTGGCAGGCATGTTACAGGTCATAAAAGCTGGGGCGTCGGATATTATCCTAGAAATTAACCGGAATTGCCCTTATATTGTAACGACGATGATTACAACACGGGTACTTTAGATGAAAATTTTTCAAACGCTATTTCTGGTCGTCCTGATTATCCCTTTTGCAGAAATTTATTTGCTGTTGCAGGTAGGTGGAATTATTGGTGCATTCCCAACTATTTTGCTGGTGGTGTTTACCGCAGTGTTGGGCGCTTGGCTATTGAGACAGCAAGGTTTTGCAACGTTTCAGCGGTTTCAGGAGAGTTTGGCGCAAGGCGAGATTCCCGCTTATGAGATGGTGGAAGGCCCCATTATTCTGGTAGGGGGGGCATTATTGCTAACGCCGGGGTTTATTACGGATATAATCGGCTTTGCCTGTTTAATTCCGCAGTTGCGCAGGAAAATCGCCCAATATGTGATTGAACATTATCTTGTTCAGGCCGGAGCGCATTTTCAGCAGGCAAAAGCGGCTGAAAATAATGTGTTGGAAGGTGAATTTCGTAAGGAAGAATAAAAAATAGAACGCGGATGACGCAGATGATTATGATAAACACGGAGCATCCATGAAAAATCTGCGTCAATCATAACTATCAGCGTCATCTGAGTTCTATTTTTGGTTGTTGCGGCTTATTTTTGCTGGATAAATATCATGAATACCACGATCTTTAAAACAGAACCCATTGCCATTAAGGCTTGGGCGGAAAAACGAATTGTTTACCTTGAGCTAACGGATGGGCGGATATTTGGCTTTCCTGCGGACCGTTTTCGGATTCTGAGTCAAGCATCCGAGAATCAACTTAAAGCCGTGCAAATTGAAGTTGGAGGCCATGCATTAAGATGGGAAGAGTTAGATGAAGACTTAACGGTAAGCGGGGTAGTCGCAGGGCAATTCCAGCTCCCTTTGCCTAGACAAGCCGCCTAATCTGTGCGAGTTAATTGGAAGGTGAGTTTCGAAAAGAAGAGTAAAAGGCACGAGGCGAAATAGGGATTTAGTCTCGTGCCTGGGTGACTTAACCTTCTGAAGAAGAGTCGCCTTCAGTTCCGCAGGTGTTTTTGTTAAGTCCTGAATAAACCGGGCACCAACCTGAATAACCTGTTGCAACAAGAACCAGACCCACCAATAATAAAAGAACCTCACCGCCAGGGACGAAAAGAGAAATAACCAGAAGTGCCGATCCCGCATATAGACGGTATTTCTTTTCCTTCTCGCCAACATTGTGTTCAAATTTAAGCATACGTTTAAAATCAAAATTCATCTTAAAATCCTCTGTGTGTAGTTATTATTATCTTTAGCAAAGTAACGGTTCGGTCTGTCATTATCGAACCCATGCAATATACACAGCTCCGAAAAATGTGCAAGCGAAAAAAATAATGGATGTTACCTCAATAATAGATCCCCTCAATGATGCCCAACGTCAGGCAGTTACCGCACCTTCCCAAGCCATGCTGGTCTTGGCAGGTGCCGGCAGCGGCAAAACCCGCGTATTAGTGCATCGCATCGCCTGGCAGATTCAGGTGCTGGGCGTGTCGGCGCACAGCATTCTGGCGGTAACGTTTACCAATAAAGCGGCCAAGGAAATGCGCGGCAGGATTGAGGATTTGCTGAATATGTCCGCGCAATCCATGTGGATAGGCACTTTTCACGGTGTGGCGCACCGGCTGTTAAGACGGCATGCCAAACAGGCCAAATTGCCGGAAACCTTTCAGGTAATGGATTCCGGCGACCAGTTGCGGCTTATCAAGCGCCTGCTGGCTACGCTGAATCTTGATGCGGACAAGTGGCCGCCGCGCCAGGTGCAATGGTATATCAATGCGCAAAAAGACGAGGGCAAGAGAGCTCGGCATATGCCGGAGACCGGTGATCCTTACCAGCGGCAAATGCTGATCATATATAAGGCCTATGAAGAGCTGTGCGACCGTTCCGGCCTAGTGGATTTTGCCGAGTTGCTGCTGCGGGCGCATGAATTGCTGCGCGATAACCCCGATGTGCTGGATTTTTATCAGCAGCGGTTCAGGCAGGTTCATGTCGATGAATTTCAGGACACCAACACCATACAATATGCCTGGTTGCGGCTGCTGACCGAGGGCAAGGACAATATCTTTGTCGTAGGCGATGACGATCAGTCCATTTACGGCTGGCGCGGCGCGAAGATTGAGAATATCTACAGCTTTCAAAAGCATTATCCCAATCATCAAGTCATCAAGCTGGAACAAAATTATCGCTCGACCGGCAATATCCTGAAAGCCGCCAACAAGGTCATCAGCGTCAATGACGGTCGCATGGGTAAAGAGCTGTGGACCGATGCCGGTGACGGCGATTTGATTTCCCTGTACGCGGCATTCAACGAACAGGATGAAGCCCATTTTGTGGTCGAGCGCATCAGGGCCTGGGTCAATGAGGGCGGACTGCGCAAGGATGTCGCCATTCTGTATCGATCCAACGCCCAATCCCGTCAGTTTGAAGAAAGATTGATGACCACCGGCACACCCTACCGGGTTTATGGCGGGTTGCGCTTTTTTGAGCGGGTGGAAATTAAAAATGCGCTGGCTTATTTACGGCTGATGTCCAACCGCGATGACGACGCTTCGTTTGAACGGGTGATCAACACCCCGACGCGCGGCATAGGCGCCAAAACCATTGACGATATTCGGAATATTGCCAGGGATCAAAGTCTTTCTTTATGGGCGGCGGCGATCGTGCTGATTAATCAGCGCACCCTGTCGGCAAGGGCGACCAATGCCCTGATAGGCTTTTTGGAGTTGATCAAGCGGTTTGACGCACAGGCGGAAGGCCTTGAACTTTTTGAAAAGGTCAAGCTGGTAGTCGAAAAAAGCGGCCTGATTGAGTTGTATCAAAAGGACAAGGCGGACAAAGGCGAAGAAAAAGTGGAAAACCTGGAAGAGCTGGTCAATGCGGCTCGGCTTTTTGACGCCACCGCAATTGGGGATATGGAAGATGAAGAAAGTTTGGGCGAGCTGGATATGTTTCTGGCGCATGCAACACTGGAGTCCGGTGAGCTGCAAGGCGACGATTTCGACGATTGCGTGCAGCTGATGACCCTGCATTCGGCCAAAGGCCTGGAGTTTAAGCAGGTGTTCCTGGTCGGCATGGAAGAAGGCTTATTCCCGTCGCAGCAGTCTGTTGATGATGTCGGGCGGCTCGAAGAGGAGCGCAGGCTTTGCTATGTCGGCATTACCCGCGCCATGAAGCAGTTGTATCTGACCTATGCCGAATCCCGGCGTTTATACGGACGGGAAACTTATCCCAGGCCTTCACGGTTTCTGCGCGAGATTCCGGCTGAACATATCCAGGAAGTCAGGATGCGCGCCACTGTGACGCGCCCGGTGACTTCGGTAAAACCGAAGGCGCAGTCGTTGCAAACAGAGGGGAAATACAAACTGGGGCAACGCGTCAGTCATGCCAAATTCGGCGAAGGCGTGGTGTTGCAGATGGAAGGCGACGGCGCGCAGGAAAGGGTGCAGATCAACTTTAAGCAAGTCGGCCTCAAGTGGCTGATATTGGCTTATGCCCAATTGGATGTGCTGTAGGACGAGCCGTGCGCGTCAGGGAGGGTGAGCTTTAAACGTCAATAATCCCAAGCTGCGGGAAGGCGCGCACGGCACTCCGCAGTTGGCGGAGTAAGCATCAAGCAGCGAATGATGCGCTTCACTTTATTACGCGCATCCTGCGGCCCTAGAAAACAATCATTTCAGAATACCCTCTAAAAACTAACCTATGACACTTGCAAAATTAACACTCACGCGCCTGGAAAATCTTTTACTAACCGCCTGCGACGATCTTCGCGGCAATATGGATGCAAGTGAATACAAAGAGTACATTTTCGGCATGCTGTTTCTCAAGCGCGCCAGCGATTTATTTGATCAGCGTTGCGAGCAGTTACGCAAGGAACTGCAAGAACAAGGCCTCTCGGAAGCCGATATAGCCGAAGAATTAAAAGACATCGATAATTTCTCCGGCAAATATTTTTATGTGCCGCCCCAAGCTCACTGGAGCGCCGTCAAGCATCTGAAAGAAAATGTCGGAACCGGCTTGAACAAAGCTCTGGAAGCGATTGAAGATAATAATATCGACGCCCTGCAAGACGTTTTAAAAGGCATCAACTTCAACCGCAAAATCGGCCAGCGCACCTTGGACGATGACACCTTGGCCGATTTCATCCAGAATTTTGAAAAAATCCCGTTGCGTGACGAAGACTTTGAGTTCCCCGACCTGTTGGGTTCGGCTTACGAATACTTAATCAAATACTTCGCCGATCAGGCGGGTAAAAAAGCCGGTGAATTCTACACCCCTGCCGAAGTGGTGCGGGTTTGCGTCGAGATTTGCGATCCGCAACCGAATATGAGCGTTTATGATCCAACGGTCGGTTCCGGCGGCATGCTGATTCAAGCGCGCGACTATATCCGCGAATGCGGCGGCGATGACTCGGATCTTTCCTTCTACGGACAGGAAAAAATGGGCACCACCTGGTCTATCTGCAAAATGAATATGCTGCTGCATGGCATCTCCCATGCCGATATTCGCCAAGAAGATACCCTTAAAAACCCGGATCATCTTGCTGAAAACGGCGAGTTGAAACGCTTTGACCGCGTCGTGGCTAATCCGCCGTTCAGCCAAAACTACAGCAAAAAAGACATGAAGTTTCCCGGCCGTTTTGCGGTGTCGATGCCGGAAAAAGGCAAAAAAGCCGATCTGATGTTTGTACAGCACATGTTGTCAGTGCTTAAAGCCGACGGCAAATTAGCCAGCGTGATGCCGCACGGCGTATTGTTTCGCGGCGGCGAAGAGCGGGAAGCGCGCAAATACTTCATCACCAAAGGCTATCTGGAAGCGGTTATCGGCTTGCCCGGCAACCTGTTTTACGGCACCGGCATTCCCGCCTGCATTCTGGTCATGAACAAAGCCGGAGCGGCGGAACGCAAGCAGGTATTGTTCATCAATGCCGATCGCGAATACAAGGAAGGCAAAGCCCAGAACTTCCTGCGGCCTGAAGATATAGACAAAATCGTCCAGGCCTACCGTGAGGGTAAAGGCGTACCGGCTTATGCGCGCCTAGTGCCGATTGATGAAATAGCCGCCGAAGACTACAACTGCAATATCCGCCGTTATGTCGATAACGCACCACCGCCGGAGCCTCAGGACGTGTACGCGCATTTGCATGGCGGCGTGCCCAGCACGGAAATCGATGCCTTGGCGCATTTCTGGGATAACTACCAAGACTTGCGAGAAAGCTGCTTTGTGCCCCGTGACCAAGGCTTAACCGCCCACCCTTCGACAAGCTCAGGGCGAACGGTTAAGCCGCTCATGGCGCATCCTGAAGTTGTTGAACGGCTTAGGGTCAATGATGCCAAGTATCACGATTTCAGCAAAGCGATAGCCGATAAACGCGCGATTGCCGCGCAAGTCAGCGCCTTTAGCGGCGTCATTGAACGCCAGCAAACCTTTATGCGGCAGGTGGAAAGCTGGTGGCAGGAGAATTTACCGTTTATTGCAGCACTGGCGCCCGATCCTGACAACCACAGCGAATTGATGGGCAACGTTTACGCCCTGCGCCGCGCCTTGCTTAAAAGCATAGGCATAGCCCTGGGCGGCCAAAATCTGTTAACCGACTATCAGGTGCGCGGCGCTTTTGCCAACTACATCAACCTGCTTAAAGCCGATTTAAAATCGATTGCCGCCAGCGGTTGGGGGCCGGAACTGATTCCTGACCATGACATTCTAATCAGCCAATTTCCCGAGGTGTTGGAAAAAATGCAGCAAAACAGCGCCCGTCTGGCTGAGCTGCAAGCCTTGTTTGCCGCCGCCGATGAAGACGACTTTGACGACAGCGAAGAAACCGGCGTGTTGCCCGGCAGTGAAGTTAAATCGCTAAAAGAGGAATTGAAAAACCTGAATGCCGACTGGAAAGCGCAGTTAAAAATACTCAAGGCGGCGGCCTCCGATATTTTTACCGAGATCAAAGTGTCGGGTTCGCTGCCCAAGAATGCCAGTAAAAGTTATTACTGCACCGAAGGTTTTGGGCTACAGGATGTTGTGTTCGCCAACGGCCAGCGCATCCTGAATTTTGCGCAACAAGTGGGCTTGCAATCGGAATGGACGGCCATCGTTGAACAGGCGATGGAAGCCGGGCAACTGTCGAAAACGCTGGCGGTAGCGGTTGAAAAACGCCTGGAAGCGCATAAAAAACTGGAAGATGAAGCCAGAGCCTTAAAAGCCGACATCCGCGCCATCGAAAACAAGCAACAGGAATTGGTCGAGCAAGCGCGAGCCAATATCAGTAACGATGAAGCCCGTATCGTGATTATTGAACGGCTAAGGCAGAGTTTGATGGATACCTATCAGGCTTATTTGCGGGCCGACCAGCGCCAGTGTGTCGCGGCGATTGAAAATCTTTGGAGTAAATATGCTGTGACGGCCAAGCAGATTGAGGCCGAGCGCGATCAGGCGGCGGAAGAGTTGAAGGCGTTTTTGGTGGAGTTGGGGTATGAGTGAGTGGACGGAGGAAAGCCTTGGCTCTTTGGTTACAGTCCAAAAAGGAAGAAAGGTTGAGACGAGTGATTATCCAAAAGCTGGATTTGCTCCGTATCTTGGGGCGGGCTCTTTAACAGGTGAAAACGACTGCTATGCCGACACTGAATTTGCGATTAAAGCGAATGAAGATGACATTTTAATGCTCTGGGACGGTGAGCGTAGCGGATTAGTTGGACATAAACTAAATGGTGTTGTGTCCTCAACTGTTTCCAAATTGACACCTAATACAAAAATTGGCAGCGACTACCTTTATTTCTATCTGCTTTTTAATTTTGATTGGATACAAGGTCGTAGAACAGGCACAGGCGTTCCTCATGTTCCTAAAGACTTGGCAAGGATATTGGAAGTTAGTTACCCAAAATGTAAGAGAACCCAATTTAAAATATCGTCAATATTATCGGCGATAGATAGAGTCATAGAAAAAACTGAATCTCTAATCGCCAAATATCAAAAAATCAAAGCAGGTTTAATGCACGACCTGTTTACTCGCGGCGTTACCGCTGATGGCAAATTGCGCCCACCCCGTGAACAAGCGCCGGAGCTGTATCAGAAAACTGTGCTTGGATGGATTCCGAATGAATGGAAAATCGTTCGTATGGTTGATTTGGCCGAGGATCGAAAAGGAGCGACAACCATTGGGCCGTTTGGCAGCGACTTGGTAGCCACCGATTACCGCCTTGAGGGCGTACCGGTGGTCTTTGTTCGCGATGTCAAGGAATCAGGATTTGAGTGGAATAGCGAAACCTATGTTTCGGACATGAAGGCCCGGCAACTCAAAGCTCATAGCGTCAAAACTGGCGAGGTACTTGTTACAAAAATGGGCTTGCCGCCTTGTATTAGTTGTTTGTTTCCAGAGTGGATGCCAAATGGTGTAATCACCGCAGACATGATTCGACTTTCTCCTGACAAAAAAGTTGATGGTCATTGGCTAACGGCCGCAATTAATCATGACCGGGTTAAGCGTCAGGTCGCAGGAATCACGGCTGGTGTGACACGACCAAAGGTCACCCTAGCGGATTTTAGAGAGATCAAAATCGCTAAGCCGGAACTAGATGAGCAGAGGCTTATTAGCGCTAAGCTCCGTGTTGCCCAAAACAATATAAATGCCGAACTGGCCCGAGTGGATAAGCTTCAAAGCCAAAAACTCGGCCTAATGCAAGACCTGCTCACCGGCAAAGTCCCAGTCAAGATTGACGAGCCCGACCAGGAGTTTGCCTGATGCCGACTTTTACGCTGGTTCCCAAGCTCCAGCTTGGGAACCCAGTCGACGAAGCTCTTGGCAACTGCTCCCTGCGTTGCTCTACCTCCTGCATCCATGCAGTCGCAGCTTCGCGAGACGGGAAGCTGGAGCTTCCCGCACTGAATTCCCAAGCTGGAGCTTGGGAACTAGCACAACTAGCGCAAGTCACAGTTAACGTTCACGTCGATTTGTTCTCGTTCCCACGCGCTGCGTGGGAACGCGGTCAAGGCGCGCTGCGCCGCAAGTCACGGTGCCTATACGGGACGCAGCGCGTCCAATACTGCATTCCCACGCAGCGCGTGGGAACGAGGGGTAGTGACGCGGCGTCCCGTAGACACTTGTGTATAAAGACGGGATTTACGCTGGTTCCCAAGCTCCAGCTTGGGAACCCAGTTGACGAAGCTCTCGGCAACTGCTCCCTGCGTTGCTCTACCTCCTGCATCCATGCAGTCGCAGCTTCGCGAGACGGGAAGCTGGAGCTTCCCGCACTGAATTCCCAAGCTGGAGCTTGGGAACTAGCGCAACCAGCACAAGTCATCGTTAACGTCGATTTGCCCGACCAGGAGTTTGGCTGATGCCGACTTGCTGGATTATCGCCGGGCCCAATGGCGCAGGCAAAACCACCTTCGCGCTGGAGTATTTGCCGCAAGTAGCGAAGTGCTCCCGCTTCGTCAATGCCGACCTGATTGCGGCGGGTTTATCGCCGCTTGCACCCGAGCGTGAGTTGCTCGCCGCCAGCCGTTTGTTTCTGGCAGAAATTGAAGCCCGCATTCAACAACGAGAGGATTTTGCGTTTGAGACCACGTTGTCCGGACGTAGCTACTTAAAACTGGTGCGCCGCTTGCACGCCGAAGGCTGGCGGATTGAACTCATTTACCTGGCGCTGCCGAGCATTGAAATGTCCCGGCTGCGCGTGGCCGAACGAGTGGCGCACGGTGGTCACCATATTCCTACGGCGGACATCGAGCGGCGCTTTGGCCGCAGCCTGAGCAATCTGTTTGAAGTCTTCAGTCTTGCCGTGGATAATTGCCGTTGCTACATGAACGTCGACATGCTACCTGAATTGATTTTTGAACAACAGGGCGAATTGCGCAGCATCGTTCATACCGCCCATTATCAGCATCTTCTTGAGCAGGCCATACCATGATCATTAAATCTGTCCCACCATCCCCGGAAGCGTTAGCCATACTCAAAGCTTTGCAAGAAGCCGTCAGCAAGAACCTGGACAAAAAAAGGCGGCTCGGCCAATATGCTGTGATCTGGCAAGACGGCCGTCCGGTTCTGGTTGGCGACGATGCGCCGAAGTCTCCGCTCTGAACGCTCTACGCTGGTTCCCAAGCTCCAGCTTGGTAACCTAGTTGACGAAGCTCTAGCTTCGCGAGACGGGAAGCTAGAGCTTCCCGTACTGAATTCCCAAGCTGGAGCTTGGGAACTAGCACACTAGCGCACTCTTAAGTTGATACCCATGCCACCACTGGAAACACCCCATGTCTGAATACTCGGAAGTCGAAAAGCCATTTCTCAACCAGCTTGAGTCCTTAGGCTGGACGGTGATCGACCAAGGTTGCCAGATGATTCCTACCGATCCAGCTAAAAGTCTGCGTACCAGCTTCCGGGAATGGTTGCTGCCGGAGGTGTTTCGTGAATCAGTGCGGGCCATTAACCGAACTGATGACGATGAGGCGTGGCTGACTGACAAGCAACTGGATGATTTACGCGATCAGCTGTTACGTCAACCCAATCGCACCTTGTTGGAAGCGAGTGAAGCCATTCAGGCTTTATTATTTAAAGCACAAGTTGATGTGAATGAGCTGACCGGCGAGCAAGACCCGGTGGTCAGGCTGATCGATTTTGCCCAGCCTGAAAACAATCAGTTTCATGCGATCAATCAGTTTCGGGTGAATACGCCGGGTTGTGTGAAGGAATTTATCATTCCTGATATTGTGCTGTTGGTTAACGGGATTCCGTTAGGCTTGGTCGAGTGCAAGGTGGCGGGAGCAAATTGCGCCAATCCGATGCACGAGGCTTTTATCCAGCTACAGCGCTATCGCAATGCGCGCAGGGCGACCTATGAAGCAGGCTTAAAGGAAGGCGAGCCGCGGTTGTTCCATAGCAGTTTATTGTTGATTCGTACCCGGGGTGATCAGGCCGACTACGGCACCATCACCTCGGGCGAAGAGCATTTTTACGCCTGGAAATCAATCTGGCCTGAACATTATACCGAGTTCGATACGCCTTTGGGCATCGTGAGGGAGCAGGAGTTATTGATTCAGGGCATGCTGAATAAGGAAAACTTGCTCAGGATTTTGCGGACTTGTACGGTGTTTATGGATACCGATGGCGGGCCTCGTATCAAGGTGGTGTGCCGTTATCAGCAATTTCGGGCGGCTGGTAAAATTATCGAACGTCTGCGTCAGGGTGAAAGTCCAATGGCGCGTAGCGGGGTCGTTTGGCATACCCAGGGATCGGGTAAATCCTTGACCATGGTTTTCGTCGCCCGCATGCTCAGGGCGTTAAAGGATTTGAGCGACTTCAAAATACTGCTGGTCAATGACCGCACCGACCTGGAGGATCAGCTGGGCGAGACGGCTAATTTAATCGGCGGTCGTGTCAATATTATTGAGAACACCAAAGCGTTGCGGGGCCATTTAAGTGCCGATACCTCGGACATCAACATGGTCATGGTGCATAAATTTCAGGAGCGTAAAGAGATTCTGCCGCAGCTGGTTGCGGAAGCCTTGGGTAGTTATCAGGCGATACCGAGCGGCAAAACCTTTGGCGTGGTCAACGATTCGGAGCGCATCATTCTTATGATTGATGAGGCGCACCGTACTCAGGGCTCTGACTTTGGCGATAACCTGTTTGAAGCCTTCCCGAATGCGACACGAATCGCTTTTACCGGCACTCCGCTGATTACCGAGAGGCACGGCGAGAAGAAGACCGTTAAGCGCTTTGGCGAGTATATCGATTGCTATAAGTTGATGGATGCCGTTAATGACGGGACGACGTTGCAAATTCTTTATGAAGGCAAAACGGCAGATACCGCGCTGAATGAAAAAAGCGTCTTTGAAAACAAATTTGAAGATTTGTTTAAAGAGCATAGCGATGAAGAGTTGCTGGCGATCAAGAAAAAATACGGGGCTACCGGGGATATTCTTGAGGCGGAAAAGCGTATCGAAGCGATCGCCCGCGATTTGGTGAATCACTATATCGATAATATTTTGCCGAATGGCTTTAAGGCGCAGGTGGTGTGCCATTCCAAGGTAGCGGCGATTCGTTATCAGTTTTATATTGAGCAGGCTATTGCCGAGCGTTTAAAGCGGGAGCAACAGCTGGCTGTTGGCGATGCGGACTTGGTTGCCCGGATTGGCTTTTTGAAAGCAGCAGTGATTATCTCGTCTGACGGCACCAATGAGGCTGCCTCGGTCACGCGGGTTCGTAAACAGGCCAAGGCCTTTAATGCGGTAGATAATTTTTGCAAGCCCTTTGACCTGGATGATGCCGATAAGGAATACACCGGCATTGCTTTTTTGATTGTCTGCGATATGTTACTGACCGGCTTTGATGCGCCTATTGAGCAGGTGATGTATATCGATAAAAAAATCAAGGAACACACCTTGTTACAAGCGATTGCCAGAGTCAACCGGGTTAAAAATGGGAAAAATCGCGGTTATGTGGTGGATTATATTGGTCTAGCGAATCATCTGACCGAAGCGCTTACCTTGTATGCCGCCACGGAGGAACAGGAAGAGCTGCGCGACGGTTTAAAAAACATTACTTCGGAGCTGCCGATTCTGGAAGAGCGTTATCAGCGTTTGCTTCAGCATTTTAAAGCGGCAGGCGTTAACCGGATTGCTGCTTTTGTGCAGGGTGAATTGCCTGACGTACAAGCGGATGCTGAGGTGGTACATGCGGCGGTTAAGGTTTTAAAGGATGAAAAGTTACGCGCGGATTTTGAAGTGTATTTTAAAAAGTTTTTGCTGAGTCTGGATGTCATCCTGCCTCATTTCTCGGCAAACCCGTTTAGGGTTCCCGCCAAACGCTTCGGTTATATCCTGCGGGTAACCAAGGAACGTTATAAAGATGAAAGCCTGCAATTGGGCGATGCGGGCGAAAAGGTCAAACGTCTGATTAACGAGCATTTGATCAGTTTGGGTATCAATCCCAAAGTGCCGCCGGTTGAATTGCTTTCAGAAGATTTCATTCAAAAACTGAATGAACATGCGGGCGACAATGATGAGGCGAAAGCCAGCGAGATGGAGCATGCGATTCGTAAGCACTGCACGGTACACTTTGATGAAGATCCGTCATTTTATAAAAGCCTGTCGGAAAAAGTCGAAAACCTGATTGAAAAGCATCAGGGGGAGTGGGACGTTCTGGCAAAAGAGCTGGAAAAACTAAGAGGCGTAGCCATTACCGGTCGGCAAGGCGGTGAGGAAGGTATGACCAAAGAGGCCACCACTTTCTATGACTATATTGTGGCGCTATCTTTTTCTGACAGCGGCGTGCCGACAGAATCAAAGACTGCTATTAAGTCATTGATGGAGCAGGTGGTGGAACAGTTGCAGGCTTCTATCGGCAGTATCGATTTCTGGCAAAATCCAGACAAGCAAAAAAAGATGCGCAGTGAGTTGAAACACCGGGTGTTATTGTCTGGAGTCGATGAGCTTAAGCAAAACCGCGAACGCATTGCTGTTGAGATTATGAAGCTGGCGAAAAACCGTCATGACGAGTTAATGAAAAGTTAGCCATGAATTTACGAAAAATTAGAGACATTGAGTATCAGATACTCCCCGGCACAGAGCGTAAAACCACCGATATTGTGATCGAGCGTGATGGACAGGTAAACGTTCGTCCGCCCAGGCATTTTTCAGCTGAGCAAGTTGACGCTGTTGTCGAAAGTAAACGGCTATGGATTTATAAGAACCTTGCCGAATGGCGGGACATGAATGCTGCACGGGTGATTCGCGAGTGGGTTAATGGTGAAGGTTTTCTGTATTTAGGAAGTTCTTACCGATTGTTGCTGGTTGCCGAGCAGGATGAGCCTGTAAAGCTAAAAAACGGCCGTTTTTGTTTGCACCGGGATATTATTGACCACGGCGGCGAGCAGGCGGCTAAAGTTGTTTTTGAGCGATTCTTCGTGGATAAAGGGCTGGAGCGTATGCAGTCGCGTGTCGATTATTTTGCCGCTAAAGTGGGTGTTAAGTCGTTGTCGGTAATAGTCAAGGACTTAGGCTATCGCTGGGGTTCTTGCTCGAAAGACGGCAAGCTGGCTTTCCATTGGAAGTGCATGATGGCCCCGCCCAAGATTATCGACTATATCATTGTGCATGAGCTTTGCCACATGCATCATAGAGATCACACCGACGCTTTTTGGAATGAAGTTGATAAGGTGTTGCCGGATTACCGGGAAAGAAAGGAAAGTCTAAGGAACAATGGGGCAAAGTTTGATTTGTAGGATACATAGCGTCGCCCCCAAACTTGAACGGGTATATTTTTAACGGATTGTAGAAGCAACCTCGAAAATGAAGGTCAGCTATGCGGGGATTACTTTATCAGCAAGTAGCCTATTATATGAACACACTTTATAATAGCCGGCAGACCGCATTGGGCTGTGGGTATTTGTATCCGCAACCGCAATGACTCTCGGCTTGATTATTCTCAACGTAACAGATTGAACAGGAACCCCTTAATGTCACAGAAAATTTTAGATGTAGTAAAACCCGGTGTTGTAACTGGTGATGACGTACAAAAAATCTTTGCAATTTGCAAAGAAAACAGCTTTGCATTGCCTGCGGTAAATGTCATTAACACTGATTCGATTAATGCAGCGTTGGAAGCGGCCGCGAAAGTAAAATCGGCTATCGTTATCCAGTTTTCCAATGGCGGCGCAGCATTTGTTGCCGGTAAAGGCCTTAAAGCGGAAGGCCAGCAAGCGGCCATCTTGGGTGCTATCTCCGGCGCTCAACACGTACACCAAATGGCTGAAGCTTACGGCGTACCGGTTATTTTGCATACCGACCATGCAGCTAAAAAACTGCTGCCTTGGATAGACGGATTGTTGGATGCCGGCGAAAAGCATTTCGCGGCAACCGGCAAGCCTTTATTCAGCTCGCACATGCTGGATTTGTCTGAAGAAAGCCTGAAAGAAAATATCGAGATCTGCGGCCAATATCTGGCGCGCATGTCCAAAATGGGCATGACACTGGAAATCGAATTAGGTTGCACCGGCGGCGAAGAAGATGGCGTCGACAACAGCGATATGGATCATTCCATGCTGTACACCCAGCCAGAAGATGTCGCTTACGCTTATGACGAGTTAAGCAAAATAAGCCCTCGTTTCACGATTGCCGCTTCATTCGGCAACGTTCACGGTGTTTATAAGCCGGGTAACGTTAAATTGACGCCTAGCATTTTGGCTAACTCACAAAAATACGTTTCTGAAAAATTCGGCGTTCCGACCAACACCCTGAATTTTGTATTCCACGGCGGTTCAGGTTCAACGCCTGAAGAAATCAAGGAATCGATCAGCTACGGCGTAATCAAGATGAACATCGATACCGACACCCAATGGGCAACTTGGGAAGGCATCATGAACTACTACAAACAAAACGAAGGTTATTTGCAAGGCCAAATCGGCAACCCTGATGGGGACGACAAGCCAAACAAGAAATACTACGATCCACGCGTTTGGCAACGTGCCGGTGAAGTCGGCATGGCGACTCGTTTGGAACAAGCTTTTCAGGAATTGAATGCAGTTAACACTCTGTAAATTGATGAGCTAAGTGAAAGGCCGGTGCGGTTGCATCGGCCTTTTTTTTGTCCGGCAGGCGGCAGTAACGCCGAAAATAAAGGAATGATGGGGTGCCGTTATGATGGATGCGTCTTGCGCAAATCAGGTATCATGAAAGAAGTTCGCGACAGAACAACATATGACGAATAACCCAGTAATATAGTAAACTATATCAACCTCAAATCATGGTTAGCACGATGACAGCAACAAACAATGTACACCCGCACGAAATCCATAAATTCGGCTCGATGGCGGAACGCTGGTGGGATACTCAGGGCGAATTCAAAACCCTGCATGATATTAACCCGCTACGACTCCAGTTTATCCAGCGTTATGCGGATATTGCAGGTAAACGCATCGTTGATGTCGGTTGCGGCGGGGGCATTTTAACCGAAGGCCTGGCTAAACACGGCTCTGATGCGTTGGGTATCGATCTTAGCGAAGACCTGATTGATATTGCCGATCTGCACGGGCTTGAATCCGGCGTTAACGCGCATTATCAAAAAATCAGCGCAGAAGACTTGGCCGAACAACAGCCGGAAAGTTTCGATCACGTGACTTGCATGGAAATGCTTGAGCATGTACCCGACCCCGGTTCGATCATCTCCGCTTGCGCCAGAATGGTTAAACCCGGCGGCATGGTGTTTTTCTCGACGCTCAACCGCAAGCCCAAGGCCTATTTATTGGCCATCTTTGCCGCGGAATACGTCCTGCAAATGCTGCCCAAAGGCACCCATGATTTTAAAACCTTCATCAAGCCGTCGGAGCTGTGCCAGTCGGCGCGCGCCGCAGGTCTTGAATTGCAAGGCATGGTAGGCATTGAATACAATCCGTTCAGCAAACATTTCAGCCTTGGTAAAGACATTGATGTCAATTACATTGCTGCCTTTAAGCGCGTCGAATAAACATGACTGCCGATTTCAAATTATCCTGCGTATTATTCGATCTTGACGGTACTTTGGTCGATACTGCGCCGGATTTGATTTCATGCCTCAACCGCGCATTAGACATCCACGGTTTTGATGCCGTTGCGACCGAAATCATCAAACCGTTTATTTCGTACGGCGCCGCGGCAATGATCAACGCCAGCCAGCCTGAACTTGGCGATCGGTTGAAGGCCGCTATTCTGGAAACCATGCTGACTCAGTACCAGAATAATATCGCCGAGCACACGGTTTTTTTCTCGGGTATGGCCGATACGCTGGCTGCGATTGAAGCGCAGGGGCTGAAGTGGGGCGTGGTCACCAACAAGCGCGAACGCTTCACCAATCCGCTGATGGCAGCGTTAAAGTTGACCGAACGCGCCGCCTGCATCGTCAGCGGCGACACTACCGCCAACCCCAAACCCCATCCTGAACCGATGCTGCTAGCCTGCAAACAGGCGGAGGTCGATCCGCAGGAATGCGTCTATATCGGCGATGCCCTGCATGACATTACTGCCGGGAAAAATGCGCAAATGAAAACACTGGCTGCACTTTACGGCTACATTAAACCCGGCGACACTCCGGAAACCTGGGGCGCTGATGCGTTAATCGAGTCGCCCGATCAAATATCAACCTGGATAGCATCACTGTCATGCCGCTAACAAATCAAGTCATCTTAATTACCGGCGCGGGCGGAGGCCTTGGCAGCACTGCTGCTCTGGCGCTGGCCAAACACGGTGCGCACATCATTTTACTGGATAAAAACATTGCCAAACTGGAAGCGGTTTACGATGCGATTCTGACCATCAAGGCGCCTGAACCGGTCATTTATCCGTTTGATTTGGCGGGCGCCAATGAAAACGAGTATCAGGAATTGGCCGATAAGATTGGTGAAAAATACGGTTCCCTGCAGGGCATTCTGCATTCGGCGGTAGAGTTCAGCGCCTTTTCTCCCATCGCCACACACAAAACCAAAGACTGGGGGCATACTTTAAACGTTAACCTGAATGCGCCTTTTCTACTGTGCAGGGTCTTGTTGCCGGTACTGCAAAAGAGCGAACATGCGTCTATCGTATTCACCTCCGATTCTTCCGCCAGAAAAGCCCCGGCCTATGCAGGGGCGTACGGCGTTTCAAAAATAGCCCTGGAAGGCTTGGCAAACATACTGGCCGATGAGCATGAAGCCTTCGGCAAAATCAGGGTCAATACCCTGATACCGGGGCCGGTAGATTCCCCGTTAAGAAAACGGGCCTATCCGGCGGAAGATAAAAGCAAGCTGCCATCAATGAAATCATTGGCTCCCATTTATCTGTATTTATTCGGCTCAGAAAGTATAGGCATAACCGGCCAGGCTATCGATGCACGAACCTTCTATCTATAACTGAACTATTATGGCTGAAAGAGAAGACGTTGTTTTAACCCGAGATGTCAACATTGTTACTATTCCTGACGGCAATACCGGGACTTTAAGTCAAGGCCAGATAGTCACCATTTATCAGGCGCTCGGCGACAACTATACCGTGGTCACCGAACACGGTCACATGGTGCGAATTGCCGGAGCGGATGCCGATGCTTTGGGCAAGGAACCGAATCAATTGCATACGCTGGTATCGGAGACCGATGCGGCGGCGGTTGAACAAAACTGCTGGGAAGTGATGAAGACGGTTTACGATCCCGAAATCCCGGTCAACATTGTTGACCTCGGGCTGGTTTATCAGTGTCTGGTAACGCCTACGGATGACGGCTTGAATCATGTGCATGTGATAATGACCCTGACCGCCCCAGGTTGCGGAATGGGTCCTGTTATCCAGAGCGACGTGGAAAAATGCATCCGCGCACTGCCCGGCGTCGCCAGCGTTAATGTCGAAGTGGTGCTTGACCCGCCCTGGTCGCGGGAAATGATGTCGGAAGTCGCTCAGTTGCAATTGGGCTTGTATTGAAGTTGTCGGTTGTGTAAGCCCGATGCTTGATGGTTAGCAGGGCGGATTGTGTCCTTTCTAGTTGTGCTGTTTATTTGTATAATTAAAAGCTTACATTAGAATTTGGATGAAGGCAGGATGGCTACTTTTAAGGATATGAATTTGCAAGTCGGGGCACGCTTGCAAATGGCGGTGCAAAATGGCACCAAGCAGCTGATTTACTATACAGAGCTCATCGGTTACGTAGATAAAGATTACTTGATAATAAAGACACCTGTTGAGAATGGGCTTTCCATTCAAATTCAGGTAGGCGAGCAGGTTACCCTGCGGATATTATCAGGGGTGGATGTTTTTACGTTGACGTGTCATGTCAAAACCATCTTCAGAGCCCCGCATCATTATATGCACCTAAGCTTTCCCACGGCTATCCAATCCATCGCATTACGCGGAGCCATCAGAGCCAAGGTCAATTTGCCGGTGCAGGTCAATGGCATCGCTCAAGCCGGCGTTATTGCCGATATCAGTGTCACAGGCGCCGCAATAATTGCCGATAGCGCTTTGGGCGAGCTTAATCAAGAAGCTTTAATTTCTTTCGACTTCCCTATCAAGCCGACCAATCAGAGCGCGCATATAGATACCAGCGTGACGATTCGCAGTATTCAACAGTTGCCCAGCAAGAAAAAAGACGCGCCGCCAAGGTTCTCGCACGGGGTATTGTTTCATGAGCTTGAGCTTACCAACCAGGTGATGCTGTTAAATCTTGTATATGAATCGATGAACAGGTTGAGCTAGAATCGCGAATAATCCGCTGCACTAAGCTTATTGCCAGGCTTGGGGTGTATTGAGGCAGGCGAATGTTATATCGATTCGATATTGTTGTCTGGCGTGACGCGCCAACATTAAAGAGAGTGCGAGTTTAGTGCAAAAGATTTTGATGCCTTATGAGTGAAATATTAATATGTCTGCCAATGAAAATGGCGATTGCATGAATGAAGAAGCACAAACCGGAATAATTCCACGCGAATACGGCCAGCCTTGGCCTGATTACGAACTGCTGGATGCGGGCGACGGCAAGAAGCTGGAACGGTGGGGGAAGGTCATCACCATCCGTCCGGAAATCCAAGCCAATTTCAAACCGGGATGGCCTTTTGCCCAATGGCGAGACATGGCGCATTGGGAATTTGAAGAACAATCCTCAACCCAAGGCCGCTGGCTTAACATCAAACCGCATGCTCCCGAACAATGGCTTATTTCCTACGGAAACTTAAACTTCGGCTTGAAGCTAACCAAATTCAAACATGTGGGTCTGTTCCCCGAACAGCAGGCAAATTGGCGCTTTATTAAGGAACGGGTGAGTGCCGGGCAAAAGGTCTTAAATTTATTTGCCTATACCGGCGCGGCGTCGCTGGTTGCCCGTGACAATGGGGCGGAAGTGACGCATGTGGATTCGGTCAGGCAAATGATCACCTGGGCCAACGAAAACAAGGAGCGTTCTAATCTTTCCGACATCAAATGGGTGCATGAAGATGCGTTAAAATTCGCCCAGCGCGAATTGAAACGGGGCAATCAATACGCAGGCATCATCATGGACCCGCCTGCCTGGGGACTAGGCGTCAAAGGCGAAAAATGGAAGCTGGAAAATCACCTGTCCGGCTTGATAGAAACAGCTTATGGGTTAATGAATCCGGGGGCTTTTTTAATTCTTAATACCTACTCGCCTAAAGTAGAGCCGGCGGATTTGGCAATGTCTGCCCGGCAGTATTTTTCTGCAAATCAACTGGAAATAAAACAACTGTGGATGCGGACAAAAACAGGTAAGGAGCTGTATTGCGGCAATTTGTTGCGGGCGGTCAAGTAAGGCCGCTTTGAAATGTGGTGGGTGCGTGGAAGCCATAGGCAGCTGGAGTGCAGGCTTCGCCTGCAAGCACAAGCACCCAAAGTAGGCGCTTTAGGCGAAGCTTGCACTCCTGTTGCAATGCGTTGTCTTTAATACTTAACGATAACATAGCCACATGAAAAAGGAGTTTATCAGCCAAATCCATGTCGCCTATGTTTAGCATCAATGTACTATTTTTTAACTGCTGAATAGTTACAATTAAAACTGGCACAGATTCTGTAAGATCAGCAATCAAATATTAATTAAAACAATAAATTAAGCTCACTTCTGCAATCGGCATGAAAATTGGCAAAATTCAAAATAAATAGCGCATTTCCTTTTTAAATCCAATGCCTTATAAACATAGAAGATCGGCGTGCCATTATCCATAGAAAGCTGCCTCAAAGCCTACTTGGAAAGCCAGCGTAGCTTAGATTATAAAGTCATTACACCACAGATATTGAGGTTACTAAATTCATGACAACCTTATCCATCCGATTACCTGACGATATGGCTGAAAGGCTCAAGAACATCGCCAAAGCACGCGACATCAGCCTGAACAAGCTGATGTTTGAACTATCCACACAAGCATTGGCGGAAGAAGAAGCGAAGCAGCGTTTCCTGGTTGCTCAACTGCCCGGCAAACCCTAAGCGGGCCTTGCAATTGTTGGATGAACTGGGTGCGTTAGGGCTTTAAGAGACGCAAAATGATATGCTAGGTAACGCGAAAATTGTTGTGTCGGTGGATGAGTTTGATGGAGCCCACCTCTATCTACCCACCGCGCTTACGGTGAAACTACCTTACAATTCACCAGCCATACAGGTTCGAGTAATTTTTTATAAAATCAGTCACACACAGCATGATAACTAAAGACAATTTAAAAGCACTGTTGCTTAGCTTGGGTTTTGAAAAAAACGGTCATCAATACAGCAAAAAATTTGCCGATTCAGACATCTTCTTAAAAGTCGATTTCGATAAAAATGAACTCATCTACCCAGAAGAGCAAGGCTTAAAAATCCGCGAACGGCAAACCTGCAACCTTTCCGCTAATGAAAATTTTGTGGTGTTCGAGTGTGTGCATCGTCTGTTAGAAAAAGGCTATAAGCCCGAACATATCGAACTTGAACCCAAATGGAAGCTTGGGCATGGCGCAAGCGGCGGACGTGCGGATATTTTGATTAAGGATAACCAAGGCACTCCCTTGTTGATTATCGAGTGCAAAACCCCTGGCAACGAATTCAACAAAGCGTGGAAAAATACCGAACTGCATGGCGACCAATTGTTTAGCTATGCACAACAAATCCCCGATACCCAGTTTCTTTGTCTTTATACGTCCAGTTGCACCGAAAAAGGCGAGTTGTTTTATGTCTCGCATATCATTTCCCACAAAGACAACCCCAAAGTATTAGAAGAAGGCAAAAACCTGAAAGCCTTTAAAGACGGCGGCGATGCGAAAAATCGTTTTGTCGTCTGGCGCGACACCTACAAAAAGGAATTCACTACTAAAGGTATTTTTGAACCAAACATCCAGCCGTATCAAATCGGCAAAGACAAATACACGCTGGACGATCTTAGTTCTATTGATGCCAAAGACAAGGAAGGCAAATATCATAAATTCCGCACCATATTACGCAAGCACAACGTTTCAGGACGCGAGAACGCCTTTGATGTTCTCGTCAACCTGTTTTTGTGCAAAATCGTTGACGAAGCCGAAAACACCACCGACCTTAAGTTTTATTGGAAAGGCATCGCTTACGATTCGTTTTTTGACCTGATCGACCGCCTGCAAGCCCTTTATAAAATCGGCATGGAGCGTTTTTTAGATCAGGATATTGTTTATATCAGTAACGACCAGATAGACAACGCCTTTTGGGCGGTCAAGCAAAAACGCAACGCCACCAAAGCCCAAATTAAAGACTATTTCCGCCAGCTGAAATTTTTCACCAACAACGACTTTGGTTTTATCGATGTACACAACGAAACGCTGTTTTATCAAAATGCCAAAGTGCTGCTGGAAGTCGTGCAGATGTGGCAAGACTTGCGTCTGAAAGATCAGGAGCAAAACCAGTTTTTAGGCGATATGTTCGAGTATTTTCTCGATCAGGGCATTAAACAATCGGAAGGGCAGTTTTTTACGCCGATGCCGATTTGTAAATTCATTCTCATGTCCTTACCTTTGGAATCAATTGTCAAAGACAGTACCCAAGCTCCCAAAGCTATTGATTATGCTTGCGGTGCAGGGCACTTTCTTAATGAATTGGCGGCGCAACTCAAACCTTTTATCAGCCAATACAAGCAAACCGAAGCCAAAGTGTTTTTCCAGGAAATTATCGGTATTGAAAAAGAATATCGCCTGTCCAAAGTCGCTAAAGTTGCGGCGTTTATGTACGGACAGGAAGGCATAGAGATTCTGCACCACGATGCTTTGGATCAACATCCCAAAGTGCAAAAAGGCAGCTTTAATATCCTTGTCGCCAATCCGCCTTTTGCCGTGGAAGGTTTTCTGGAAACCCTGCCCGAAGAACAGCGCGAACAATACGCGCTGACGCAAACCGTTACCGATGTCGCCAACAACCGCAATATTCAATGCTTTTTTATCGAACGGGCCAAACAACTGCTTGCGCCGGGCGGCGTAGCGGGGATTATCGTGCCGTCGTCGGTATTGTCCAATTCCGACAGCACCCACACCGGCAGCCGTGAAATCCTGTTGCAATATTTCGATATTGTCGCACTGGTCGAACTCGGTAGCGGCACCTTTGGCAAAACCGGCACCAATACCGTGGTGCTGTTTATCCGTCGGAAACCCCAGCTGCCCGAACCCGCCGAGCATTACCGCAACCGCGTGGAAGACTGGTTTGAACTCTCTACGGAAGACGCGCCTGATGAGGACATGGAAACTTATCAAGACCTGCACTTGATTAAAAAATATTGCCAGCATATCGCCATACCGTTTGAGCACTACCAAACGTTGTTACACGGCGAACCGTCCGTTGAACTGTTAGCGTGTGAATTATTTCAGGATTACAAAAAGGATTTTGACCATTCAACTGAAATTAAAAACTTGCTTGAAAGTCACCGAAAACAATGCAACGGCTTAGAGAAAGCCCTTTATGCTGAAGTTAATAAAGAGCTGAAGGTTACTAAAATAAAACTTTCAGACGCTGAAATTAAGCAAAAAGTAGATGCATCCCTTCCAAATAAATTAGGCGAATTAAAAGCAACACAAAAACATGAGCTCAAAAAACGCTTTTTAGCCTATTTGCAAAAAATAGAAAAAGATAAGCTGTTTTACTTTGTATTGGCTTATAGCAATCCGCAACAAGTGCTGGTCGTTAAAAGCCCCAATGACAACAAGGAACAAAAGCAGTTTTTAGGTTATGAATGGTCGGCGGCCAAAGGCAATGAAGGGATAAAGTTGACTATTGACGCACAAGGCAAGCACTTTACAGCGTTGTATGATCCAGAAAACCGCTACAACCCGGACAAGATTAACGCCCTGATTCAGGAAAATTTTTCAGCTAATGCGGTTGCAATACCTGAAACGCTGCAATCGATTGCTTCTACTGCTCACCTAGTCGATTTACTCGACTTTTCACGCAAGGATTTTGACAAGCATATTAGTTTGTCGGTTAAGAAAAATGTCAGTATTGAAAGCAAGTGGGAGTTGGTCAAGTTAGAAAATCTAATGAAAATTGTCAGAGGGGCGTCACCACGACCCATAGATTACTACCTTACAAATGATGAAGCCGGAATTGCCTGGATTAAAATTGGCGATGTCAGCAAAGGTTCAAAATACATCACGCAAACAGCGGAAAAAATCACTGTAGAAGGCGCAGAAAAATCAAGGACGGTAAAAGAAGGCGATTTTGTTCTTTCAAATTCAATGAGTTTTGGCAGACCTTATATTTTAAAAATATCGGGTTGTATTCATGATGGTTGGCTTTTACTGAGTAATTTTAGCGAGAAAATCAATAAGGATTACTTGTACGAGGTTTTATCTTATGAAGATACACAACTTCAATTTACCGAAAGCGCAGCAGGTGGGGTTGTGCAAAACTTGAATACTGGAAGGGTCAAAGCAACCAAAATACCCGTACCGCCTTTAGAAATCCAAATCCAAATTATGCAGGAATGTGAAGCGATTGATGAGGAAGTGATTGCGGCGCAGGCAAGTATGGAGCAAGCAAAAACCGAACTAAAACAACTTTTAAAAAATAATAAGTTTTCTTTGAAAAAACTGGAAGAAGTTGCGGTAAGGGTATCGGAGCAAATTGACCCGAATAACTACCAGGGCGAGGTTAATTATATCGGTTTGGAAAATATAGAAAGCCAAACAGGTAGATTGGTCGGTGGTATTCGAGCCAATTACAATCAAATAAAAAGTGCCAAAACGTGCTTTAAAGTCAACGATGTGCTTTATGGCAAATTACGCCCGAATTTAAACAAAGTTTATCTGGCCAAAGAAGAAGGCATTTGCTCTACGGACATATTGGTTTTTCGTTTTGAAAATGAATTTTTAGCGCAATATTATGCCCACTATTTACTTTTCGATGAATTCAACAAGGAAGTTTTACAAGGTGTAAAAGGCCAGCAATTACCGCGTACCTCGTGGAAGCATTTATCCTTTATTAAGGTTCCGTATTCCAACGACCTTGCCGCCCAGCAACAACTTATCACCGAAATATCAGCCCACGAAGCCAACATTACCGCCGCACAAAAAATAATCGACGAAGCGGCCAGTAAAAAACAAGCCATCTTGAAGCAGTATTTATAGGAAAAGAGAATGCCTGAGATTTGTCGATTTTACGGAATTATTATCAGGATGTTTTTGATTGACCGCGAGCATCCTCCGCGTCATATTCATATCAAGTATGGCGAGCATGAGGCGGTGATGGAGTTGATAAATCTGAACATCATTGACGGGAGTCTTCCTAAAAAGTGCCGCCAGCTAGTCAGGGAATGGGCAGAACAGCACCAGGATGAGTTAATCGAAATGTGGGATACTCAAAAATTTCACACTATTCCCCCTTTGGAGTAAAGAAAATGAAACTCAAACATTTTGAACGTTACGAGGGTTACCGTTTTTTGCTAACTTTTGAAAATGACGAAGTCAAAGAGGCTGATCTAGCTGATTTGATTGGTCATCATGTCCCACCGGATGGTTTAAATACTGCCCGTATAGACCCTGAATGGGGATGCCTGGAATTTAATGGCGGCAAGGTTGATGTAGAACCTAAGACGTTATATCGGTATGTAACTGGTAGCCATTACAAAGAGGTTGCATAACCCTAATAAATAGCCTTGGTAGATGCGCTGTTTATGTCCGTCATTGCAGTATTCCGATATAGCTACGGATTTTGGCATTTTCCGACGCATCATTGAACATACTCATTCATCCACTATTTTGAAGCCGTTGTTGCACCTTTTGGAACATAATCATTATCTATCGGTATTCCCAAACCACTATTTGCTTGGTCAATTCCCTGCTGGATTTTTTGTTCCAATTCCTGGTTTATTGAGGATTGATTTTTAAATCTTAAAAACTCTATAAAATGCAAAACTTCTAAAGCCAAGGGCTCTGGAAAATCCTGTACCCCTGATAAATTTTTTCTGCTGTATTCATGATATTAACTTCGTAAGTTAATTCTATTTTGTCAGCGTTGTGTTGATTGGCGGTTTGCTGCGCGAAACTGCCTTACAAGCTAGCCTTAACGATTCTCAACTTCCCACCCCTTGCAGGCCAAGGCAATGTGATATGGAACAGGGCGGGCGCCGGTTCCGTAGGCGCTCATGGTGCGTGTCGTCATGTCCAATGCTCGCGCTGCATCGGCCAACGACAGTCCGTTACGTAGCCGCCAGGCGATGAATGTGCGGGTGTTTTCGTCGGTGGACGTTTGAAGCAGCGCTTCCAGCCATAAGGTATCGGCGCCGATTTGAATGTCAAAGTCTGTCCATTCGATCGTCCAACCTATGCTGTTTGTGAGCCGCACCTTGGCAAAGGCGGCTGGATCGCGTAAAGGCGCAAGGCCCGGTTTGGCGAAAATAGTTTCCCCCTTATCCACGGTCATTATGCAGCCGTTAATAAAGGTCATTTTTAGTTGATAGTTAGGTAAAGGTTCAACCGCGGCTAGGCGGGGGCGCTTCATTGATGCCACTTTTTCCATTCCTTGATTAATTCATTACGGTTTGCCGTAACCCACGCCATGACTTCATCGCGCAAACCGCGCGGAAAAGTGCCTTCACAGGCCAGGGTTTGCAGGTTAATTAATACATCAAAACTGCCGCCGACCAAGTGCGCATGCATCGGCGGAGAGTCGTCCTCTCGTACCTCAAGTCGGTATTTGTTGCGAAAGAGTTGCTTGGTAGTCATGTTCCAATAATATGGAATAATTCTAATATGTCAACCGTCGCGTTGTGAGAGAAGGCGATTAAAAGTGCGGTTTAAACTCAAGGGAAACGCTCACTCTCTGTACTAATCGGCCCATTGTCATTCCGGCAGGGATTCACCTCCGGGTTGATGAAAAAGCTGTTTCAGGCGAATTTGCGAGCGGGTAGACGGGGATGTGCGTATGGAAAAAACAGCCTTGCACGATTAACAAACGGGGTGATTGATCTATGCAATGCAGCTTGATATTGTCCTCAATGACTTATCGGCAACTGCGCCATGCAGTCGTGGCTCTGTCGGGATGACGCGTTGTGCCGATTACATTGCCTGGATTCAACTCATAAGCGCAATAGTCGGGTCAGCCCGACCTTGCGTTATTCAACCGCATTGCCCATTTGGGAGGGAGCAATCCCTTTAAGCCAGGCGTTAACTGACGGTTGCTCGGCTTGGCCTTGCTGGTTGATAAAGGTAAACGGCACAGAAACCAGCTCCATGCCTTTGTTGATCTGAACCGCGAAATGCAAATGCGGGCCGGAGGAAAAACCGGTGTTGCCCGAATAACCGATCAATTGTCCGGCCACCACAGCCAAGCCCGGATAAACCTGGGCTTTCTCCAGTTCCAGGTGGGCATAAATCGCCATAGAACCGTCATCGTGCAAAATCCTGATGTTGTTGGCCTCGGAGCTGTACGCCTTATTGGTGCCGCCTTTATAAAAATCATCCTCGGCTTCCAGGACTATGCCCGATCTGGCCGCATAAACCGGTGTGCCAACCGGCATGACTATGTCTACGGCATATTTGTTTTGTTCGTCGGTATGGCTAAAACTGCCGCCGAAAGCCTGGGAAATTTGAAACGCTGTATTGGGAGCTACCGGTGGCCAATAGCTTGCATTAGCGCTGTAATGCGCTAATGGGCTACCGATGATATAGCGGTATTTAAGTGCAAGCCGCCATGGTTCATGCTCATTGATAGCATTGATCTGGAAAAGACTGTCCGATTTTCCAGGTTCGATAACAAACCGCTTGGGCAGGTCGGACGTAGCCTGGACATTGTTTCGTTCGGAAAAATCGATTTCAACTTCCACGGGACCGGCATAATCATTACGGATATAAAACTGCGGATGCCGCTCTTCGCCCGACTGCAATAGCCAGAGCAATTGCTTGGTCGCCGGCTTAAGTTGTCTCACTTCAAGTTGTTTTTGCTCAGTTTCCGGCGGCTTGTCGGTAAAATGCAATATGCCTTGCTTGTCCTGAAATTTATAAAGTTTTTTGCCAACGGCATTAAACGAACACAGCGACAATACTATAAAAATTAAGAGTGATGTTTTCATGGGTTGCGTCATATGGAAAAAGAATATGCGCGGTAATACCGACCTTTAATCTTCAGGTTGGCTGGGGAAATAAGGGTCGGCGATCAAAATCGGGATAAACAGTGCAATCATTACCGCAATCGCAATAAACGCGGGGTTAATAATGCCTGCCAACCAATAGGCTATCGCACTCCCCCAGACCATGCGCATCGGCCCGGGCATTTTAATGATTTTCAAAATAAGCTCCTTGGTAAACAGGGTTGTAGGGCTTTCCGCTTAAGACGGGGCAAGCGTCAAGGCTTAACCTTAAACTATGCCTAGCGTTTTTGGTATTATGACAGCTAATTTCAATGAGCGTTCATTTACAAAAGACGATCATAAGCCGATTTTGAAAATAAAACATGCAATATTCAAACAGTAACTATTGGGATTTTGGCGCCCCAATTGCGGGTATTTTACTCACCTTATCTTTTGCTCCTTTTGATTATTCCTGTTTGGCGCCGGTCGCGTTGGCGTTTTTGTTCGCCTGCTGGCAGAATGGTTCGGCTAAGCGCGCGGCCATGCGCGGCTATTTATTCGGCCTGGGCGCGTTCGGTTCAGGCGTGTCCTGGGTCTACATCAGCATGCACGATTTTGGCGGAGCCGGTGTGTTTGAGGCGAGTCTGCTGACCGGTTTGTTTTCCGCTTTTTGGGCATCGTTTCCGGCCTTGGCCGGTTATCTTTCGGTAAAAACAAATCCGGTAAATAAGGGCTCGGTTCGGATTCTGTTGATGCCGGTCATCTGGATACTGGTTGAATATCTCCGGGGCTATTGGGTGCTGAACGGGTTTCCCTGGCTGCATATTGCCTACTCCCAATTGGCGACGCCTCTGTCCGGATACATACCGGTATTGGGCGTTTACGGCACCGGTTTCATCGCCGCATTAACGGCTTCAATGGCGGTAGAAATTTTGTTTGGCAGCAAAAGATTATTGCCGATAACGGTGCTTATCGTCTTATGGGGAACCGGCGGCTTGTTGCGTAATCAAACCTGGACGCATGAAATCGGCCAGCCCCTTCGCGTCTCCATGATTCAAGGCAATATAGCGCAGGATCAAAAGTGGCGGCCTGAGAATAAAATCAACACGCTTTTAAAATATAAAAAGATGACCGAAGCCCATTGGGATTCCAATATCATTATCTGGCCGGAAACTGCGATTCCCGCCTATCTGGATCAGGTTAACGACGCCTTTTTAGCGCCTCTCGGTAACGACGCCAAGCTGCACAATACCGATTTAATCATCAGCGTCCCGGTACAGGAACAATCCCCGAGCAGGAGCTTCAATGCCGTGATAACCCTGGGCAAGGAACAAGGCATGTACCGTAAAACCCATTTGTTGCCTTTTGGCGAATATCTGCCGCTACAGCCTTTATCGGGTTTTGTGCTGAACAAGATAAATATAAGACTGGGGAATTTCACGCCGGGGGCGGTAGACCAGCCTTTGTTGAAAGCGGGCGGCTACCCCTTCATAACCTTGGTCTGTTATGAAGACGTATTCGGCGATGTGAGTAGCCGGGGGTTACCGGACGCGGCTTATCTGGTTAATGTGACTAATGACGGCTGGTTCGGCAATTCGATAGAACCTCATCAACATCTGCAAATGGCAAGAATGCGGGCGATGGAAACCGGGCGCTTTTTGTTGCGTTCGACAAATACCGGAGTGACGGCTGTTATTTCGCCAAAAGGCGAGATTATCAATCAGGCTCCGTTGTTTCAGGAAGTAGCGCTAACCGGAACCATAACGCCGATGGGCGGCATGACGCCCTATGCCAAATGGGGCGACAAGCCGGTTATTGGACTAATGGTTATTTTGTTGTTGGTTTTGATGGGTTGGGGCAAAAGAGGTAGGCCGGGCTAAGGCCATCCAAGGGGCGTGCCGGAAACGTTGCCGCTCGAACCGGCGTTTCCGGCCTGCAGGGCTGTTTTACTTATTCTCCGGATTCTTCTTTAGCCTTCTTCGATTTCCATTTCGAATAGAAGTAGGCCCCACCCGAGATGACCCCGGTAACCGTTGCGGCAGTCCCGATGATCGGAGCTGCGGTAACGATCAAAGGTGCGCTCGTTATTCCAAGAGCGACACCTATCGCACTGAATCCGGTGGGTGTAGCCAGTGCTGCACCCGCCGCTACAATACTGGAAGTAATACCTAATCCCATCGACACGGTTTCTACTTTGTCGGCAACTCTCTTGTGATTTATTCGAGTTTTCATTTTCACGTTCAGGTTCTCCAAATCCGAGGGCTCTCACAAATCGGTGATGCTTATCTAAAGCTAAATATTTTACCTCCCTTCTTAATGATTTGGGAGCGGGGCGGGGTTTAAATCCCGTCCGGCAGAGCGTTTCCTTACTAAACAGCAAAGCGCATTGGTTTATTCAAAATCAAAACCCGCTTTCCTCCAAGCCTTTGCGCCTCCTTTAAGATTAGTTAAGTTATCGTAACCTAATCCATGAAGAGACCTTGCCGCAGCATTTCCCATCGGGCCGCCTTCGCAATACAGATAAATGGCGGTGTGTTGGTCTTTTGGAAATTTGTCTTGGTATTTCTCGATCTCGTTATAAGGAATAAAAAGATCGGTACCTTTGATGTGCTTTTGTTCGGGCGTGTGAACGTCAACCAGGAATATATCCTCATGTTGCATGATTTGGTTCAATTCAGCCGCGGTTATCGCTTTCAAATAATCAGGCTCTTGAAACGTACAGCCGCTTACAATGAAGATAACGGCTAGGATGTAATGGCGTTTTTTCATAGCTTAGACCTCGAAATTCAATTGCTTTGAGATAATTGGGGAGGAACGGAGTTTAAACCCCGTCCCAGGCGATTATCCATGATCAGGGCGCGTTCGCAAATTCCGATCGTTGTCCGGCAGAGATCAATTATTGCCTCAAATCCTTAACAACCCGCACCACTTCCTGATCATCGGCGATGGTTTCGATGCTGAAACCCAGCTTGGTAACCAGCGACAACATAGGTTTGTTAATCGCCAGCACCTCGCCTTCAAAGAAGGATATGCCTTTGGATTTGGCTGTTTGCAGCAAGGTTTTCATCAGTCGGGTGCCTATACCCATGCATTGGCAATCATCGGCAACGACCAGCGCAAATTCCACCGAATGACCGTCCGGGTTGACCATATACCGACCCACACCCAATTCATTCGGCATGTTTTCGTCTTCGGTTACCGCAACAAAAGCCATTTCGCGGTCATAATCGATTTGGGTGAAGCGCACGATCATTTCCGGCGTCAATTCCTGCAAAGCCTGCATAAAACGGAAATATTTAGTGCGTTCGGATAAGCGATGCACAAAATCCTTTTCCATGCCCGCATCTTCAGGACGAATAGGCCTGATCGTAATATTGGCGCCGTTCGATAATTGATGATGCTGGATTAATTGATGGGGATAAGGATGGATCGCCATATGCGAATAAGCAGTGAGCTGATGCGATGTTTCCGCTTTAATGCGGGCATCAACGGCCATGACGCCGTGCTCATCGACGATCAGCGGATTAATATCCAGCTCTAAAATCTCCGGCAGCTCGCTGACCATGGTCGATACATTCAGCAACACATCGACCAAGGCTTGTTTATTGGCGACCGGTAATTGGCGGAACGCTTCAAGATACCTGGCCGCCTTGGTTTTGGCGATCATTTGTTCAACCATATACGCATTCAGCGGCGGCAGCGCGACGGCACTGTCTTTCAAAATTTCCACCATGGTGCCGCCCAAACCGACGCTGATCGCAGGGCCGAATACAGGGTCCCTGACCACGCCTATCATCAACTCGCGGCCGCTGGCGGATTTGAACATCGGCTCAACGGTCATGCCGACTTCGGTAATTTCGGGGTATTTTTGCTTGATTGCAGTTTCCATTTCCAGGTAATGGTGCGAAATTTCCTGAACGCTGTTGATATTAAGCCGCACGCCGCCAATATCGGATTTATGACTGAACTCAGCCATATTGACTTTTAACACCACCGGAAAGCGCATCGTTTCAGCGGCGATCATCGCATCCTTGGCGCTGGAAACCTTGATAGTCTGGTTGACCGGAATATGGAATGCGGCCAGGATGGCTTTGGATTCCTGTGCGGTTAAAACCTGACGACCTTCCGAAAGCACCCGCTCGACAATCAAACGCGCACCGGCAACATCGGGTGTCGCCAATTCATCGGTAGGCGAGGGGATTTGTTTCAGCAGGATTTGATTCTGGGTATAGCTGGACAGGAATGAAAACGCATCGACCGCAATTTCCGGCGTACTAAAGTGAGCCACTTTGCTGTTGGCAAAAAGATTACGACCTTCCTGAACCCGTGCGCCGCCCGTCCATGAAGCCAACACCGGCTTTTTGCTGGTTTTGGCTCCTTCAATAATGCATTCGGCGACCTGGGTCGGATTGGTCATCGCCTGAGGCGTTAAAATGACCAGTATGCCGTCGATATTTTTATCTTTAAGGCAAACTTCCAGCGCTTTCTGGTAACGCTCGGAAGTCGCATCGCCCAGAATGTCGACAGGATTGGCATGAGACCAGTGTACCGGCAAAACCTCGTTCAGCGCGGCGATGCCGGCGGGACTCAGTTCCGCCATTTGCACGCCGACATCCTCGGCGCGGTCGGTGCTCATCACGCCGGGGCCGCCGGCATTGGTGATAATCGCCAGACGGTCTTTTTTGACCACATAATTGTTAGCCAAAACGCGGGCCGCGGAAAACAGCTCATTGATGCTGTAAACCCTGACCACACCGGCCCTGGCAATCGCCGCATCGAACACATTGTCGCCGCCGACCATCGCGCCGGTATGCGACATCGCCGCCTTGCAACCGGCTTCATGACGGCCGGATTTAATCAGGATCACCGGCTTTAGCCGCGCCGCCGCTTTAAGGCCGCTTAAAAAACGACGGGCATCGCGGATGCCTTCAACATACATCAAAATGCCGGTGGTTTTGCTGTCGGTCGCCAGATAATCCAGCACCTCGCCGAAATCAATATCCGCCGCGCCGCCCATCGAAACCACCGTGGAGAAACCGATGTCCTGGGATTTGGCCCAATCCAGAATCGCCGTACATACCGCGCCGGATTGAGACAGCAGCGCCAGATTGCCGTCCTTGATCGTGCCGTCGCCGAAGGTTGCATTCAGCTGTCCGTTGGGACGCGCAACGCCCAGACAGTTCGGGCCGATGATGCGGATGCTGTAGCGATGGGCGATGTCCAGGACTTCCTGTTGCAGACGCTTGCCTTCCACGCCCAGTTCGCCGAAGCCCGCGCTGATAATGATCACGGAAGTGACGCCTTTCTCGCCGCATTGGCGCACCAGGCCGGGGACGCTGGGCGCCGGGGTCGCTATCACCACCAGATCGAGATCCTCGGGAACGGCGTTGAGATCGGGGTAAGCCTTTAAGCCTAGTAAAGTTTCGCGTTTGTTATTGACCGGATAAAGCCCGCCTTTAAAGCCCGCTTCCTGCATGTTAAGCAGCAGCCGGTAGCCCACGCTTTCTTCGCGTTCGGATGCACCAACGATAGCAACGGATTTTGGGGTGAAAAAACGGTTCAGATAATGAGGGCCCATTGATGCTCCAGAAATAACGGAAAGAAAATACGGTTTATAGCGCAAAATTCTAGCATTGTTAGCCTGCGGACCTGATTAAATTTTGATGACGAAGCCGTAAGCTGCGCCATAAATTGATACACTGGTGTTTTTGAATTGGCGGAGAGTATTTTGAGACATTTGATAATAAACCAGCCGAGTAAGGCATGCCGCGCGTGCCTTTTGATCATCGCACTGTTCAGTTTAATGATCGATCAACCGGTATTTGCTCATGCCGGGGTCGATCACGACAATAGTTGTTTTCTGACCGTGGGCGATACCCGATTGCGAATCAGCGGTTACCAGTTTCAGCCCGAGCTGGAAGGCAAGCACTTTTGTCATTTTTTTCCTGAGCTTGGACAAATAGTGCTGGCGGTGGAACCGTTGGCGGAAGGGCAGGAAAAGACCTGGGTTACACTGGAGTTGGCGGCATTGACTTCGTGGCTAAATCCCGCCGAGGCTTTTACCGTGATTAAACAGCAGCCTGCGCAGCCTATCGGGACAGGTCTGGCTTCGATTTCGCAAACCATTGAACAGCGCGGTGTCTACAGGCTTAATGTGACATTGCAGGAGGGTTCCGGTAAGAGTCGGCAACAGCGCCTTATCTTTCTGGTGGGTATTCCGGTGACTAAAATACTGGTGATGATTGCCGGTAGCTTATTGGTTTTTGTGCTTGGATTTGCCGGGCTAAACGGTTTAAAAAAGGAGGGTTAAAGAGTGTTGATGACAAAAAATGCGAAAAAATCGCATGGTTTTGTCCAGATAGAACCTGTTTGTTGAAGAATTTCCAATACCCAATACTAACAAGCGCAATACGTTAAATATAGCGTTCGGTGTGGATGAAGCCTTTACTGAAACTTGTCTGACAGGGGCTTGCTGACTCAAAACGATCAAGCAGCCAAGCCCTGCTTCAGTAATGCATCAAACTGCTCAGCCGGTATCGGCTTGCTGAACAGATAACCTTGCATCTCATCACAACCCTGTTCGCGCAGGAACGCTTGCTGCCCTTCCGTTTCCACGCCCTCGGCAATGGTTTTCAGGCCAAGGCTCTTCGCCAAGTTGATAATGGCGCTGACGATCGCCTTGTCTTCCGGGTCGGTGCTGATGTCGCGTACAAAGGACTGGTCGATCTTGAGCTTATACACCTTGAATTCCTTCAGATAGCTCAGTGAGGAATAGCCGGTGCCGAAGTCATCGATCGACATACGAACGCCGCGCTCTTGCAAATTGTTCATTACGGCGATGGCGCTTTGCGGGTTGTGCATCGCCACGCCTTCGGTCAACTCCAGTTCCAGATATTCGGGCGGCAAGCCCTCTTCGTCGAGTATGCGGGTGACCAGCTCGGGCAGGTCGGGATGACGAAACTGCACCGCTGACAGGTTCACTGCCATAATCAACAGGCCGAAACCCTCGTTCATCCAGGCTTTTGCCTGCCGCACGGCGCACCGTAATACCCATTCGCCGATCGGCAGGATCAGCCCGCTGCCTTCCGCGACAGGAATGAATTCTGCCGGAGACACCATGCCCAATTCAGGATGCTGCCAGCGCAGCAAGGCTTCCGCCCCGATAATGGACCCGTCGCGCATCGAAATTTGCGGCTGGTAATGCACTTGTAATTGGCTGCGATCCAGCGCATGGCGCAACGCATTGACCAATTGCAGATTGCGTGCCGAGCGCGCTTGCATTTCCTGGGTAAAGAAACGATAGCATTGGCGTCCTTCCTGTTTGGCGCGATACATGGCGGTATCGGCGCTTTTGGAGAGCGCTTCCAGATCCTCGCCGTCTTCGGGATAGAGCGCAATGCCAATCGATGCCGTAAGGATGAGGTCATAGTGCTCAATCCGATAAGACTCGGCAATGGTATCCAGTAACTTTTGCGCCACATGCGCCGCGCCGATGGCATCGACGCCGGGTAATAACAAAATGAATTCGTCCCCGCCCAGGCGCGTCACCGTATCTTCCTCACGTAGCGCGGCACGCAAACGCTTGGCCAATTCGATCAACAAGGCATCGCCGATGCTGTGGCCGAGCGAGTCATTGATGTCTTTGAAATGGTCGAGATCGAGAAACATCAAGGCCAAATGGCCGTTGCTGCGCTTCGCCAAGCTGAGGGCATATTTAAGATGATCATTCAGCTGGGTGCGGTTCGGCAATCCGGTGAGCCAATCGAAATTCGCCAGATAGTGAATATGTTCCTCGGCGCGTTTGCGTTCGGTGATGTCAGAAAAATTACCGACATAATGCGTGGTTTTATCGTCACCGTCCTTAACGGCAGTAATTGTCAGCCACTTTGGGTAGATGCGCCCATCCTTATGTCGATCCATAATTTCACCTTGCCAGTAGCCTTCACTGTGCAATGTCTTGTGCATTGCATGGTAGAAAAAACTATCGTGACGGCCGGATTTAAGCATGGAGGGTCTGTTACCGATCGCTTCTTCCGTTGAGTAGCCGGTGATGATTGTAAAGGCTTGATTGACCCGGACAATAATCTGGTTTGCATCGGTAACGATAATGCCTTCCTGCGTTTGAAATGCAGTAGCGAAAATACGCTGTTCCTGTTCCGCAAGTTTTTTCTTGGTAATGTCGCGTACCGCGCCTACGGTGCGAACAGCTCGGGAGACTTCTCCATCGGTCTCAAAGAATGTTTGCGACCGCGTTGCCAGCCACCCAACTTCGCCATTCCGGCAAAAAATCCTGTAGTCGATGTCGAGGAGACCGTTTCCGGATGAATTTTGAGCATGCCGGATAGCTTCGATAACCCGCTTCCGGTCGTCAGGATAAATGCTGGCGGTAAACGTCTGCGTAGTCACGAGTTCATCGGCGTCCCATCCAAAGTGTGCACGCAGTTCAGGGGAACAATAGATCGAATCGTTACCATAAGTTTGTTCGAAAACACCGGTCCCTGAGACAAGGGTGGCTTGATACAGCCTGTCTTCGTTTAATCGAAGAACTTCACTGACCCGCTCTTTTTCTTCAAGATTACGCTTCCGCTCGATCTCCATGCCGATGCGCTGGCCGATGATGCGCAGAACCTCTTGATCCTCATTGCTAAAATCATGCGGTTTATCGTCCAGCAGGCAAGTGATAGCCACCACTTTTCCGTGATTATCCAAAGAAGGAAACCCACAATAAGCAACGGCGTTATGGTCTTGAAGAAAAGCCGCTTCGGGGAAAAGCTCTTTTACTTGGTCATAGACTCTAATATCTTTCGTTTCCTCAACCGTTGCGCAAGGGGTGCTTGCCAGCAAGCATGAACCCGCATTTTCGTATATTTCTCCATTGATATACACGGCCAGGAAATTAAGCCGCTCCCCTTGTATTTCGGACAGGCAAACAAGCTTGACTTCCAGCAATTCACCGATCAGTTTGGCCGCATGCTGGAAAATTTCCATGGGGTCGCCCGATAACGTCAAACTCAGTTCAAACAGCTTTTTAAGTCGGGATATTTGGGCGTCTTTCATGGCGGGGTTAAATTTAAGTTGAGCTGCATTCTTGATCTAATTGTTTGTTAATTATACCGAATTCATCATGTCGGCGCATTCCGAATCGAAGCGGCGAATGACTGGACTAAAAGGCATTGTGTTAAATCTTATCCGGCAGCATCGACTGCCGGGCCTTGCTGTAAAAATGATCAACCCTGCTCTCAGGCTGCCCAAAATATCAGATTCGCTGCATTGCCATGAGTACTGCTCCAGAATAGACACGAAGGTATAGCAAAAACCTATTGTTCCATAGAAAGTCATTATTATACAAATGCTTATATTGCAGTCTATGATTGCTGCAACTTGAAATATTGCGATGCATATTGTTTGATTGCCCACCGCGAAGTGCGTTATTAAACCTTATCCAACAGCATCCACTGCTGGGCTTTACTGTAAAAATGATCGATGTCTGTGATCAATTCGCAGTTGGGCGATGCGGAATGTTGATGCCAGTATCGGGCGCCATCGCCACCTATCCAGACAGTCGAGGCCGCCGCTTCTTTTGCCGCGACGACGATTTGCAACTGTTCAATGGTTGTCGGTTCCGGCGGCGTTTTCACCAAACCGATGACGACGATGTCGGGTTGCAAATGGTGGACCGCTTCGACAATATCCTTGCCGGGCAAATTCGCACCCAGGAAAAAGCAGCGGTATTGCTGAACGGCCGCCAGCAAGCAGCTCAACAGAATGCCGCATTCATGGGGTTCATCGCTCGGGGTGGCGAACAGCATGGCCGGGCTGTTCGCCGATGCATTTTGCAGGTTGTTGGCCATGCTCAGCACGATGCGATTGACGCAACAGGTAAACATGTGTTCCTGGGCGATGCTCAATTTTTCTTGATGCCAGAGTTCACCTACTTTTTTCAGCGCGGGTAATAAAATGTCACGGGCGTATTCCAAGGGCTCGCTAGCCACCAGGGCGCGCTTCAACAGCTGCTCGCAGCGGTCAATACGATAGTCCAGAAGGGCTTCGATAATCCGGTCCGGCAGCGGATGCGCCGAATCTTTATGCGGGGCTTGTGTTTGCCGTTGCAGGTTGCGCAACGCCTCGCAATTCAAACCGGCGATTTTGCTGATGGTGTGGCCGTTGCGGGTCAGTTGGGCAAGCAGCGTCAGTTTTTCCATATCCTGTTGCGAATACAGGCGGCGGCCGTTGTCGCTACGCGCCGGGGTAATGCTCGCGTAACGGCGTTCCCAGGCCCGCAGGGTTTCGGCGGGCAGTCCGGTCAAAAGGGTGATCGCTTTAATTGAATACATTGTTTATGTTTTGCACAGAAAATAGTTTGACAAATATTGTACATTTGGAGTAATTTTAACGCCAGCTTAAAAACATTAACGGATCAAGCCATGACAGAAGCCGTACTCATCAATGCCGCTCATCCAGCCGTTTCGGTCAACGAATCAGAACCGCTTGCGCTTGCCATGGACATGGAGCAGGCCAGACAGAATCTGCTGTTGCTGTTGTTGGCAGAACATGAAGCGTCGGCGTTATTATTCAAGCAGTGCCTGTCCCATTTAGATAATGGCCGGGATATTTCTGAAATCGTCAGTGATAAAACAGTCGAGGCGATTATTGTACAAGGTGCAGATTTTGTACAGCCTAATCTTGTTCAAGATGTCCGGTACTTGCTGGAGAATTCCGTGTCCAGGTCTTCGTTACTCAAGCTGCATTTCCTGCCGAGTTTTTTAATTGAGGTATCCGGTTTGTTCATGTCCACGACCGGACATCAAGCTGCCTTTAACGCATACCGGCTCAAGCTGGGTCAAGCGGCTCAAGCCTTGCAACGGCTTAGACAGCAAATGATCGCCGGAAATGTTCGCTTGGCGGCATTTGTCGCTCACAAACACAAAACCACGGTGTTGAGTTTTGACGATTTGTTGCAGGAGGGCGTGGTCGGTTTGATCAAGGCAGTAGACCGTTTCGATCCTTATCGCGGCTACCGGTTTTCGACCTATGCGATTCCCTGGATCAAACAGGCTATCTCAAGGCTGATTGTTAAACAGGAAAAAATCGTGCGCCTGCCGGTGGCGTTGGCGGAAAGGGCGTGCGCGGTGTTTGAAGCGATGCGCAACGCTTATCTGCAAACCGAACGCTGGCCCAGTATCGAACAATTGAAAGTGCTCTGCGATTTAAGCGAAGACGAAATCAAAACCATCAGAAACTATTACCAGGCCACCCATTCCCTGGATGCGGTCGGGGACGCCGAGGAAGATGAAGGCCAGGCGCTGATGGCGCGCATGAAGCAACGGCAATTTGCGCTGCCGCTGGATGAGTTGATCGATCGCAGTTTGGGCCGGTATCTCGACCAGGTAGTCGCGACGTTGCCGGACAAAGAAGCGGCGATTCTCAATATGCGTTTCGGACTGAAAAATCACACGGAAATGACCTTGCAGGCCATTGCCGATCAACTACAGGTAAGCCGGGAGAGAGTCAGGCAGATACAAAACGACGCGTTAAAAAAACTTAAAAACCAGTTCGGTTACGACCTGATGCTGTTCCTTGAGCCTAACGACAGCTACTAAAACCAGGATAATTCTTGAGAAAGAACAATTTGGCCGGTAAAAAAACATGATCCACGAAAACCACAAAAGGCACGAAAAAAACAACCGAAAGAATCGTATTATGGGATTTTTCGTGCTTTTCGTGTCTTTCGTGGACGCTGGCCGATGATGTGAACATCAACGATCTGGCGCGCGGCACGCCGGGCTTTTCCGGCGCCGAACTGGCCAACCTGATTAACGAAGGCGCGTTGTTCGCAGCCCGGCTGAATCAGCGCGAGGTGACCATGAACAACCTTGACAAGGCCCGCGACAAAATGATCATGGGCGCGGAAAAACGCACCCTGGTGATGAGCCGGGACGATCTGCTGATGACCGCTTATCACGAAGCCGGTCATGCGATTGTCGGCCGGATCGTGCCCGATCATGACCCGGTTTATAAAGTCAGCATCATGCCGCGCGGCGGCGCATTGGGCACCACCATGTTCCTGCCGGAACGCGACCAATACAGTGCCAACAAAGATAAGCTGGAAGGCCAAATCTCTAGCCTGTTCGGCGGCAGGGTTGCGGAAGCGTTGATTTACGGCAAAAACAAAGTTACCACCGGCGCGTCCAACGACATTGAACGCGCGACGCAATTGGCGCGCAACATGGTGACCCAATGGGGCTTGTCGGATCGTCTCGGCCCCATGGATTACGGCGATAGCGAAGGCAGCTACATGGGGCCGCAAGCCAAGCCGATGTCCGAGAAAATGGCGCAAGTCATCGACGAGGAAATCCGTCATGTCATCGATATCAACTATCAGCGCGCCGAGCAAATCCTGAAAGACCATATCGAAATCCTGCACAATATGGCCCATGCCCTGCTGGATTGGGAAATCTTGGACAAGTACCAGATTGATGCGTTGATGCAGGGACGGATGATTGACCCGCCCGAGCCGGTTGTCGATGACGTTCAACCCTTGGTCAGCGAGATTGAGCTGGATCAAGGCCACCGCAGTAAAAACCCGAAAGACTCGCAACTCGCAGCGTCTTGAATTTAACCTATTCGGCCGGGCGGCTAAGCCCCGGCCATCCTATCCTCCTCTATATGCCCTTCAAACCTTGTATTTGTGAAGGGCATCTTTTTCCATGGAGATGATCATGATCGCCAAACTTTTAAATCACAAAACGCTGCAATGGCTAAGCCTGTTGTCGGCATTCAATTTTAATGTCGCGGTTATTTTTTTGCTGGTTGTCAGTCTTTTTTCGGCAGCCGGTAGCTCGTTGTTTTTTGAAAATAACAGCGAACTTTATGGGCCGTTGGCCGGCAACTTGCGTTTGATGTTGGTTTATTTAACGCTAAGCCAATTTAGCGCCTACTGTTTTTGCAGCTATAGTCGGAACTATCGTCTGTTAATACCGGTAGGTCTGTTTTGGTTGCTGCTGATGGGGTCAATCGAGTTTTACGGCATGGTAAAACCAGATACCGATAGATGAAGGCTACGGCCGGCTTTTTCTGTATTTGGGTTTGTCCAATTTGGTTTACGGCGGGTTGATGCTTGCAAACGGGTATCAGTGCCGGGATGTTGATTGAAGTATCGTGGAAGTCGTAAATCGCCTTGAAATGTGCCGATATGAACAGTTGTAAGCCGACACGGCTATTTCCGGTTAGATGGTTCGTAAAAGCCGTCTTGTCAGTAGTGATTTCAAGTCTCGTCGAGCATCGGTAATGATATGAATGTAAAGGGTGTCCTGTCGAACTTCATAAATGATGCGATTCATTCCTGAAATAACCTGCCGGTATTGACTGAGGTTTAGCTTCTCGAACTCTTCCGGAATGGAGCCGGCGTGAGGAAATGTTTTCAGGTTGCGGATAACCGCTTTGATCTTGTCATAGGTGCTCTGCCAAGTCTCAATGGAGAAGTTTTTGACGATGTAACTTTTGAGTTCTTTCAGATCATGCTCAGCCGATTCCAGTATGACGACTTTCATATTCATTATTTGTCCAGTTCGGCAAATACATCCTCGGCATCACGGAATTTGCCTTGCTCGATCTCACGGTTCCCGAGTGCCAGAATTTTCAACAGGGCAAGCGTTTCTTCCAGTTCCTCATAGCTCTTCACATCCATGACAACAAGCTTGGCCTCGCCGTTTTGGGTGATCAACAAAGGCTCGCGTTTTTCCGAAAGTTCTCTGACAATCTCGGCGGTGTGGCTCTTGAGGTAGCTGATGGGCTTGATTTGGGATGAAAATTTCATGGTGTTATTTCCCTGATTGAATTGATGAGACCGATATTAGTCTTAATTAAGTCTTGCGTCTAGGATTGTTGAAGCTCTATTTGATTTGGATTTAATCGCTCCATGGGGCGCTTTAAAAATTGGTTATGCATTAACCGGCTATTTTCGAGCCAAGCCAGTCTATCGGTTTAGATCCTTAAACGGTCAATGTCGGTTTAGGGTATTATTTCGGTCATTCGAAATGTCAGTTCCATTATTACTCAGCCCATAATAGAGGGCTTTTTCAAAGCGCGATTAAAAAGGCCGGATACCCAGATGAACACACTTACCCAACTCCATGCTGATATCGAAGCGCGCGTAAGAACTATCCGTGACGACAATCTCGATTGGTTATGCCGCATGGGCTGCGACGGTTGTTGCCGACGGCTCGCCGAAGTACCCCGGCTCACGGCAGAGGAATGGGATTTGCTGCGGGACGGGCTGGCCGCGCTGCCCCCGGAGCAGCTTCTTGAAATTGGCCGGAACATCGCCGCGCTGGCCGAGCAGTCATCGCGCCCCATCGTTTGCCCGCTGTTGGACCGGTCGGCGGGGGCCTGCCTGGTCTACGTCCACCGCCCGGTGGCTTGCCGCACGTACGGGTTCTATGTCCAGCGTGATAAGGGACTTTACTGTAAGGACATCGAAGCGCGCGTGGCCGGTGGCGACTGGGCCGAGGTGGTGTGGGGCAACCAGGACGCCGTCGATCGCCGTCTCTGCGGTCTGGGCGAGACCCGCGATTTGACCGAGTGGTTCGCGTGCTGGAAGGAGGCCGGGTACATGGCTTGAAAGGTGCGGATGGGGGCCGCATTGTCCGAAAAGATATTGTTCTTGCAGAAGAATGCCCTCCGTAGGGCGTGCTGTGCGCGCCTTAGAAACCTTATCCGCTCATCTGTGACGGACAATGGGTAACATCAATAAATTATCTCTTTACGCTATCAGGTCAAATCTGAAGGCATAGCGCTTAGGGCAAGCGCCCGATATCGTTCCAAATCCTCCGGCGTATCCAAATCCCATTGTTCGATCAGTTCGTGATGGCGGAGCTTATAGTGCTCAATGCGGTTGCGGGTTTGGTCCAGTACTCGCGCCGTTCCCCAGGGCATGTTATCAAAGAGTTCCGGATGAGGCCGGTTGAGTCCGACCAACACGTAGCCGCCGTCTTCTGCGGGGGCTAGCACGACTTCATTTTCCTGATTTAAAGCGGTTAACGCTTGTTCCAGATCCTGTTCGGTTAATGACGGGCAATCGCAGCCCATTAACAAGGCGTGGGAATAGTCGGCAAGCGCCGAGCAAAAAGCGTGGTGCATGCGTTCGCCTAAATCGATTCCTTGTTGCTGCTGGAGCGTTATCGGATAGGTTGCCGCCGATGCGGTAAAAAAAGCATGGTCGGTTGTCGGTGAGCACCAGAGTTGTACGGGGCATAAGTTGTTTTGTGTCGCCCGTTGCAGTGTTTTTATGCTGAGTTCGATATGAAGTTCGGCGGCCTGTTCGGCGGTTAATTTTGGGATTAAGCGGGTTTTAACCTGGCCGGGAATCGGGGCTTTGCAAAAAATCATCAGGACGGCGTTGGGGTATTTGTAGGTCATGATTGATGGGTTACGGGTGATTGACGGGTTATTTTTTTACGCATAGGCATTTAAACAACGCGTCATCCCGGCAGGGATTGCCGGGATCCAGATGCCATGGATGGCAATTCTAAATTAGGCTCAAAGTCTTGTTATACGAAATCGATTTTTGAGTTGTTTTTTCCATACGATCGCTTTAGCACATCCCTGTGTTCTGGATCCCGGCATTCCCTGCCGGGATGACGGTAGTATCACTTGTGTGGATATGCATGCTCTTGCGCGATCGTTTAAGTGCTACAGACACGGTTACCGTTTCCGCAACGCCTTAAAAGGCAGCAGCAATAATTGCATAAAGCCTAACTCATGCAACTCGCGGTAAGGCGTTAAACCGATAGCCATAGCGGTCTGAGACTGCCTGGGTTCGGCAACATAGGTTCTGCACAGCCTGTCCCAGCAGGAAATCGAAAAGCCGTAATTGCTGTCGGTTTCGGCCGGAAGAGTCGAGTGATGGATGCGGTGCATGTCCGGGGTGATAATCAGCCAGCGCAGTTTTTTATCGATCGCCGGCGGGATGTTGATGTTGCTGTGATTAAAGGTCGCCGCACCGTTAAGGATAATCTCAAACGCGATGACCGCCCACGGGTTCGCGCCGAGCAAAACAATGCACAGCACTTTGTACAGCATGGAAATCATGATCTCCAGCGGATGAAAGCGCACGGCGGTGGTGGCGTCGAATTCCAGGTCGGTATGATGCACCTGATGTAAATGCCACAGCAGCGGCCATTTATGCGAAACGATGTGCTGGCAGTAAATGGCGAAATCCAGGAATAACAAGGTTGCGATAATCGACAGCCATTCGGGGGCGGCCAGCCGGTTTAACAAGCCGTAACCTTGGCCTGCGGCGGTGACTGCGCTCAGATAGGCAAGACCGCCGAGGCTTAAGCGCATGACCGCCATGTTGAATGCGGCGAGCCCCAGGTTAACCGGCCAGCGTTGCTTGCGGCTGATGTGCTGGACTCTTCTGGGGCTGACATATTCCCAGCCGATCATGATGCAGAAAATACCCAGCGCTACGGATAAACGGATTACGGTTTCCAAAACTGCCCCCTGTAATAAAGTGCGGCCAATGTTTTTGGGTCTGCGCCAAAGAAGTAACGCAGGCGCAAACTCCACATCAGCAGTATAGTCCTGTAGATGCCATAGCGCTCCCATCTTCGGCCGGAGCTGGTGACTTTGGCGTTAAGGCAAATCGGCGGGCTGATTTTTTGTAGCGCCTTGCTCAAGGCGATGTCTTCCATCAGGGCGATTTCGGGATACTGTCCCACCGCTGAAAACGCTTCCCGCCTGACAAAAATCACTTGGTCGCCGGTGGCGATGCCGGTCAGGCGGGAGCGCCGGTTCATCATCCAGGCGATCACTTTCAACATGACATGATTGCCGCTTAATTGAATGTCGAAACGTCCCCATTGCGTGTTGCCGAGGTGTTGTTCGATCAGTTGCAAGGCGTGTTCGGGCAGAGTGGTGTCGGCGTGTAGGAAGATCAAAATGTCGCCGCTTGCATGGCTTGCGCCGATGTTCATTTGGAGAGCGCGGCCTTTTTCCGAGCTTATGATTTGGTCGGCCAAACGGGCATGGGGGTAATCAATAAGCGGCTGGCTGTCGGTGGCGTCAACAATGATGATTTCACAGTTGCTGCGTAACGCCTGCAACGGAAGCAAACACGAGGCTATGGTTTTTTCTTCATTCAGGGTTGGGATGATGATTGAGAATTTCATTGGATGAGGGGTATTCCGCTAACTCCGCTAGTTCCCAAGCTCAAGCTTGGGAATTCAGTGTCGGAAGCTCCAGCTTCCCGTTTCGCGAAGCTGGAGCTTCGCCTTTGGGGTTCCCAATCTGGAGATTGGGAACTAGCGTTCGTTGCCGAACGCGACGCTGGGGCGTCACGGACTGCGTTCCCACGTCGGAGCGTGGGAACGCTACAAAACTTCGTGTCCTTCGTACTTTCGTGGTGAATAAAGAATTTTGAGTCGCCCCCACAATCACCCCGTCTGATGCTGCAAAGCCGCCCTGATACACCGCAAAACCCCATAACTGTATTGCCCCTCAAACAGCTCGTAAACCGGCTTAAGCGCGTTCCGCTGGTCTTCGGGCAAGTTGATAATCGCTTCCTCTATCCGGCTGATTTCCTGTTCGGGCAATTCAACGACATCGGCCAGTACCAGCATCCCTTGCTCCAGGGACTGGGCCAGATGCCCGTATATGGTGGTGTCTTGCAACTCTCGTTGCTGGGCGATCTGCTTGACGCTGTAACCTAGCCGGAATAAGGCTACCGATTCGGCCATCGTATCCGACAGGCCGATCGGCCCGTTTTTGTTGATGTCGACAAATTCGCTGATCACCGCCAGGAATTCATCGGCGTAAAGTTCCAGTTTGCGTTCGCCGATACCGGACAGCAGGCCCATTTGCTGACGATTGGTCGGTTTGGCTTCCAGCATCGCCATCAAGGTTGCGTCATGAAAAATAACATAAGGCGGCACATCCTGAGCATCGGCGATCATCTTGCGCTTGGCGCGCAAGGCATTCCACAACAGGGTATCGTCGGTTTTAGCGAACTCCCGGCCGGTTTTTTTGCTGCCTTTAACTTTCTCGGCTTTCAAATCCTTGCGCAACATCAGCTGCTGTTCGCCGCGCAAAATCGGTCGACAGGATTCGGTCAGCTGCAATGCGCCGAAGCGCTCGAAATCCACGGCGACCAGTCCCCGTGCGACCAGTTGCCTGAACACCGAATGCCATTGCTGTTCTTCAATATCAACGCCTATGCCGAAGGTCGATAGCTTATCGTGAGCGGCTTTGACAATCCGCTCGGTAGCCTTGCCGCGCAACACATCGATCAAATAGCCGACGCCGTAACGCTGCTGGGTGCGATGGATACAGGACAGCGCCTTCTGGGCGGCTACCGTTCCGTCCCAGGTATTAACCGGTTCAAGACAGGTGTCGCAATTGCCGCAAGGCTGCTCAAGCAGGTCGCCGAAATAACCCAGCAAAGCCTGGCGACGGCAATGAACCTGCTCGCATAAGGCCAGCATCGCATCAAGTTTGTGGTATTCAATGCGCTTGTGCGCTTCATCGGCGTTGGAATCTTGCAGCATTTTTCGCAACGTGATCACATCCTGCAAGCCGTAAGCCATCCAGGCGTCGGCGGGCAAGCCGTCGCGCCCGCCCCGGCCGGTTTCCTGGTAATAGGCTTCAACGCTTTTGGGCAAATCCAGATGCGCGACAAAGCGGACATTGGGTTTGTCGATGCCCATGCCGAAAGCGATGGTCGCCACAATCACCAAACCTTCTTCCATTAAAAACTGGTGTTGGTGTTTGGCGCGCAAACCGGCGTCCATACCGGCATGATAGGGCAGGGCGTTGACGCCTTTGGTCCTGAGCCATTCCGCGGTGGCATCGACTTTTTTGCGCGATAAGCAATAGACAATCCCGGCATCACCTGCGTGTTCGGCGCGAATGAAATCGATCAGCTGATCGCGGGCATTTTGTTTTTGCACGATCCGGTAACGGATGTTGGGCCGGTCGAACCCGCTAAGATAGAGTTGTGCCTGCTCCAGATTCAGGCGTAATTTGATTTCTTCGCGGGTTTTGTCGTCTGCGGTTGCGGTCAACGCGATGCGGGGGATGTCCGGAAAACGCTCATGCAGCAGGGACAGTTGCAGATAATCGACCCGGAAATCGTGGCCCCATTGGGAAACGCAGTGCGCTTCATCAATCGCAAACAGGGCGATTTTGATGCGTTCGAAAAGTGCGCCGGTACGCGCCGAGGTCAGTCGTTCCGGCGCGATGTACAGCAAATCGAGTTCGCCGTTAAGCAACTGCTGCTCGATTCTTCGGGATTCTTCAAGCGATAAGGTTGAGTTGAGGAAAGCGGCTTTGACGCCCAATTGCAGCAAGGCGCTGACTTGGTCCTGCATCAATGCGATCAACGGGGAAATCACGATGCCTACGCCGGGCCTGATCAAAGCCGGAATCTGGTAGCACAACGACTTGCCGCCGCCGGTCGGCATCAGCACCAAGGCATCCTGCCCGGCTATCAGCTGCTCGATGACATCCTGTTGCTGGCCTCTAAATTTGTCATAACCGAAAACGGTTTTGAGGATTTCAATCGGTTTGTTATTCATCACATCTTTTATTCCGGCCTAGCCCATTAATGCACAATTGCCTTACAACGGCTCAAACAAAGCCGTCAAATCCTCAGCGGTCAGTTTCAACGATTCCTCTTTTGCCCCGCCTTTGTAAATGCCTTCGGCCAGCGCGCGCTTTTTGTCCTGCATGGCGATGATTTTTTCTTCCACGGTATTTTCGGTGATGAGTTTGTAGACGAATACCGGCTTGTCCTGGCCTATTCGATGGGCGCGGTCTGCGGCCTGGCTTTCTGCGGCGGGGTTCCACCACGGATCGTATATGATCACGGTATCGGCCTCGGTCAGGTTTAAACCGACTCCGCCCGCTTTCAGGCTGATCAGGAACACATTCACCTCACCGCTTTTAAACCGTTCGATGGCTTCGTCGCGATTGCGGGTTTGGCCGGTCAGTTTGGCATAGCCGATTTTCATGTCGTTTAGTTCATTTTCAATCAGCCCAATCATCCGTGTGAATTGAGAGAACACTAAAATCCGGCGGCCTTCTTCCAGCTGTTCCGGCAATAGCTCCATCAGCAGGTCGAGTTTGGCGGATTCCTGCACTTTTTGCGCTTCCTTTAGCGACAGGGTGCGCGGGTCGCAGCAGGTTTGGCGAAGTTTAAGCAAGGCATCCAGGATGGTGATGTGGCTGCGCGACAGGCCTTTTTGGGCAATTGCATCGCGGACTTTTTTCTCCATGGTCAGGCGGATGCTCTCGTATAAAGCGGCCTGTTTTGGATACAGCGGTACGGAGCGGATGATTTCGGTTTTGGGCGGTAATTCGGTGGCGACTTCCTGCTTGGTGCGGCGCAGCATAAACGGGGCAACCCGGCGTGACAGTCGTGCTCTTTGCTCGCTATCGCCATGTACTTCAATAGGTGTGCGGTAGCGTTTTTTAAACGTGGCGCTGTCGCTAAGAAAGCCCGGCATCAGGAAATCGAATTGCGCCCACAGTTCGCCCAGATGGTTTTCCATCGGGGTGCCGGTCAGGCAAAGCCGGTGATTCGATTTGATGCGGCGCACCAATTGCGCGGCTTTGGATAGTGGGTTCTTGATGGTCTGGGCTTCGTCCAGAATCAGGTAATGATATTCGTGCTCCAGCAGGGTTTCTTCGTCTCGTGACAGCAACGGGTAGGTGGTCAGGATCAGGTCGTAGTCCCTGATTTTGTAGAACAACTGTTTGCGTTCGGTGCCTTGCAGGATCAGGATTTTCAGGTCGGGGGTGAAGCGTTCGGTTTCCCGTCGCCAGTTGCTCATCAGGCTGGTCGGCGCGATGATCAGGCTGGGCAGGCCCATTCGTCCAGCTTGTTTTTCGAGCAACAGGTGGGCGAGGGTCTGTATGGTTTTGCCGAGCCCCATGTCGTCGGCGAGTATGCCGGAGAATTTATATTCCCGCAAAAATTGCAGCCAGTTGAGGCCCTGTTGCTGATAATGGCGCAGTTCCGCCTGCAAGTTGACAGGCAGGGCTACATCTTCAATGCCGGTAAAGTTTTTGAGTTTTTGTCCCAGTTCCCGCAATTCTTTTCCGCCGTTGATGCTGAACAAGCCCAGGTTTTTCTCTTCCAGGTCGGCCAGCGCGGCGGCGTTAAATCGGGACAGTTTCAGCGAGCCGTCTTTGCCCAGAGTGCTGCTGTTAAACAGCTCGATCAACACGTTCAGGAACGGTTTGATTTTGTCGCTGGGTAAATTCAGGTAGCTGTGCTCGCCCATCGGGATGCTGAGCATTTCCGGCAGGTTTTCCGGGTCGTAGTTTTCCAGTACCGGCATAATCAACGGCAGTAGCGGCAGGGGCTGGCCGTCAACTTCTATGGTAAAGCGCATTTCAAACCAGTCCTGCTGGCTTTCGCTGATTTGGGCGTCCCAGTTTTGGGCGGTCTGAAAGTTAAGCAGGAAACTTTCATCGATGTCGATCATCCAGCCGTCCCGCTCCAGCTCCAGCAGGGTATTTTGGAGGAAGTCTCCCCAGCGTGCGGCGCTGTCCATTACGCTTTGTGCCGGGCTGTATAAAAACAGTTCTTGTGCGCCGATCTGCACGGCAGGGGCGGGGGCAAAGCCGTGGTCGGTCAGACGATGTATTGCTCGCTGTTCGGTTTCCGCGTCGCGTTTAATCCGCACCAGTCCCTGTTCGGTTTTTACCACGCTGTAGTCTTCCGGGGGGATCGCGGAAATGGTCCATTCGCCGTAATTGAAACCGACCGCCATAAAATGGGTGTACTGTTGGGGCGAGACCTGATGGCCGAACAGCAATAGCTTGGGCGCAGGCGTCAGCTGATCGGCTTCGATCAACTCGACTTTTTTGGGAGCGGGTAGCGGCAGGCTGGGGTGTTCAATAATCAGGCGTTGGCTGAATTCATCGGCATATTCGGGCGGGATGAGGGGGGCGGCCAGGATGTTTTTAAGTTGATCGGTCGAGAGATTGTGGGTATTGATTGCGCCTATCGCGCCCAAAACGTCGTCCAGGTATTGCGGCGGATCGGTTAGCAGCAGGATTGCAGGCGGGTCGATTTCGACAGCTAATTGATAAGAGCCGTTGCTGGCTGTCCGCCAGTTAAATTTTAAATCGCGATGGGTGCCTTTTGTTAACGGCGCTTGCTCAGTGTCTTGCCAGAACAGCCGACCTGTTTTCAGCAATTTGGACAAGGCCAAATAGCCGGTAGCGCCGGCAATCAGAGGTTCGTCCTTAAAGGCGGGATTAAGTGCAGTCAGCAGTTTGGCAATTTCCTGGTCCTCCGGTTGAACGTAATTGAGGTAGGAATAGCTGTAGCGGAGGTTGTTTAAGGTCGTTCTTCTGCCCTTATTCAAGCCGCCGGTTTTCTTTGCTTTGGTGATTAAAAATTCAATGGTGAATTCATGTTTTGCGTTGCCGGGCTTGAGGATGTAAGCGATGAAGTCCTGATGGGCGTCGTGCTGCCCCGGCGCTTGCTCATGAAGGCTGTCGAGCCAATCCAGACAGCTGGATTTTGTATTCGGTGCAGAAAGGCCTTGCTTGGCATTTTGGTACGTCAGGCAAACAGCGGCAACATGTTTACAGTTATAGCCGATAGGGCAAGTGCAGTCGCCTTCAATTTCTGCCGCGCTATAGTCCGGCCGCCAGACGATGCGAATATTTTGCCGGTACGGATCTCTTTGGCTACCTTTAACGGCGGCATTGAGTTGTACAAAAAGAGCGCCTTCGCTTGCAACGGTGAGATTGATCACCATGCCTTTTTCAAAATAGTTACGTCCACGCTCATAAAAAGCATCGCCACATTCGTAGCGTATATCGGAGCGTAGCAGTTTTTTTTGTTTATTCATAAGGGGCGGGCGGACGGTTGGACAAGGGGCTTATTGTACTGCAATCTGATGGAGTTGCAGGAATAGGTATCTTCAACAATAGACTTATCGCCGTTTTTTTGATTAAGTAGGATCAGGAAATATTGATTGAAAATCTGTGAATATCAGGAGAAAGAATATGAGACAGTACTTATTACTCATCTGTTTATTGTTGAATGCTTGCTCGAATTTGCCGCTGGCGATAAAAAATCCTCCGCAGTTTGATATTTCCTATTCCCAGGCAGTCCAGAAGATTTCCAATTATAAAGATGCGCCGGTGCGTTGGGGTGGTCTTATTATTAATGTGGAAAATGAACAAAATTTCAGCCTGGTGCAGGTGCTGTATTATCCTCTCGACAGTGGCGGTAAGCCGCAGACAGATCAACCGAATGAGGGGCGATTCATTATTAAAAGTCCCGAGTTTCTTGATCCGGCTGTTTACACCGTAAACACGAAAATTACTGTTGCGGGAACGCTTGCAGGCGATCTTGAGCGCACGATAGGCAAAAAAGTTATGCGTTTACCGTTGATTTCGGCCACGGCCATTCACCTGTGGCCGGTTTATGTGTACGACAATCGTTACGATGGTTTCGGCTATGGTTATGGTTACAACCCCTATTATGGCGGTTATCCTTATTATTGGGGGAGTTACTATTGGCCGTCCGCCAGTCCATTCATGCGCCCCGCTTTTCGTCCTCGTTAAGTGCTGTATTTAAGTCGGACGTAACCTTTTTTGGATATAGGTCTAGTTTATTTTTTTTGTTGCTATATAATACGCGGCTTACCAAAGTTATCGATGCCTCGGTGGCGAAATTGGTAGACGCAAGGGACTTAAAATCCCTCGTTCGTAAGGACGTGCCGGTTCGACTCCGGCCCGAGGCACCATAAAAATCAAGGGCTTAGTCAATCTGACAAGCTCTTTTTTATTGCCTGTCGTTTTCTATGCGGCATTGGCCGGGCAGCTCAAAGTAAAAATCCGCATATAAGAAGCTGTGTTAGCAGCGTAAACGTCTTTTCCGGCTGTCGTCGTTATTTAAGTATCTGATGCTCGCCGCCGTCTGTATCTGTAATAAGCCCGATCCGCTAATCTGTACTGCCTATCCATGTAGTCTATTGAAAAATCCGAGATGAGCTCGGCGTTTAATATCTTTAGATAAAGAATCCATGCTTCCATTGTTAATTTTCTAAGCATCATTTTATCCCTCAATCTAAGCCGAAAATGGCGTAATAAATCGCTTTAGTTGAATGAAAATTCAAATCTAACGCGCATAAACCTAAAACAAAGTTAGTTTTGGATAGGTTTCTGTAGGATAGAGAGTTCAATTTTTTCAATCAATAGGTGCTATTACCTATCGGCTGATCGTGGTATTACGTTGGGAGAATATTGTAAGGTTGCTGGGAGTGACTTTGCATTCGGCAGGTAATGTCATGTCCTTTGCTACTGAAAAGGTAAAATTTAGGCGATGCAGTTTGAAATAATTGGGGGTAGAGAGTATCTGATGATGGAAAATGCCGGGTTACGTCAATCTATCATTCATCGAGTCGCTTGAGGTCTCGATAAAAATTTTCGTGTGGACCGAAAATTAGCCGCTTCAGGTTGTCTTCGTCGAGGGGGCGGTAAACCCCTGTAGGTAGGTTCGATAGGCGAAACTTGTAAACGCGCACACCGGACAAGTCTCCAGCCTTCGCTCTTCATCGATTTCAGGATCAGCGCTAATTGCGCGCACTGCGAGTGCCGTTATTACCTAATCGATTTACAACCCCAATCCCTAACAACAAAACCAACGCCCCCCACAATAAACCCGGTACCAGCCAGAACCAGTTTTGGTAGAAAGTGGCAGGCGGGTTTTTCAAATAAGGCACTTCGTATAGGCCTGCCCAAGTCTGATGTATCGGCGAGCGTTCCAGGATTTCTCCCGATGCCAGCGATACCGTGGAAATGCCGGTGTTGGTGACGCGCAATACCGGACGGCGAAATTCTACCCCGCGAGCCAAGGTCATGTACATGTGTTGGTAGGGTTCCTGCCATGCGCCGTACCAGGAGTCGTTGGTGACGTTGACGATGAACTGTGCGCCGAGTTCCGCCAGCGAACGGGTGAATCCGGGGAACAGGCTTTCGTAGCAGATTTGCGCGCCCATTTTATAGCCGTTCCAGTGCAGTAAATCGGTCGGGCCGTGGCCTCGGGCAAAATGTCCGGTGGGCGGCAGCCATTTGCGGATTTCGGGGAATAACTGTTCGCCGGGGATGTATTCGCCAAAGGCCAGCAAGATCGATTTGCTGTAATGCGGCGGCACTATCTCGCCGTCCTTATTCAGTACAAACAAGGAATTGGTAATCAGGCGGGATTCTTCTTCGACACTATATGCGCCGGTAATCAGCGGCAGTTGTCGGGCGTGGAGAAATTCCGCCAGCGCTACGGGGTAGGGATCGAATTTAAATTGCTCGCCCAGTAATGCCGGGAATGCGGTTTCAGGCCACAGGGCGAAGTCGATTTTTGCGTCTTGATGGGTTTTGAGTGCGTTATCGGTCAGCGTGATATAGCGGTTGAATATTTCCTTGCCGTAGCCTTTGCCTAATTCTGCGGCCAGTTTTTCGGCGTTTTCGATATAGGCCTGAATCATCAGCGTTTTAAACGACGCATCCGGTTGCGGCAGTCTGTTTTTAAGCCACAGGCCGCCGACATTCAGCAGGATAAAGCCTGTCACGACAGTCGCCAGTATGATTTTACCTGCGTTCTGTTTGCGCTGTTCCCAGGCCATATAAAGCGGCAGGTTGCAAAGCAGTGTCGCGGCGCTGAGTCCGCTAAAACCGATCACTTCCGCCCAATGGTAAACGGGAATATTTGCGCCATACCAGGAATAGCCGAAGTTCCAGTCGAACAGGGTCAGCGAGTAGGCTTCGCAGAGAATAGTGATCAGCGCCATCAGCCACAGCGAAAGTCGCTTTGACCATTGGAATTTGTTTCGTCCCCAGAACCACAGGACACCAGCCAACGGCACAAACAGGTGGGCTATCAAGCCATAAACCACCATGCCGATAACCGCTACAGGCCAGTCCAGATGGGCAAATTCATGTAACAGGTAAGTAACCCAGTTAAAACCGATCAGCGTGAAGATGAAAGAGGTGATCATGCCGCCGAGAAAAACGTTTTTTAAGCGGGTTTGTTGATTCCAGAAAATCCATAATGGAATGAAACAGAATAACGAAGCCCAGGGAGGGAAGGGAATGTAACTGGTACCGATTAGGACGCCGGATAGGATGGGCAGTAGCCAGGGCTTTAGGTTGCCGGGTGTCGCGCTGTTCATAGTGTTAAGGGTCGTGGTGTGATTGTGCGGGGGAAGGCGCTGGTTCCCAGTCTCCAGTTTCGTGAGACGGGAAGCTGGAGATGGGGAACCAGCCCAAACCAGCAATTTTCTTGGGTCGTTATATTTTTCCGCCTAATCCGCTTCCTCACCGCTGGAGCGGTACTGGATGCATTCCCACGCCGGAGCGCGGGAACGGTGAATGCGTTTACAACTTAACGGCCATGAATCTCCGCATGTAACGCGCGATATTCGTCAGTCAGTTTATGATTGGGAACATAATGCACCAGCGGTTTTGACTCTGAGTGCGACTCCCTGACTTTGACCGATGGCGAGATCATTGCGGCCAATACCGGCAGCCCTTCGGCAATAAGCTCTTCGACTATCTGACGGGGCATATTGGCTTGTTTTTGATACTGGTTGACGATGATGCCTTCAACTTCAAGATTCTGGTTGTGGTCGGCTTTGACTTCCGCCACCACCTGCATCAGTGAATACAGGGCTTCTCTGGCAAAGGTATCGCAATCGAACGGGATCAGGCATTTTTCGGCCGCGATTAACGCGGACTGGCTGTAGAAGTTCAGGATCGGCGGCGTGTCCATATAGATCTCGTCAAAACCCTCAAGCTTTTCCAGCGCTTCTTTTAACTTAAAGATTTTCATCCGCGATTCCAAGCGGCTTTGCAACGGTTCAAGCTCGGGGTGGGATGGAATCACAAACAGGTTGGGGAACGGCGTCTCATGGATCGCGCTTTCAAGACCTGATCCGGATGAACCGCCGCCAAACAGGGACAGGCTCAGGGTATCTTTAAAGAAGTGGGCAATGGTTTTGTCGCTATCGCTGACTTTATTGCCGAGCAGGTATTGTGTTGAATTGCCCTGAACATCGAGATCGATAACTAATGTACGCTTGCCTTCAACAGCACTGATGGCGGCTAAATTGCACGTAATAGTAGATTTGCCGACGCCGCCTTTCTGGTTGAAAATGACTCTGCGCATGTTATCCCCGTTAAATCAAATAGTTGAAAGTCGCATTATAAGGCTTGGACCGGTAATATCAAATGCGGATAAAGGTTTTGCCATGACATTTCGGGCATTCAGGGATTTCGCTCGGTGTTTTAAAAGCAATTTCCTTGCCGCAGTCGTCACAGATAAAAGTGCCCGGCACGGTAATGTCGCCGGTGTGATAGGTGTGTGCTTTCGCTAGTTGTTCAAGTTTTGCCAGTTCCAGTCGGGTTTTATCGGCAACGCTTAAAAAAGCATCCAGAGCGAAGTTTTCAATCAGCTCAATATCGAATTTAAACCACTCGGATAAAGAGTCCTTGTCTTCCTCAGCCGACAAACCGTGTGCTGCATGCTCAATATCGCGTTTAACAAACTCTGAAACCCTGTCCAACTCATCGCTGGTCAAATCACTGTCTTTTCTGGTTTTTTCTTTTGATATTTCCAGCGCTTCGGCAAAAGAATGCAGCGTATCTTCCATGGTTTCATGGAGATGCTTCATAAAATCGGTATAGGCGGTGACTAGTTTGTTTTTATTCATAGGGTTCAACTCCTGAAAATGACGCTTTAGATTTAAGCAACTGTACGGTATTCTAACGCTTTTGACTGGTAAAAGACGAGAAGGATGCAAGAAAATTATAAGCCGTTGGCAATCGAGCAAGAAGTACAGGCCGCCTGGGACGCTTCGGGCGTGTTTAATGTGTCTGAATCGTCAACACAAGATAAATATTATTGTTTGTCCATGTTCCCTTACCCTAGCGGCAAGCTGCACATGGGGCATGTCCGTAACTATACTATCGGCGACGTCATCAGCCGCTACCAGCGCATGCTGGGCAAGAATGTGTTGCAGCCTATGGGCTGGGACGCGTTCGGCCTGCCGGCGGAAAATGCCGCGATGCAGCACGGCGTACATCCGGCCGATTGGACCTACAGCAACATCGACTATATGCGCGACCAGCTCAAACGGCTGGGTTTCGGCTATGACTGGAATCGCGAATTAGCTACCTGCGATCCCTCTTATTATAAGTGGGAGCAGTGGTTCTTCCTGAAGTTGCTGGAAAAAGGCCTGGTTTACAAAAAAACCGCACCGGTCAACTGGTGCCCGCATGACATGACCGTTCTGGCTAACGAGCAGGTTATCGACGGCTGCTGCTGGCGTTGCGACACGCAAGTCGAACGCAAGGAAATCGCCCAGTGGTTTTTAAAAATCACCGCCTATGCGGATGAATTGCTCGCCTCGCTGGAAACCCTGGACGGCTGGCCGGAACAGGTCAAAACCATGCAGGCCAACTGGATAGGCCGCTCCGAAGGTGTGGAAATGAGTTTTCCGGTGCCTGAGTCGGATCAACCTTTGAGCATCTATACCACGCGTCCCGACACGCTGATGGGCGTGACTTATCTTGCCGTGGCGGCGGAACATCCGCTGGCGTTGAAAGCCGCAGAAACCAATGCTGAAATCAGCGCGTTTATCGATGACTGCAAGATGATGGAAACCTCGGAAGCGGCCATGGAAACCATGGAAAAACGCGGCATCGACTCCGGTATCAAAGCGCTTCATCCGATCACTGGCGAACAGGTTCCGGTGTGGATTGCCAATTTTGTGTTGATGGGTTACGGCACCGGCGCGGTGATGTCAGTTCCGGCTCATGACCAACGCGATTTCGAATTTGCAAAGAAGTACGGCATTGCGATCAAGCAGGTGATTTTTGCTAAAGACGGCGGAGATGACGATTGTTCGGAGCAAGCCTATACTGTAAAAGGCGTGTTGAAAAATTCAGGCGCGTTTGACGACTTGACCTCGGAACACGCTTTTACGGCCATTTCAGAAGCGCTGGAAAAAGACGGCAAAGGCCAGCGGAAAACCAATTTCCGCCTGCGCGATTGGGGCGTTTCCCGTCAGCGTTACTGGGGCGCACCGATTCCGGTTATTTATTGCGACGACTGCGGCACGGTTCCTGTTCCCGAGCAGGATTTGCCGGTGGAACTGCCCAGAGATGTGGTGCTGGACGGTTCGCAATCGCCGCTGGTCGCTCATCCGACTTTCTCCCATACGACCTGTCCAACCTGCGGCAAAGCGGCGCGTCGGGAAACGGATACTTTCGATACTTTTATGGAGTCGTCCTGGTATTTTGCGCGCTTTGCAGGCAGCAATCCGGACAGCATGATTGATGAAAGCGCCAAATACTGGTTGCCTGTCGATCATTATATCGGCGGCATCGAACACGCTATTTTGCATCTGCTGTATGCGCGGTTTTATACCAAGTTGCTGCGCGATGAAGGCTTACTGGTTTGCGATGAGCCGTTCAAAAAGCTGTTGACTCAAGGCATGGTGCTCAAGGACGGCAGTAAAATGTCCAAATCCAAGGGCAACACCGTTGACCCGCAAGGCCTGATCGATCAATACGGCGCCGATACCGTGCGTCTGTTTATCATGTTTGCAGCGCCGCCTGAGCAATCGCTGGAATGGTCCGACAGTGGCGTAGAGGGTGCGTTCAGGTTCCTGAAACGGCTTTGGAAGCAAGCTTATCAGCATTGTGAGGCGGGCGGTTCTACGGTGCCGCTGGATAAACAGGCATTAACCGAAGAGCAGCAGGGAGTCCGTCGCCAGCTGCATTTGGCTATCCAGAAAGTAACTGATGATTTCGGCAGGCGTTATACCTTCAATACCGTTATTGCGGCGAATATGGAGCTGATCAATACTTTATCCAAATTTGATGATGATTCCGACAACGGCAAGGCGGTTCGACATGAAGCATTGGAAGCCATTGTGCTGATGTTATCGCCGATAGTGCCGCATATCTGCCATCAATTGTGGCTGGATTTGGGGCATCAGCAGGCGGTGGTCAGCGCGTCATGGCCCGAGGTTGATACAACGGCTTTAGAGCAGGATACCCTGGAGCTGGTGTTACAGGTCAACGGCAAATTGCGCGGCAAGATGAAGGTGTCGGTCAATGCCTCTAAAGATGAAATAGAGGCTATGGCGCTGAGTGATGAGCATATCAAGCGCTTTATTGAAGACCAGCCGGTCAAAAAGGTGATAGTGGTGCCTAAGAAATTGGTCAATATTGTTGTTTAGGGGAGAGGCGAAGGGCTAAGGGCGAAAGGCAAAAAAAGCTTGCATTTAGGTCTAAGGGGTATTTCAATTTTTAGCCTTTAGCCTTTAGCCTTTAGCCTTTAGCCTTTAGCCTTTAGCCTTTAGCCTTTAGCCTTTAGCCTTTAGCCTTTAGCCTTTAGCCTTTAGCCTTTAGCCTTTTCAGTATCACCCGTGTTCTATTTATTAAGGGAGAGTGTGTGTTAACAAAAAAAGCAGTCATCTTTGTTGCTGCGTTGTTATTGAGCGCTTGCGGCTATCATTTGCGGGGCGCTTTTGAATTGCCCGCAAATATGAAAAATATTTATGTGGAGGGTGGATCAGGACCGCTACGCGAACAATTCGGCCAGGTCATGAAGACATCTTCCGGGCAGCTCGCCGATTCCCGCAAGGGGGCGGGTATTGTTATCAAGATCTTTAACGAAGATTTTAATCGGCGCGTGTTGTCGTTGAGTACCCGAGGTAAGTCTAACGAGTTTGAGCTTGTTTATCGCCTGGATTATGAGTTTGCTAATGCCAAAGATGCCCAGTTGATGGCGCGGCAGCCTGTTGAAGTCAGGCGTGAGTATTACAATGATCAGCAGTTTATGATTGCCAAAGATAACGAAGAAGCGGTGATACGTAATGAAATGTATCAACAGGTCGTGCAAACCATCATTAACCGTGCCAGGGTCGTATTAGAGGCGGGCGCGAAATAACATGCGGCTAAAGCCCGAACAGATAGCGGCGGCGTTGCAAAAGGGTTTGGCGCCGGTTTATTTTATTAGCGGCGACGAGCCGTTGCAGCTGGGCGAGATGGCTGATGCGGTCAGAGCCGCAGCACGAAAGGAAGGTTATGATAGCCGTGAAGTTCTTGTTGCCGACTCTAGCTTTTCATGGAATGAATTAACGGAGTCGGCGGGTTCGCTATCTATTTTCGCCGATAAAAAAATCATCGATTTAAGATTGCCCTCCGGTACGCCGGGCGCGGATGGCTCAAAGGCTTTAATCGCCTATTGCGAACGCTTGCCGGAAGATACGCTGTTACTGATCACCGCAGCAAAGATGGCCGGTGCTTCATTAAAAGCGCGCTGGTTTCAGGCTTTGGATAAGGTCGGTTGTGTTGTTCAGGTCTGGCCGTTAGAAGGGCAAGACTTGATTCGCTGGTTGCAGCAAAGAATGCAGCGGCGCGGACTACAGGCTGAAACGGAAGGTATAAAGATATTGGCTTCCAGGATTGAGGGTAATCTGTTGGCGGCCGCTCAGGAAATAGAAAAACTGTATGTGTTATACGGTGAAGGTCGCCTCAGCAATCAGCAGATTTCCGATGCGGTGGCGGACAGTTCCAGATTCGATGTGTTTAAGCTGATGGATAGCGTACTGGCGGCCAGAGTAGGGCGGATTTTCAAGATCTTGTCCGGCTTGCAGGCGGAAGGCGTTGCGGCTCCGGTAGTGTTATGGGCTTTGACGCGGGAAGCTCGGGTGTTAATCAAGATTAAGCAGGCGCTGGCTCAAGGGCAAAATAGGGCAGTGGTCTTTAAAAACAATCAGATTTGGGACAAGCGCCAGCAGTTGGTTAGCGATGCGTTGAACAGATTGGGCGACAGTGATCTCAATAGTATCCTTACCTTGAGTGCAAAGGCGGATCGGCAGATTAAAGGCCAGCAGCAAGGGGAACCCTGGGAAACGTTGTTGGCTGTTTGCCTGATGTTTGCGGTAAAGGCGAAAGGTTAAAGGCGAAGAATTGAAATATCCCTTGAACTTAAAGGCAAGCTTTTTTTGCCTTTCGCCCTTTGCCTTTCGTCTTTTTTATCCCTTTCTAACTGCTGAACATAATCACGGCAAATACAGTTTAAATCTGGCCCCGCCAAACTGACTATTATTGTCGGTCATAATAAAACCCCGTTTGTCGCCTTTGATATGCAATTGCGCAATGGTCTCGGTAAAAAACAAACCCAATCCGGTGTTGCCGTTAGCCAGATCAATCTGGGGGAGTTGTTTGTAATCGGACGATATAAGATTTTCCGGATAACCCTTGCCATCATCTTCGATGCAAAAAACAATATAATCATCTTCCTGGACGACAGAAAGCAGAACCTTGCTCTGACAATAGCGCTGCGCGTTATTGACCAGCGTACAGAGGGCATTGCTGATCAGTGCGTTGTCGCAATAACAAAATAGCTCGTCATGGCATTCGGTAATCAGTTGAATGTTACTTAAGGATAATAAAGTAGATTGCTGGGCGACAACATCCTCCAATATGTCGGCGGCGCTATGCTCGTCTATAGACAGGCTGAATTGGGATAAATCGATTTTATAAAGCGTCAATAACTGCATGAGGCAATTGTTCATGCGATTGGTTTCAAATTCCAGTTGCCTGAATTCAGTAGGTTTCGGGTCCTGGTAGACAGTTTCCAGTTGGCTGAGAAGCGCCCGAAGAGCTGTCAATGAGTTCTTTATGTCATGCACTGAAGAGGCCAGGATGGCGGGAAAACCGATTGAAAGTATATGAGTATTGGTCATCTGGGCGGGTTATGGATTGGTGTTGTATTGAATAGTGTCCAGCTCTATTTGAAGGCCGCTGATTTGGTTGTGAGGTATGCCTAGTTGGATGGCTTTATTGATATAGGACTGGGCGCTTATGATTTTTTCAGGGCCGTGTTTAGATGTTTTAATATCATGAATAATGATTTTTATCATATTTAAAATGATCGTTTGATTATTAGGCATTTTTGCAATGGCCTTTTCAAAAACTGCGAGAGCGGCCTTAATATTGCCTTCCTGAAACAGGCTGACGCCTTTGTTGTTGATGTCGACCAGTTCTTTTTTGATGTGCTGAATCAGCGTTTCCGCATGGTTTTCGCCGATAATGGCGTTGCACATTGTTACGATGTCTTTGATAAAAAGCTTATCATCAATATTGGTTTTAATTAAATCATTAAGAATTTCATCGCAAATTTCGCCGTTGCCATTCAGATAAAAAGTCTTTGCCGTTTCCAGACGTAGTTCTCTGGATATCTGCTTGTTAAATTGTTCGTTTAGTTTAAAGGTCTTGGCATAGGCTTGCTGGGCCAATGCCTTGTTGCCTTTTGCCTGATGAATCTCGGTTTCCAACAGGGCGGCCCTGAGCTTGGCTTCGGGATCGTTGTGGTACTGCTGATTCAGCTCATACAATATTTTTAGCGCCTCATTGGCGGCATTGCTTTTTAAGTGGACATTGGCCAAGCCCGAATAATCGGCGGATGAGCCGTGTATGGAGTTTTTGCCCAGTTTAATGGTGGCCGCGTAGGCTTTTTTGGCAACAGCGAAGTTTTCGGTTTTGTCCGCCAGCAAAGCCAGTTTTTTTTGTCTTAAGATGGACATAGGCGAAAGCGCAACGGCTGAGTTAAGCGAAGACACGGCATGTTCATCGTTACCCATGGATTCGTGCGCTTTTACCAGCCAGTCATAAGCCTCCAGCATCACCGGATACTGCTCGATGAGATCCTGGAAAGTTTTGATGGCTTGGTCGTAATAGCCGAGAAAAAAAGCAACAACGCCCAAGCCCAATCTGGCCCAGGGTAGTTCTCTTTCGTGCAGGATGTCCTGATAAATCTCCTCGGCCGTTTTAAAGTCGCCAACTTTAAGGGTCAGTTCGGCGTGTATCTTTAATAATTGCAAACGCATTTTTTTATCATCGCGTTGAAGCAGTTGTTCGCAATTATGTATGGCCAGGTAAAGATTGCCGCTGTCTATTTCATTTTCAATGCTGGCCATGTATTTTTTGCGGGCATAGCACCGTTCAATACGGCTCAATAGTTGCTGCCGGTTAAAGGGTTTAATCAGATAGTCGTCGGGTTTGTTGTCGATGGCAGTTAGCACCATCTCCTGGCTCTGTTCGCAGGTGACTATGATGAAAATAGCATTAACCGGCAATAACTTAAGATGCCTGGCCTCTTCCAGAACCTGCTGGCCGTTTTTTCCCCTGAGCAGATTGTAATCGCAGAGCACAATATCAAACCGGTCAATGCGCATCGCCGTTATTGCGTTGATGCCCGATTCCGCTTCAACAATAAACCGGGCGCCAAATGAGCCCAGTATATGTTTAATGGTTTCGCGCATGATGGCTTGATCTTCAACGACCAGTATTTTTTTTGACGTGAGGTTTATTGCCATAAGGAATTAATCTTATATTTCATCTGTCTGGTTTGGACTTGAAAAAAACCAATGCGTCCCAATATTGGCGTTAATCTTATAATTAATCAGGATTGATAAAAATGACTGTTGAAGCAAAAAAAGAAACCTTAGGCTTTGAAACTGAAGTTAAACATCTGCTGCATTTAATGATTCATTCGTTATATAGTAACAAGGAAATATTCTTACGGGAATTGATTTCCAATGCATCGGATGCGGCAGACAAACTGCGCTTTGAGGCGCTATCCAATGACAGTTTGTATGAAGGCGACAGTGAGCTGAAAATCCGTCTGGAATACGACAAAGATAAACGCACCATTACCATTATCGATAATGGCATCGGCATGACCCGTGCGGAAGTTCAGGAACATATTGGCACCATCGCAAAATCAGGCACCAAACAGTTTTTTCAAGCATTAACCGGCGACCAGGCCAAAGACAGCGAATTAATCGGCCAATTCGGCGTGGGATTTTATTCGGCGTTTATCGTAGCCGATAAAGTGACCTTAACCACCCGCAAGGCTGGAGCCGGCAAGAGCGACGGCGTGCGTTGGGAATCGGCGGGCGAGGGTGACTACACGCTCGAATCGGTAGAAAAAGCTCAGCGCGGTACCGAAATCGTCCTGCATATGAAAGAAGCTGAAAGCGAGTTCCTTGACGGCTACCGCATCCGCTCTATCGTCAGAAAATTCTCCGATCATATTTCCCTGCCTATCGTGATGGACAAAGAAGTCGCGCCGTCCATGTCTGAAGAAGGCGAAGAAGAAAAGCCGGCGGAAATCGTCGAAGAGACCGTTAACTCGGCTTCCGCATTATGGACCAAAGCCCGTCAGGAAATTTCCGATGAGGCGTATAACGAATTTTACAAGCATGTCGGCCACGACTTTCAAGACCCGCTAACCCATGTACACAGCAAAGTCGAAGGCACCAATGAATACACCTTGCTGCTTTACGTGCCGGCACGTGCGCCGTTCGATATGTGGGACAGGGACACCAAGCACGGCGTAAAACTGTACATACGCAAAGTGTTTATCACCGACGATGCCGAACAGTTAATGCCGCGTTATTTGCGTTTTATCCGAGGGATTATCGACGCCAATTCCCTGCCGCTGAACGTATCGCGGGAAATCCTGCAACAAAGCAAGCAAATCAGCAACATCAAATCCGGCGCGGTTAAAAAAGTGCTGGGCATGCTCGAAGACCTAGCCAAGACTGAACCGGAAAAATATGAGACCTTTTGGTCGCAATTCGGCGCGGTTATCAAAGAAGGCCCGATCGAAGATCATGCCAACAAAGAGCGCGTCGCCAAATTGCTGCGCTTTGCGTCAACCCATGCCGATACCGACAAACAGGAAGTTTCGCTGGAAACGTATGTCGGCCGCATGAAAGAAGGGCAGGACAAGATTTATTACGTCACCGCAGACACTTTTTCGGCGGCAAAAAACAGTCCGCATCTGGAGATTTTCCGCAAGAAAGGCATCGAAGTCTTGTTACTGTCGGATCGTATCGACGAATGGCTGGTGTCCAACCTGGACGAATTTGACGGTAAGCATTTGCAGTCCGTCGCCAAAGGCGATCTGGACTTGGGCGTTTTGGATGCCGAAGAAGACAAAGCCGCCCAGGAAGAAGTGAATAAGGATTTTGAAGCGGTGCTCAAGCAGATTAAAGACGTGTTGGCCGATAAAGTCAGCGAAGTGCGCTTGAGCCACCGCTTGACCGAATCGCCCGCCTGTCTGGTTGCCGACGTTTACGGCATGAGCCTGAATATGGAAAGAATCATGAAGGATGCCGGACAAGGCTTGGGCATGGGAATGGGCAGAAAGCCGATCTTCGAGCTTAACCCGACCCATCCGTTGGTGGTCAAGATGAAAGAAGAGCAAGACGACACCCGCTTTGCCGACCTGACCCACATCTTGTTCGACCAAGCCATTTTGAGTGAAGGCGGGCAGTTGGATGATCCGGCGGCCTTCGTGCATAAACTGAACGGATTGTTGCAGGGCTTGTTGCACTAAGCGCTAAAAAATAAAAAAGGCTGGATATATTCCAGCCTTTTTTTATGGGTGATGGTTTTTGCGGTAGGCGTAGTCGTGTAAGCGCATATTACCAGTTGATTTTGTCTATACAGCGCCTATACTAAACTCTCTTGATTTTTGGGATGGGTACTTTGAAAACAAAAAGAATCGAATGGAGTAAAGAGAAAAATGCGGCGCTTAAGCAAAGCCGCAATGTTTGCTTTGAAGCGGTAGAAAATGCCATTAATGACGACAGAATTTTAAATATCGTGCCGCACCACAATCCTGAAAAATATCCAAACCAGAAAATATTGCTAGTAGAAATCAATGGCTATATACACTACGTTCCTTTTGTTGAAGACGAAGACAGCTATTTTTTGAAAAGCATTATTCCTAGCCGTAAACACAATGCACACTCAGTTCAATCGCAGGACAAAACATGAAGACTAATAATTACACCGAAGAGGAATTAGAATTGCTGGAGGCCATGGAAAATCAGCCCTTGGTCAGCGTACCTAATCTGGCGCAGGAAATGGAGCAACTAAAAGCCTCGGTTAAAACCAAGTTGAGCAAAAGAAAATCAATCAATCTAAGGTTGTTGGAAAATGATTTGCAGCGCATCAAAACCGAGGCAATCAAAGAAGGTATTCCTTATCAAACCTTGATTAGTTCCATTCTGCATAAATATGTGCAAGGTGATTTGGCTAGTCGGTAGTGCTGAGTCCGGCTCGTTGTTTTCCTGGTTTCTGCGGGCTTTGTGGGAGCCTCGAGAGTCCGCGCTGTGCTGTGCTTGGGGGATATTCCGGTTTAAAGGGCTCAATGGAAATGATCTTAGGCCATTGAGTAACATAAAAAATAGGAAATTTTGCATAAATTATTTTCTTATATTTCAATGAAATACGCCATTAAAAAAATCATAGGTTTTACGTGTAAAATATTTCTCTGCTAAACAATCATAACTATTTGATTTTTAATAGTTGAATAAAAAATAAATTGTTTTATTGTGTTATCGCAACATCTATAATAGAAAGTGTTTTTTAGCCTATCGGAGCGAATGCTATGCAAAATATAAATCAACCATTACAAGAAAATATTATCAACAAAAGTATTCCCACTGAATTATTCATGACTGATGTTACCAGCCCCACACTCGCAAGACTTATCGAAGAAGTCAAAAATGACAGTCAAACACTTCATGTTTATGACAGAGCGCATAATCGTCATAACCGCTAATTACTTGAGCCAGAATGGTTGAAATTGATACGATCTTGCTGAAAGTTGCAAGTCAGTGCAACATTAACTGTAGCTACTGCTATGTTTACAACATGGGAGATGATAGTTGGGCAGACATGCCTAATTTCATTTCTCAAGACACCACCAAGGCAGTGTCAAAAGAACTAAAAGAACTCTTCGCTAACCAACAGCGTCCATTTGCAATAGTTCTACATGGAGGTGAACCTCTTTTGCTGGGGGCGCGTCGATTAGAAGCTCTACTATACTCCCTTCGAACAGCAATACCTGAACACTACTGCATAAGTATTCAAACGAACGGAATGCTTATTTCGGACAAAATTCTTGATCTTTGTTCAAAATTTAAAACTTCAATATCTGTAAGCCTTGATGGCCCAGAGATCATTCATAATGCAAATCGTGTAGGACATCATGGCGAAAACACTTTTCATCGCGTAATAGAAGGGATTGAAAAACTTAAATCTCATCCAGATGCTGAATTTTTGTTCGCTGGTCTATTAGCCGTTATCGACCCTCATTCAAATCCACATGCTATCTACAATTTTTTTAAATCAGTTGGTACATCAAGCGTAGATTTTTTGTACAGAGATGGTAATCATGACAAACTGCCTTTTGGAAAAACTTCGTTCTATAGTACCGAATACGGTAAATGGTTAGCCTCACTATTAGATATTTACCTAGCCGATCAAACGCCAATTAAAATAAGGATACTTGACGATATTATTCGACTTGCCCTTGGTGGGATAGGTGTAAAAGAGGGGATTGGTATTACTGATTTCGGTATTGCGGTAATTGATACCGATGGTACTGTAACAAAAAACGACACACTGAAAAGTTCGCATAAAGGAGCAGACCGTTTTTTGGAAAATTGGAATGTTCATACTCACCATTTAGTTGATATATTTTCCTCAAATGAATTCGCTAACGCTCATAAGTTACAACGTCCAACGTCCTTAATCTGTCAAATGTGTCCGGAATTACAAATATGTGGCGGCGGAATGCCTTTGCATAGATGGAAAACAGAAACTGAATATGCAAATCCTTCCGTATATTGTAACGATCAGCTACACCTTATTAATAAAGTAAAAACTATGCTTTTCGGACTTGAAAAATGCGCGTAATTAACAGGCAATTTCTGGACAAGGTAAATGCAGAAGTATTTACCTTGCCTTTTCCTTACTTCGTTTGCCCTCAAGCTCTTTCATCACAATTAAGCACAGAACTGCTAACGTGGCTTGAAAACGATGCACCGTGGAAGCTCGTTGAGACCGACTTTTATGAACAATACGAATTTAGTTTTTTTGATACTCAGTTACCTCCTGAAATTTTATTTTTAACTTCTCCTGAATATCTTTCCCAAGTGAAGAATAAAGTTGAGAGCTTATTTTCAGTTAAACTTAATGCCCGTATCGATTTTACTGCCCATAAATTAATATCTGGTCAACGTATCCGTATTCATAATGACTACATTCCTAACTGTGAAACTCATCGTTTATTAATTCAATTGAACAGAGGGTGGGATGATGAAAATGGCGGAATGCTAATGTTCTTTAATAGTAAAAATTCCAACGACATACACAAAATATTTCGTCCAGCACATAATAGTTCCGTTGGTTTTGCTATTTCTCCTGATTCACATCATGCGGTTTCCACGATTCATAAAGGTGAACGATTTACAATAATCTATTCTTTCTATCAACAAGTAGATGAGTAATATTCATAATTCAATATTTTCTACTATTGAAAACCCTAGCTCTTATGTGTGGTTTCCAACATTAACTAATCAGTTAGTAAGCGATGGTTGGGAAACTATTTATCAAAAATACGGAATTCAGGAAGGTAATTATTCGACTGAAACAATGTTACATGGGCGTATAGGTGATTTAATAACCGCTACGGCTTGTTTGATTCCTGTTATCCAGAATAGCACTAAACCATTGCAGTCGATTAGTATTTACCCGATTCCCGAAGAAATAGTAGCTATGTACTCATATTCTGGTTCAAAACCTTATTCGTTTGAAATGCTGAAAAACTCAACCGTTTTACAATGTTTAGAGGAATCTTTAGATATTCTAGCCGCAATACCAACAGTTTATGAGACAGTTTCCCATCTTGTAGCCTGCTTACATATTATTCAGCCAGAAGATGATGATTTTGATATTAGCTATAGCCTTCCGAATATACCGTTTTCTATATTTGTTTCAGTTCCTAGTAAGCGTATGGAGAACGATGTATTACGGGTTGCAGAAGCAATTTTGCACGAAGCGATGCACTTGCAATTAACATTGATTGAACAATGTGTGCCGATGATTATTGAAACAGATAAAAGCTATTTTTCACCGTGGAAAAATGAACAGAGGCATCCAAGAGGGGTATTACACGCAATCTATGTATTTTGCGTTATTAAACAGTTTTTCGAATTGCTTATAAAACAAGATATTTCAACATCGTCCATTCAATTTTTGAATGAACGATGCAATGTAATTTCAAATCAATTAACAGAAATTAATGATTTTAGGAATTGCCAATATCTTACAGAAAGTGGAAGAATTTTAACAAATAGGCTGTTTAATTATTAAGCGACGATTTATTTTATAGCTTTTCTAATTCTTCTATCGCCTTTTTTGCGGCATCGCTAACTACTATAGACTCATCATTTGTTAGTTTATTTAATGCCGTGATTGCATTCTTCGATCCAATTTTTTCTAAAGCAATGGTTGCATTTTTACGAGTTTCTGATTCTTTATCTTCCAACAGATTTATTACATCATTTTCTGCTTTTTCTGCTTTTTTGCCATACCATGATAGTGCAACTGCTATAGCACCTCTTACTTGCGATGCCGTAATGTCCGATGCGAATTCTTTGCTATCAAGATCACTGTTCAAAATTAACAATAGTTTATTAATAATAGATTCTAACGCTGTATCTGTTATCTTATCCTTGCCAATTTCACCAAGCTCACCAAGTGAGCCGATAATGAAGAGTATATAGCTATTATTTAAGTTATCTAGCAACTCAAGAAGATATTCCAAGGTTTTATCATCGCATTTTAACTTTCCCAATTCACTTATTAATAGAGAACCAAAAGTTTCATCTTGCGTGTTTTTCAATGCATCAACAAAAGCATTAGTTATTTCTTTTGATTGGAGTTCAAACTGAGGCAACAACTCTACGGCATTATATTTAGTTTCTTTATCAGCACTCTTCAAATTTTCTCTAATTAATTTATTTACAACTTGACTTTTAGCGACGCCATCTATATCAATTTCGTTAATTATCAATTTGAGAGCTTTAATTTTATTTTCAAGCTCATATGTTTCGCCTGTTGTTCTTTCTTCTGACTCTAGTTTAGCTTCACCTAATTTACGTTGAAAATCTTTTAGTTTCTTATTAAGTTCTTTTTCAATATCATGCAATTCACCCAGTGCTTGTTTAGTTCGCTCTATTTCATTATTGGCATTAGTCGTTGCTTCAATTGTTTTATCTGTTGCTATAACTATTTCTGCTTGTTTATCTACTAAACGTGATACCGCATTATCGATCAATCTATTTGAACGAGCTATTTCCTCTTTGACCAATTTGTCTACGGATTTCTCAATCGTCCTATCTATGGAGAACCATATAAAGCCGATTACAGCAAAAAATGCAACAACTCCAAGTATTGCAATAATCAATCCTTGCCTTTTACACCAACTCATAAAATCTTCTTGAGCATTATTCGATATTTTTAAAACAAGCCCTTTTTGCTCCTCCTCTGAAATTACTGAATTTCCAGGTTGAGCGCCAGGAAAGCCTTTTATGACTATCTCGTCGAAGTGAATATTGCTAGAGACTGTTTTTCCAACATGAGTTGCAGGTTTACTCGATGCTGTTGCTGTGGCATTTTGTGTCTGAGCAAAACCCATTGCCCCGTAAAACATCAGACTCAGTAACAAAAAGAAAATAAGTAGTATTTTTGGTCGATAATTCATATGTGTTTTATTTAGGAACAGTGATTTATTTAGTCTGCAACAGGGTTAAAAATGTCGACTTTTAGTCGGTCAGCATGGTAAGAGCCATCGTCGCGATAGATGCGACTCGCAGATTCGCCGCCAAGGCCTAAAACTTCTTAACTTAATGGTAGTGAACGCCTAATCGACAAGCTACGAGTTAAATAAGCTATATCTACGCATTCCGATGCAAAATGAGTCTAAAGGGGCTCTGTATATTCTAACGAAAAAATTAGTCTGACAAACACTTAAATCTCGTTCATGATAGAAAAATGAAACCGCTTATGAGCATAAACGACCCAAATGCCATATCTGGCAACATCATACATTTGAGAAAAGTCGATCCCAAAATAAAACTGGCCGCTTTACGCTCTGCATTGATAGACGGGGAAGAAAGTGGCTTTACTGAAAATTATTCGCTAACAGATTTGATTGAAGAGCTTGATAAGGAAGGCAGCGTTTGATTCGAGAGCAGTGCGTATTCCACGATGTTTTAACTCTTCACATGTACATTGATTTAAAAAGCCGGGATAATTCCCAGCCTTCAATGCACTCATAAACTTTTATGGACTTCAAATTAATCAATACGGATGGTCATGCGCGGCGCGGCCAGCTTACGTTTGCCCGCGGCATCGTGGAAACGCCCATTTTTATGCCGGTCGGCACTTATGGGACGGTTAAATCGCTGACGCCCGATGAGCTGACCGGTATCGGCGCGCAGATTATTCTGGGCAATACCTTTCATTTAATGCTGCGACCCGGTATGGATGTGGTCAAGGCGCACGGCGATTTGCATGATTTTATGCATTGGGACAAGCCGATTTTGACCGATTCCGGCGGCTTTCAGGTATTCAGCCTGGGCGCGCTACGGAAAATCACCGAAAAAGGCGTGACTTTCAAATCGCCGATCAACGGCAGCTCTATTTTCATGGGGCCTGAAGAATCGATGCAGGTGCAACGCGATTTGGGTTCGGACATCGTGATGATTTTCGATGAATGCACTCCGTATCCCGCGACGGTTCATGAGGCGGCCGATTCGATGCGCTTATCGTTGCGTTGGGCGGCGCGCAGCAAGGCGGCTCATGAGGGTAACGACTCGGCTTTATTCGGCATTGTACAGGGCGGGATGTATGAACATCTGCGTCAGGAGTCGATAGCCGGTTTGGTGGACATCGGTTTTGACGGTTACGCGATAGGCGGATTGTCGGTTGGCGAACCCAAAGAAGAAATGATGGCGACGCTGGATGTGGTGCATGGCAAAATGCCGGTCGATAAGCCGCGCTATTTAATGGGTGTGGGCACGCCTGAAGATTTGGTGGATGCAGTCAGGCGCGGCATTGACATGTTCGACTGCGTGATGCCGACCCGCAACGCCCGTAACGGTCATTTATTCACCACCTTCGGTGTGGTAAAAATCAGGAACAGTCAGTATGAGTTCGATACCGGCCCTCTGGATGAATCCTGCGGCTGTTATACCTGCCGGAATTATTCGAGAGCCTATTTGCGCCATCTGGACAAATGCAAGGAAATGCTGGGTTCAAGGCTCAATACCATTCATAACCTTTATTATTACCTGAGCCTGATGCAGGGCTTGCGCGATGCGATTGAAAGGCAAGAACTGGATATTTTTGTCAAGCAATTTTACCAACAACGAGGAAAAGCCGTGCCGACTGTGGCATAATGGCGAACTTTTTTAATTACAACGCTTTTTTGTAATGACTCAGTGCCATTAAATACAATGGGACGCAGATGACGCAGATAAATCATGAAAAATCTTGGTTTAATCATAATTATCAGCGTTCCATTTTGGACTACTGGGTAGTAACACTTTTTTATAATAATAACCCCCGAGGATAATCATGAGTTTTTTTATTTCTGACGCTGTAGCTGCAGCTGCTCCCGCCTCCCAATCACCCGGCATTGAAGGCATGCTGTTTCCACTGGGTATACTGGTGTTTTTTTACTTTTTGTTTCTGCGTCCGCAATCCAAGCGCGCCAAAGAGAAGAAAGAAATGATTGCCGCCATGACTAAAGGCTCCGAAGTGGTCACTTCAGGCGGTATTTTGGGCAAGGTCGTTGATCTGGATGATAATTTCGTCAAGGTTGAAATCTGCGACAATACTTTTATTCAAGTACAGCGTCATAGTATTGAGAGCATGATGCCGAAAGGAACTTACAAAGCGATAACTAAGAAAGTCGCTAAAGTTTAATGCTGTGGGCGCGAGTCTATTCACGCTTTTAATCTACTGCGCGAATACCTTCGCGCCCACAACGTCTCTACGACATAGTTGAATTGTTGGAATAACACATGCAAAACCATTTCCCACTTTGGAAAAATTTATTGGTCCTGATTATTTTTGCGGTCGGGATTATTTATGCGTTGCCGAACTTATACGGCGACGATCCTTCTGTTCAGGTGTCATCGACACACCCTACCAAATTGGTGCAGGAGCAGGCAAATCAGATCGAGACTGTCATTAAGACGGCCGGATTTAATATAAAGGCATTTGAGTTTAAAGACGGCCATATTTTAGCCCGGTTTAACAGCGCCGACGATCAGCTGAAAGTGGCGGATTTGCTCAGGGATAAAATGAGCGACGATTATAACATCGCGTTAAATCTGGCGCCGACGACACCCGCTTGGCTAAGGTCTTTGGGGGCGGATGCCATGTATCTGGGTCTTGACTTGCGCGGCGGGGTGCATTTCCTGCTGGAAGTGGACATGGATGCTGCGGTCAAGCAAGCTGAAGATCGCTACAACGATGATGTGCGCTTGGCGTTAAGAAACGAAAAATTACGCTATCAATCGGTTTCCAAAGACGACGGCTTCATTAAGGTTAAGCTGAACTCGGCTGACGACAAACCGGCGCTGTTGAAGGTGCTGGGTAAAGATTTTCGCGCGCTGGAGGTTACCGAACCCAAAGAGCAGGATCAAGTCTGGTTGAAGCTTTCCGAAAAAGAAGTGCGGGATATTAAGAAATTTGCCGTAGCGCAAAATATGACCACCTTGCGTAATCGCGTCAACGAATTAGGTGTTGCGGAGCCGGTGATTCAGCAGCAAGGTGAAAACCGTATCATGGTTCAGTTGCCCGGCGTACAGGATACCAACCGTGCCAAGGAAATTTTGGGCACAACGGCGACTCTGGAATACCGTCTGGTTGATGTGGAACACGATGTGCAAAAAGCGGTCGAAGGGCATGTTCCGGTCGGCAGTCGCTTGTATACCGAGCGTAACGGCAATCCTATCCTGTTGGATCGACGGGTTATCGTAACCGGGGATCAAATCGTCGATTCTTCTTCCGGCGTTGATCAGGATGGCAGACCTTCGGTCAATATTTCCCTGAACGGCGTCGGCGCAGCCAAAATGGGTAAATTGACTCAGGCTAATATTGGCAAGCCGATGGCGGTGGTGTTCATCGAATATAAAGTTGAAACCAAGCTGGTGAACGGCCAAAAAGTCCGTCATAAACAGAAGGTTGAAAAAGTCATCAACGTGGCGACTATTCAGGGCGTTTTCAGTCATCGCTTCCAGACTACCGGTTTAGACAGTCCTCAGGAAGCGCGTAACCTGTCGTTATTGTTAAGAGCCGGTGCGCTGGCAGCTCCCGTTGATATTGTCGAAGAGCGCACCGTGGGTCCAAGCTTAGGCCAGGATAATATCGATAAGGGCATGTTGTCTTTTATGGTGGGCTTTGCGTTGGTTGTGCTGTTTATGGCGGCTTATTACCGGCTGTTCGGCATGATCGCCAACTTTGCACTGGCGTTTAACGTAGTCATTGTTGTGGCGATTTTGTCGATGTTGCAGGCAACCTTAACCTTGCCGGGTATTGCCGGGATCATCCTGACCGTGGGTATGTCGGTTGACGCCAACGTGTTGATCTTCGAGCGGATTAAGGAAGAGCTCAAAAATGGCAACACGCCGCAGTCCGCTATATTTATCGGTTATGAGAAAGCCTTTGCCACCATTCTTGACTCCCACTTTACCAATCTTGTGGTGGCGGTGGTGTTGTTTGCTTACGGCACCGGTTCCGTTAAAGGTTTTGCGGTGACGCTGATTATCGGGATTTTGTCATCGATGTTTACGGCAATTACCGGTACGCGGATGGTTATTAACTGGATATACGGTAACCGCAGGGTTGAGAAACTATCTATTTAGTAAAGTGTCGGATGACACGCCTTGTGCTAAATCCGGCTTACATGACTTTTACATAGAAGATTAAACATGTTTAAAAAAGATATAAATTTTATAGGTAACCGAAACATAGCGCTGATGTTTTCCGCTGTGCTGACGATTCTTTCGATAGCGGCGATTGCTGTGCATGGTTTTCAGATGGGCATCGATTTCACCGGCGGCACCTTGATTGAGGTGGGCTATCAAAAACCAGCCGATTTAACCGTACTGCGTAACACGTTGGATACTGAAGGTTTTAGTGACGCCACGGTACAGAATTTCGGTACCACAAAAGACGTGCTGATTCGCCTGAAACCGCAAGAAGGGGTTAGCAGTGTCGAATTAAGTTCCAAGGTACTTGAGGCCATCAACAAGAATGCTGCAGAACCGGCCAGTGTGCGCCGTGTTGAATTTGTCGGTCCCCAAGTCGGCGATGACCTGGCTGAGGACGGTTTTTTGGCGCTTTTGTATTCAACAATTTGTATTTTGATTTACATCGCCTGGCGTTTTGAATGGAAGTTTTCGGTCGGTGCAATCATAGCGACGTTGCATGACGTCATTGTGACGCTGGGACTGTTCTCTATTTTAGGACTGGAGTTTGACCTGACGGTGTTGGCGGCGGTTCTTGCGCTGATCGGTTATTCGTTGAACGATACCATCGTGGTTTATGACCGTATCCGGGAAAATTTCCGGGCATTAAGAAATAAATCGACCGAAGAAATCATGAATATTTCGGTCAATGTCACCTTAAGCCGTACCATCATGACGTCGTTGACGGTGCTGCTGGTGCTGGTTTCGTTGTTCTTTTTGGGTGGGGAAGTGATACATAATTTTGCCATTGTGCTGCTGTTCGGCGTATTTTTCGGTACGTATTCCTCTATTTTTATCGCCAGCCCTGTGGCTTTGCTGTTGGGTCTCAGTCCAGAGGATTTGATGATCCCGGTAAAAGAAGGCGCAGAACTGGATAATAGGCCTTAACCGGATCAGGTATTTTTAAAATACAGCGGTTGATCAGGTATAATCAGCTGCTTAATAAATATTTATTCATAATTTGGAGTTTTAAAAAAATGGCGATAGAACGCACTTTTTCAATCATTAAACCTGACGCTGTAGCAAAAAACGTAATCGGTGAAATTTACAGCCGTTTTGAAAAGAACGATTTAAAAATCGTTGCTGCAAAAATGCTGCATTTGACTAAAGAACAAGCCGAAGGCTTTTACGCAGAACACAGCGAACGTGGTTTCTTTAATGATTTAGTGGCATTTATGATTTCGGGCCCTGTGATCATGCAAGTGCTGGAAGGTGAAAACGCGGTTCTTAAGCATCGCGACATCATGGGTGCGACTAACCCGAAAGAAGCGGCTGCCGGAACTATCCGCGCCGATTTCGCCAGCAGCATCGATGAGAATGCCGTACACGGTTCAGACGCTGTTGAAACCGCTCAAAGGGAAATTGCTTACTTTTTCTCAGACAATGAAATCTGTGCTAGAACCCGTTAATACAAAAACCATCAATTTGCTCGATTTCGACAGAAAAGGCCTTGCGGCCTTTTTTGTCGAGTTAGGCGAGAAGCCTTTTCGGGCGACGCAGTTGCTTAAATGGATCTATCAGGAAGGTGTCGAAGACTTCGACCTGATGACCAATTTGAGCAAGTCATTGCGTGCTTATTTAACTGAAAACTGTTATATAGCAACGCCTGAAATCGTGCTTGAAAAAGTCGCAACGGACGGTACCTGTAAATGGGTCATGCAAACCGGTTGCGGCAACCGGATAGAAACGGTTTTTATTCCTGAAGAGGGACGCGGCACTTTATGCGTTTCATCGCAAATCGGCTGTGCGTTGGCCTGTACTTTTTGTTCTACCGCCCAGCAAGGTTTTAATCGTAACTTGACCACGGCTGAAATCATCGGCCAGTTATTCGTTGCGCAAAAACGCTTGGGCCCGGAAAACAGAATTACCAATGTGGTGATGATGGGCATGGGCGAACCGCTGCTTAATTTCGACAATGTAGTCGCGGCCATGAACCTGATGATGGACGATTTTACCTTCGGGCTGTCCAAGCGCCGAGTGACCATCAGTACTTCAGGCGTAGTGCCGGCCATGTACCGCTTAACCCAGGTCTGCGATGTCAGTCTTGCTGTGTCGTTACATGCGGTAACCGATGAGCTACGGGATGAACTGGTTCCCATCAATAAAAAATATCCATTGAAGGAGCTAATGGAAGCATGCCGGGATAACGCAAAAATAGCGCCACGGCGCACCGTCACCTTTGAATATGTGATGCTCGATGGCATTAACGACTCGCTACAGGATGCGCGGGGACTGATCAAGCTGTTAAAAACGGTGCCGTCAAAAATCAATTTAATACCCTTTAACCCGTTTCCCAATTCTGCTTACCGCTGTTCCAGTAAAGAAGCGATTAATCGCTTTAAAACACTGTTAAACGACGCAGGCATAGTCACCACGGTCAGAAAGACGCGCGGCGAAGATATTGATGCCGCTTGCGGCCAGTTGGTAGGACAGGTTAAAGATAAAAGCCGCAGGCACTTGAAAATCCAACCGGCTGGTTCCGAACGTGCCGCGTGATTTATCAAAACTGATTAATCGAGTTGCGCTAGTGTTGTTGGTTACGGCTTTGGTTGCCTGTGGTTCAGCGAGCAGCACTAAAAGTAATAATTCCGAAGATGTGCATTTACAGCTGGGAGTGCGCTATCTAAGCATGAATAAGCTGGAATTGGCTAAGGAGAACTTGCTGCTGGCCTTGAAAAATAATTCAGATAATACACAGGCGCACAATGCCTTGGCTTTTTTGTATGAAAAATTAAATCAGCCCGACAAGGCCAAAGAGCATTATGAGACCGCCCTGGATTTGACGCCTGATGATTTGGGCGTGCAAAATAATTTCGGTCGTTTTCTCTGTGAACATGGAGAACTTGAAGAAGGCATGGAATTATTGTCTCGGGCCAGTTCAAATCCGTTAAACGACAGGCAGTGGTTAGCATTAACGAATGCCGGACGATGCGGACTGAGCATGGGGCAAAAACAGCAAGCCGAGAATTATTTCAGGCAAGCGTTGCAACTCAATAGCACGTATGCGGCGGCCTTATCGGAAATGCAAAAAATCGCTTACGAAAAAGGCGATTATTGGGCGGCAAAAGGCTTTTTGCAGCGTTATCTGGGCGTTGCAACCCATACACCTGAAACCTTATGGTTTGCCGCGCAAGCTGAGCGGGCATTGGGCAATAAAGAGCTTGCCAGGGAATATAAAAACTTATTACTGGAAAAATTTCCGCTTTCAAATGAAGCAAAAAAAATCGTAGCAGTTAAAGATTTTTAATTAATGGGCGAAGGGCAAAAAGCGAAGGGCAAAAAACACAGCTTTCGCCTTTTGTCCTTCGCCTTTCGTCTCTTTTGATATTTACCTGTTATTAATGAGATGATTATTTAAATCCGTGGCATCCCTATTTAAATATGGCAAATAACATTCAAGCAATTCGAGGGATGCACGATGTGCTTCCCGAACAGACGCCGCTCTGGCAGTATGCGGAACTCTGCATCAGGGACGTACTCGGCGCTTATGGTTACAGTGAAATCCGGCTGCCGATTGTCGAAAAAACCGAACTTTTCAAACGCTCTATCGGCGAAGTAACCGATATAGTCGAAAAAGAAATGTATACCTTTGACGACCGCAACGGCGACTCCTTGACTTTGCGTCCGGAAGGCACGGCCGGTTGCCTTAGAGCCTGTCTGGAGCATGGCTTATTGCACAATCAGGTGCATCGGTTATGGTATTACGGACCGATGTATCGACATGAGCGGCCGCAAAAAGGCCGCTATCGCCAGTTTTTTCAACTGGGCGTCGAAACCTACGGCATGGCAGGCCCCGATATTGATGCGGAGTTGATCCTGATCATGGACCGGTTGTGGAAAAAGCTGGGCATCCGCGACAAGGTTCGCCTACAGCTCAATTCCTTGGGCACAATTGCCGAACGCATCGTGTACCGGGAAAGTCTGGTCGGCTATTTTCAAGGCCAACTGGATCAATTGGATGAAGACAGCTTGCGTCGGTTGGAGACCAATCCGCTACGGATTCTGGATACCAAAAATCCGGCGATGCGGCAGGTTGTCGCTAACGCGCCGGAATTAATGGATTTCCTGGGCGATGAGAGCCGTCAGCATTTTAAGGCAATCACCACGATATTGGATGATCTGGGCATCGGCTATGAGATCAATTCACGCTTGGTGCGCGGCCTCGATTATTACAGCAAGACCGTTTTCGAGTGGGTGACCGATGAACTGGGCTCGCAGGGCACGGTGTGTGCGGGCGGGCGTTATGACGGATTGATAGAGCAGCTGGGCGGCAAACCCAATCACGCGGTCGGTTTTGCGATGGGCATGGAGCGCTTGTTGGCTTTGATGGAAACGCTGGAGTGTGTGCAGCTTGCAAGACCTGTTGATGTGTATATGATTCGGGTCGGTGAAACCGCAGAGCAAGAAGGCATGCGCTTTGCGGAGACCGTCAGGAATGAAATTCCCGGCTTGAAATTACAGGTCAATTGCGGCGGCGGCAGTTTTAAAAGTCAGTTTAAAAAAGCCGACAAAAGCGGTGCCGAATTTGCGATCATCCTGGGAGACGATGAAGTCAGCCGTGGCGAGGTCAGTGTCAAACCGCTACGCAATAATGAGCTTGAGCAGCAGAATATGTCTCAGCAGCAGGCAATTAAGTTTTTGATAGAACACCGATGACACGGGTTTAAAAGGCGAAAGGCAAAGGACGAAGGGCAAAAGAACGGCGCCTTTCGCCTTTCGCCTTTCGTCCTTCGCCTTTTTTTAAACATCAAACAAGAGAAAAACAAGTGGAAATGTACGATTCAGAAGAAGAACAGGTTGAAGCCTTAAAAAGATGGTGGAAAGAAAACTCAACCGCTACCATCGTGGGTTTGGTCATGGGTATTGTCATTATTCTGGGCTGGAATTACTGGCAGGATCATAAGAAAGCGCAGTCAGCGCAAGCTTCCGCAACTTATGATCAATTACTGAAAGCGTTGGACGACGACTCCAAGGATGGAGGAGGTAGAGCACCAACAGTAGGCGCTTTAGGCGACGCAGGAGCAGTTGCCGAGAATAAGAATGACAGCGCAGACAAGCTGGCCCAACGCATGCAGGAGCAATTTAAGGGCACCGAATATGCGGCATTCAGTGGATTATTCCAGGCCAAATTAAAGTCTCAGCAAGGCGATTTCGCCGCAGCAAAGCAGATTTTGAAGACTATTGCGGCAGAGCCGAATAAACAGTTAAGCAATATCGCCAAGATAAGACTGGTGCGCTTAATGTTGGCTACCGGTGAATATGAGCAGGGCTTGCAGGTCATTAACGAAGTGGATGCCAAAGCGGCGGCCAGTTACTCAGCCAATTATGATGAATTGGTAGGCGATTTGTACGTAGCTCTGGATCGTTTGGATGAGGCGCGCACGTCGTATCAAAATGCCCTGAGAAATGGACAGCCGTCACCGTTGTTACAGTTCAAAATTGATGACCTAACCGCTCAAGAAAAACTAGAAACTCAAAAATAATGAGTAACAATCCAACCTATATGAGTCAGGCGAAAGGCGAAAGGCGAAAGGCGAAAAAGCCTTTTGCCCTTTGCCTTTTGCCCTTTGCCTTTACCTTATTAACAGGCTGTGCGGCTGTTGATACGGTTGGCGAATCTATTTCCGGCATTACCGATTACTTTCGTGGTGGCGAAGACAATGCCGATCCACCGAGCGTTTTGGTTGAGTACACCCCTGAAATCCAGGTTGAAGTGGTCTGGAAGGAATCGGTGGGGGTCGGTGCTGACGAGCAATCCTTAAAGCTGATTCCGGTCATCGGCAGCGGAAAAATACTGGCGGCGGATCGGGAAGGATTGGTACAGGCCAGAAGCCTGACGACCGGTAATTTAATCTGGGAGGTTGAAACCGACGTTCATTTTTCCGGCGGGCCGGGTCTTGGCGCCGGCACCGTGATTTTGGGTTCCAGCGATGCCGAAGTCGTTGCCCTGGACATTGAAACCGGCGCGGTACAGTGGAAATCCGCAGTATCCAGCGAAGTGCTTTCGGTGCCCGTTGTCGCCAATGGTGTTGTTATCGTCCGCACCACGGATGGCTCCGTGATCGCTCTTGACGAGAAGACCGGCGGCAAGCGCTGGAGTTATGAGCGCACCGTACCGGCTTTAAGTATACGCGGAACCGGATCGCCGTTGATTGTTGAGGATAACGTTATCGGCGGCTACGATAACGGCAAATTAATGGCCTTGCGTTTGGCTGACGGCAAATATGTGTGGGAAACCAGCATTGCCATTCCCAAAGGGCGTTCTGAAATTGAACGGCTGGTCGATCTGGATGTCGATCCCATCGTGATTAACGGCGTAATTTATATTGCCAGCTATCAGGGCGGCATAGCGGCTATTTCGGAATTGGACGGCGATATATTGTGGCGTAATGAAACCATTTCATCGCATTCAGGCTTGAGTAACGACTCCCGGTATTTATACCTGACCGATTCGGAAAGTCATGTCATGCAGCTGGATCAGCGTAGCGGCGCGGCCTTGTGGAAGCAAAAGGATTTACATCAAAGAAGATTAACCGCTCCCGCCGCCTATGAAAATTATGTAGTGGCAGGGGATTTTGAAGGCTATGTGCATTGGCTGTCCAACACCGACGGCAGGCAACTGGGGCGCGTACAAGTGACCGAGAGTGCAATCGATGCCAAGCCTATCGTGGTAGATAATACCGTTTATGTTTATGCAAAAGACGGCACGCTTGCCGCTTTAAAAGTTAAATAAAAATATGTTACCTGTAATAGCCTTAGTAGGGCGACCCAATGTGGGCAAGTCCACATTATTCAATTATTTAACCCGAAGCCGCGATGCACTGGTTGCGGATTTTTCGGGACTGACCCGTGATCGGCAATACGGCCGGGTAAAGCTGGGCGACCGTCCCTGCCTGGTCGTCGATACCGGCGGTATAGCCGATGACGCGGAAGGTATAGAAAGTTTTGCCAGAAAACAGGTGCAGGTCGCGCTGGAAGAAGCGGACATCGTATTTTTCATGGTTGACGCGCGCGAAGGGCTGAGCGCGTCCGACAAAGTGATTGCCGATACCCTGAGAAAGTTGCAAAAGCCGGTCATATTGGTCACCAACAAGGTTGACGGCCTGGATGCCAGCACTGCCGCATCGGACTTTTACTCGCTGGCGTTGGGCGAGCCGGTGCAGATTGCCGCGTCCCATGGCAAGGGTATACCCGAATTACTGGAAAAAGTTAACCAGCTGTTGCCGCCGGATAAGGGTGAAGTCGAAGAGGCGCATAGTGGTATCGGCATCGCCGTGGTCGGACGGCCCAATGTCGGCAAATCGACGCTGGTCAACCGCTTGTTAGGCGAAGAACGGGTTATCGTATTCGATGAACCGGGTACCACGCGCGACAGTATCTACATCCCTTTTGAACGCAACGGCAAGAAGTTCACCCTGATCGATACCGCGGGAATGCGCAGAAGATCGAAAATAGCCGAAACCATTGAGAAGTTCAGCGTCATTAAATCGTTACAGGCGATTGAAAAAGCCAATGTCGTCATTTACCTGATCGACGCACGGGAAGGGATCACCGATCAGGATGCGCATTTATTAGGTCTGGTATTGGAAGCCGGAAGAGCCTTGATTATCGGACTGAATAAATGGGACGGGATCAGCGCCGACCAGAAGGCAACCATTCATCGGCAGCTCGACGTCAAACTGTCCTTTCTTGAGTTTGCCGAAAAACACCCGATTTCCGCATTGCATGGCAGCGGCGTCGGTAAAATGTTCGATGTCGTGCAGCAATTGTATGCAGCGGCAATGCTCGACATGTCTACGCCGGTTTTGACCCGTATCCTGAAAGAAGCCACCACCGCGCATCAACCGCCGATAGTGAATAGTCGTCGTGTTAAGCTGAAATACGCGCATCAGGGCGGCAGGAATCCGCCTATCGTGGTTATCCACGGTGTGCAAACCGACTCACTGCCGGAGTCTTACAAGCGCTACTTGATCAACTATTACCGCGACAAAATGGGGCTGGTCGGAACGCCGATCCGGTTAGTATTCAAGTCGGCGGTCAATCCGTTTCACGGGCAAAAGAACAAGCTGACTGAGTGGCAGGTGAAAAAGAAGGAACGCTTGATGAAGCGGGTTAAGAGTAAGAAGAGGGATTAATAAGCAGGCGAAAGGTTGCTGCCGCCCACCCTGATTTGACTTAAGTAGGGCGTAGGCCGGAATAAGGCTACCCAAGCGTAGTGCGAGGTAGCGTTTCCGGCGGATTATGCTGGTGTATTGCCGGAAACGCCTGTTTTCGCTGTCGCTCAAACCGGCTTATTCCGGCCTACGACTAAAGCTCTCTCGGCAACCGCTCCATGTGTTGCTCTACCTCCTGCATAACCCACATGGATGTGGGGAATGCAGATATTGCAGGAGCAAATATCTGTCCATGCAGTCGCCGGGGGAGGGGGAATAAACACGGCCCGAGACTGTCTAAGCCTGTCGACGCATGAATGTCTTAAGGCACGTTATTAAATCAACAACACAGGAAACAACCATGGCTACAATCACATTTCAAGGAAAACCCCTCAACACGTCCGGCGAATTGCCCGCGGTCGGCAGCGATGCACCGGCATTTTCCCTGACCAGTCGCGAGTTAGTGGACGTTACCCTGGCAACCTATGCCGGAAAAAGAAAAGTGCTGAATATCGTACCCAGCCTGGACACCCCAACCTGCGCCGCATCAACGCGCAAATTCAACCAGAAAGCCTCGCATCTGGACAATACCGTCGTGTTAGCCGTTTCAGCCGACCTGCCTTTTGCGCAAAGCCGTTTTTGCGAATCGGAAGACTTAACAGACGTCATCCCCTTGTCAACTTTCCGTTCCAGTTTCTCTAACGATTACGGTGTAACCATCGCCGATACCTTTCTGCGCGGTTTGACCGCCCGTGCCGTTGTCATTATCGATGAGCATGACAAAGTGATCTACACGCAATTGGTCGGTGAACTTGCTAATGAGCCGGATTATGAAAGCGCATTGGCGGTGTTGTAAAGCTGGTTTTCAATTGCTCACTCTACCCTCGGCTTACTTGAAGAAAAGAACAACACATTAGGAAAATCAAATGGGAATTGTTTTAAAAACTCCAAGACAAAATTTCAGAACCTATGAATTTGAAATCTCAGCATCAAATCAAATACAAATTACCAGTATCCCCGCAGGAAATAAATTTTGTTATCGCTTAGAGGCAATCAAAGATCTTTACTTGTGGCTGAAAAATGAGAAAAAAGGTGAATGGGTGTATTTAGGCGCTAAAAATGAGACGGAAGTTCCAACCCCAGGAACCGTTGAAGAATGGGCGCGTTCTTTAGACGACCCACTAAATCGTTTCTATGGAGTTACTCCGGGGCTTAAGGGTAGGTTCGCAACATTTGTACCCCCAATATTAGAATATATGGGGCTCGTTGAGATTGAGCATAACCATATAAATAATCGCATTCGAGCTATAACTGAAGTTTCTGGGCAAGTGAGCACAAGGCATAACCTCCCTTAATTAAGAAAAATTAAAAAACTTTTTAAGCTATTTTACGTCAAACGCTATTAAAAATAGCAGGGTAGGGTGGGCAAACGGCTTCATCGTTTGTCCGCCCACCTAATTGTTACCAGTATCAAATCACCCCCGCTAACCCCTCAACCAACAACCGGGAATACTGCTCAGAATCATAGTGATGGTTATTGCTGTCACTATTGAGCAGATCGGCCTTGACGATACCGCCATCGCCGAGAGATAAATCATCCAGCATGATGTAGCTGATGCCGTTTTGCGTGCAATACGTCTGCATGATCCGGTTGAATTCCAGAGTTAGCGCCGTTCTTTCAACTTGCGATGCGGTGACTTCCCGACGAGCGTTGGCAATCTCGCCCCAGTCGTTGCCGTCCTGAATGGTGGGCAGCGGGGTGCTGATGCATACAACCTCAAAATTCCGGTTCAATTCAGACAGAAACCGGGAATAACTGGCGATGGCTTTGTCCATCATTGTTGCAACGGACTCCTGGTATTTTTGCGCCCGGTACCAAATGACGAAACCGGTATCGACTTCGCCCAGCATTACAATGATTTGCTTGGCGGCGGTTTGCCTGACGGCTTCCCTGAAGACGGGATAGGCCTGGGTCGTTGAATTGGGGTTTTCCAGTCCCGATGCCGTCGCGCCGATGACGGCGAGGACATTGAAGACCAGGTTCGGAAATTTTTCCTTGAACAAGGGGTGATTGAAAATAGGGCTATGCGAATCGCCCAGAACTAATATTTCCTGCATTTTGGCCTCATCCAATTTTTGTTCAGTATAAGTAGGGCGTGCCGTGCGCGCCTTAGTTCGCACGGCACTGAAATCCTGATGTCATCCAGTCATGATGCCGTTCCCTCGGCAGAGCACCGGCCGGCGCGTGACGGTTAGACTGTAAAAAGGGCGGTATAACTTTAGACGTCAGAAAATAAGTAATCTGGCTGCATTATACCCATCGATTGTTCAAAATTGACCATGGTTTGTGTTGTACGGTAAGGTATGATCATGGTTGAAACCGAACGGGCGGGTACCATTCTATATGGCTTTGACATCAAAGCATTGAAGACAGCTCATGTTGTATTAAGTTCAGACAAAGCAATTCAGGTATTGCAACGGGAAACGGGAGTTCACGTTTCGTCTTCGCCCTATTCGTAAATCAAAACGTATCCAGAAAAAAGGAAAACTAATGAGAGTTCTATTGCTGTTTGCTTTATCCATGGTATCCGTACAGGCCACAGCCGCCATTACTTTGCTGGTTAAAGAAATTACCGCTGGCGTGTACGTGCATTTTGGCAAACATCAATTCCCGGACAGCAAAAATCACGGCGAAATCGCCAATCTTGGTTTTATTGTCGGGCAAAAATGCGTAGCAGTCATTGATAGCGGCGGCAATCCCGAGCAGGGTTCAGCTTTAAAGCAAGCCGTTACCGAAATCACAAACACACCGATTTGCTATGTGATCAACACCCATGTTCATCCCGACCATATCAACGGCAACAGCGCTTTTAAAGCGGCTGGCGTTAAATTCGTCGGCCATCATAAATTAGCCGGAGCCATGGCGGCACGCGGTTCCTACTACTTGGACAAAGCCGCGGACCAATTAGGCGTCAAAATGAGCGCTGCCGATTTAATTCCCCCCGATATCGAAGTCAAGGACAGCTTGAAACTGGATTTGGGCGGACGGACTTTGATCTTAAAAGCCCATCCTACCGCGCATACCGATAACGATTTGAGCGTGTACGACGAAAAAACCAATACAATATGGCTGTCGGATTTATTGTTTACCGAGCACGTGCCAACACTGGACGGCAGCTTAAAAGGCTGGCTTTCGGAAATCGACAAACTGGAAAAACAGTCTTTCCGTTATGTGGTTCCCGGACATGGCGAATTAGTCACGGATTGGCCGCAGAGTATGCAGCCGCAAAAGCATTATTTAACCTTGTTGCTCACTGAAATTCGCGCCGCAATTAAAAAAGGCCGGCATTTAGAAGACGCAGTACAAACCGTTGGTTATTCCGAGAAAAATACTTGGGCTTTATTCGATGAATATCACCGTAAAAACGTCACCACTGCTTTTGCCGAATTAGAATGGGAAGATTAACCGGCTGCTAAAATAACGTAACTATTTAGCGCGAAGCTCAACATCCCTCTCCAGTGGGAGAGGGTAGGGTGAGGGGAATCAATAAAGGTTTACTGTTTAATTCTCCTCTCCCCAGCCCTCTCCATCAGGAGAGGGGGGCAAGCTTTCAGCGATTTTCGGGTTTTTCAATTTGCTGAATAGTTACAAAATAACCTGTATTAATTGTTAACACCCCGCACAGCTAAAATAAAATAGGAAAAGACCATGAAATACTCAAAACTCTTATCGGCAATCTTCATCACGGCATTATTACCGTTTGCCGCTATCGCTGCTGAAGATGAAAAAATTTGGAATAACGTTTTGAAGCCTGAATACTTTGCCCAGCAAGCAATTGAAGAATCCGATAACGTGATTGAACTGGAAGCGCCTGTACGCGCTGAAGACCCTGCTTTAGTGCCGTTTAAAATCGTCAGTAAAATCAAGCAAACCAAAGAACACTACATCAAAAGAATCCTGGTGTTAGTCGATAACAATCCTTTTCCATTCGTCGGCGACTTTGAGTTTACCCCGGAAAGCGGCAAGGCGGATATTGCGATGCGGATACGCGTTAATAGCAACAGCAATATTCGCGCGATTGCCCAAACGAATGACGGCAAATTGACGATGACTAAAAAATTCGTCAAAGCCAGCGGCGGCTGTTCCGCTCCGATCGGCGCCAATTTAGATGAAGCCATGAAACGTTTAGGCAAAATGAAATTCAGATTGGAGGGCGATGTCAAAGTCGGCGAGCCAACCTCAGTGCAGTTAATGATCAGCCATCCGAATATTACCGGCATGCAAATGGATCAAGTCACACGCTTTGTTAAAAAAGCGCATTTTGTTAAGGACATTAAAGTTTCGTTTAACGGCAAACCGGTTTTAACCGCGAAAACCGATATTGCCATCAGCACCGATCCTAATTTCAGATTCTATTTCGTGCCAGAAAAAGCGGGCGATTTAAAAGCCGAAGTGACCGATACCTCTTGCGAAACGCCAACCAAGAGAGATGTTTGCACTAAAGGCGAAACTTATACTGAAACGTTTAAAATCCAGCCGTAGTTTTAAAAGCAAGTGTTAAACCCTGATTGAGGCACGAGACGTCGCCTGAGGATTACCAGGATTAAGAAGGCGAATAGGGAGGGATTGACGGATGGGGGAGGTTGCTCCGCTCGAAGCGTACTTAGCTCCGGTATCGCAAAAAACGTTAGGAGCGGGGTTGCAACCCCGCCCCGCTTAGAGGCGCGCACGGCACGCCCTACAGTTATTAAAACGCAGACTTAATCCGCGTTAGCGTCCCGTCGATAAACAGATTTTTTAGTTCTTCCACCATCGCCGGATCGAACATGATGCCGGCATGTGATTCGATATGCGTTATAGCTTCTTCCATCAGCCAGGGTTCTTTATAGGGGCGTTTTGTCGTTAGTGCATCAAAGACATCCACGATTTTTACGATACGCGCAGAGAGCGGAATATTATCGCCTCGTAAGCGGTGCGGATAACCGGTGCCGTCATAATTTTCATGATGGCCCGCGGAAATTTCCCGCGCCGTTTCATAAAACGGATTGTTGCCTAAAATGCGCACCCCCGCCAGCGGGTGCTCTCGCATAATATCCCATTCCTCTTCGGTCAGTTTATCCGGCTTTTTCAAAATGGCATCGGGCGTGGCGAGTTTGCCGATGTCGTGCAACATGCTCATTAAGCCCATGTGCGCGGCTGTCTCGTTAGCAACGCCCATGGCGACGGCTAACGCTTCGGTGTAATGCTGTACGCGGTATAAATGGCTGGAGGTGTCCTGGTCTTTACCCTCGGCCGCCAGACATAACATCACCACCGCGTCTTTGTAGGCGGTTTCCAATTGGTCGCGCGCCGTATCCAAATCGCGTTTTAAAACCAGCGATTCCAACGCCCGCACCACGGTCAAGTTGAGCTCGGCCGGGTCCCACGGTTTGGTGACGTATTTGTAAATGTGAGCGTCATTGACGCAGGTCAGCAGCGATTCAACATCGGCATAACCGGTCAGTAAAATGCGGATGGCGTCGGGCTGGATTTGTAACGCATGGCTTAATACCTGGTCGCCGCTGATATTGGGCATGCGTTGATCGCAAATAATCAAATCGACCGGGTGTACATTTAAAAACGCAATGCCTTCCTCGCCGCCATTGGCCGATAGCGTTTTGTAGCCTTTGCGAAAGCTGCGCGTTAACGTCGCCAGCACATCGGGATCATCATCAACCAGTAACAGCGTATGCATCTTTAAGCGTCCTTAATCAAGCGAAGTGGAATAGCAATAATAAAGCGTGTGCCGCGATTCAATTCGGATTCAACCGTGAGCATGCCTTGGTGTTTTTCAATAATGCCGTAAGAAATCGACAAGCCAAGCCCGGTGCCTTCGCCCACCTCTTTGGTGGTAAAGAAAGGGTCGAAGATTTTTTTCCTGACTTCATCAGGCATCCCGGTACCGGTGTCGGCGATACTGACGACCGCTTGATCGTTCATCTTAGCGGTGGTGATGAAAATGCTGCCTTTATCGGGAATGGCCTGAATCGCATTGGCGAGAATATTCATAAAAACCTGGTTGAGTTCGCCGGCATAACATTCAACCATTTCATTGAGCGCGTAGTCTTTCTCGACGGTAATGCGATCCTTGCAATGGTGATGCAGCATTTGCAAGGTCGAATCCAGGCCTTCTTCGAGCCGCACTGATTTAATCTCGCCTTGATCGAGACGGGAAAAATTACGCAACGACAACACGATGTTGCGAATGCGATCCGCCGCCTGCTTTTGGCTGTTCAGCAATTTAGCAAGGTCGTCGGTGACAAACGTGTAGTCAATTTGCGCCATGTGGGCGTTTAATTTTTGTGCGTTCGGCTCATCCATACAGCTTTGAGCAAATTCGACCGTGCCTTTAATATCGTCAATGTATTCTTCCAATGGCGGCATATTGGCGTAAATGGCGCCGATGGGATTGTTGATTTCATGGGCGATACCGGCAACCAATTGGCCTAACGAAGCCATTTTCTCTGACTGTACCAATTGCGTTTGTGCGGATTGCAGTTTTAGCAGCGTATCCTGCAATTGCTGGGTGCGGTCGATGACTTGGCGTTCCAGGCTAAGATTCAAGTCTTCCAATTCTTTTTCCACCACGACGAATTTATTAAATAACTCGCCTAACCGCGTCGTCATGCGATTAAACGCATGGCCTAAATCGGCCACTTCATCGCGGCCCGAAACCGGCACTTTGATTGATAAATCGTTGGAATCTTCAATGGTGCGGATGGTGGCGGTCAATTTTTTGATCGGCGTAACCAGAAGACGACTGAGCAAGCTGACCAGCACAATCATCGGTACGCCGACTAACGCGGCGGCAAGCAACAAATTTTTGGTCAATTCAAGTAGTGGCTCCAGTGCGAGTTTTTTGGGCATGAACGCCGCAATTTGGAAGCTGAAATCGCCGACGGTTACGGGTTTTGAAATCGATCCCAGATAACTGTTTTGATTAAAGGTCCATAACGGTTGCGCTGCAAAATCGTCGCCCATCGCAATCGTTTCTACACCCGTAGGCGTAAAAAGCTCGGCAGTTGATTCGTTCGCTTTACGCAACGCAAAACTGCTGTCTTTCGGCGCGACTAGTCGGCTAATATCCTCCCAGGAATGGGTCATGACCAAATAACCCTGGGTTTTTAATTGCGGCGGTTTTAATGCCGTTACATGAGCGATGACGCTGCCGTTAATAAAAGGCACCTCATGCTTGAATACCAGCGCGTAATCCTGTTGCGTTTGCCATGCTGGTGGCAATTGGGTTTTTAACACATCCGGTTGCGTCGAAGCGATCAGCACGCCCGCTGCATTGAACACATAGAGATCGCCTTGTAACTGATAATATTGTTTAAGATTGATCAGCTCGGTAGTGATGCGTTTATCCAAATCATCCACCACCACGTCCAGCATCACCGACGAGGCTCGCCATGACAGTAAATTGGTGCGCTCGAACAACAAGACATTACTGATTTCTGCGGCTTTATGGTCGGCAGTGTCGGTAAGATTGCGCTCAATCTGCTGATTGATTTTTTCGCCGAATTGATAGAACACCACCGCACTCAAGGTCGTGGTTACCAATAACACGATCAAACTAAAAAACAGCGTTAAACGAACTGAAAGCGAAAAGCGAGACATGAACTTACCCGGTTACTTACTTGAGAATTGTTGCAGGATTTTGATTTGCGGACTTTGCGGTTTCGTTTCGACATAACCGATTGCCCCTTTAATCCGTTCCACAAATAAAATAACAGCCTGCTCGGAATTTTGGGTGACCGGCGGAGTCTCGCCTTTGAACAGCATTTTATCCCAGTAACTGCCCAATTTGTCCGGCGTGCTGTCAAAAATTTCAGCGGTAAAACGGGTGCGGGCATCGGCTTGTGGGGGCAGGTTAATCGGCATAATGTCGTCGCCGTTTTCCCAATGTTTTTTCTTGAGCAAATAAATCGCCGCAATATCCTCTTTATCGAGTTGCGTGGCAGGCAAATCTTTATTGGCAATGATGTACAAATCCGCCCACGCGATTGAAAACGGCATTAATGCGGCAGTCAGTCCTAAAACAAGCAATCGTTTCATTAGAATAACACCGCAATCGAGCTGTAAAGTCCGGTTTGATTTTGAAAAATACTCCCTTGCGTTTGTTGCCATTCAAGCTTGAATGATAAGCGCGGTACCGGGCGATACACAATGCCGCCTAACGCGGTATCGGTAGCGGCCAGTTTGTTGGCAAATTCAAAATGTTCGTAGCGGCCGATCAGGTTGAAATGCTCGACCAATGGCACCGCCATTTGCACATAACCGCCCCAGTCATGATTGCGATAATGGAGTTGATCGGTATCAACCTGCGTGAACAGTAATTCGCTTTCCAGCTCAAACCACTTGTGTTGCCAATTGCCGTCTACGCTGATGGAATTGCGGATTTCATTGCTTTTTGCAACGTCGGCATGTTGAAAAGATATGCCCAGGTAATAATCCAAATCTTCATGGGCAATCCATCGTGCGCCGGCGACGGTTTGATAATGGCGTTCATGTTCAGTTAGCGGTTTAGGATTGAATTCTTCGACCGGTTGCCAATAAACTTCGAGTGCATGACCGGCTAACGCATCGAAATCGTGGCGCACGTTAATGCCTGTCACGTAGTTGGCGCGGGAATAGGATGACGTGACCGGACGATTGGTCGTCCATACCAACGGTGCGGCATGGACAATATTCCAATGATTGATCGGTGCCAGGAATTTACCGGCGCGTAATGTGTTGTTTTCTGTGACGTGAATATCGTTATACAGCCGTTCAACGACCAGTTGTGCGCTATTGAATTGTGCGCCTTTGCCTTCTTCCCAAAGCGGAATTTTGTAGGCTTCGGCCTCCAAAAAGGGGTTGAGCCAGCGATTAAATTTGCCCGAGACGAACAAGCTTAAATCATCCAATTCAACGGCGGTGGGCGCACGATTAGGCGAACTGGTCGCCAGTTTGGCATATCCCGAAACGGTGACGGCATCCAGCCATGATGCTGACTTATCTGCATATAACGGCGGTGCGAAATAAATCATCGCTAAACTGAACGCACAGACAAGCGCGCGACGATTGGAATGTAGCAAAAACGACATAACGGTAAAATTCAGTAGATAAGTAGCATGGCGGTATTATACTCATCGCCTGCTCAAAATTGTCCATTGTTCGAAAGTTGACGGCAAAGTATTGTCCTCCTTGCCGAAATCGAACGAGCTGGAAACATTCTATCGGGTAAAACAGTCGAGCCATTGCACCGGGACACGGGAATACAGGCTTCGTTTCGGCAATTGCTCCTGCTTGAGCGCTTGCGCTTGCAGGCGAGCCAGCACTTCAGCAGTCAGCAGCCAGCAAGCTTCAACGCTCAACTGACACTTACCCACTTGTTTAAAAAAAGCTGGAAATGATCTTCAGTGAAAGCCGATATAATGAAAAATATTATATAGGCATATTTTTTTTAACCTCTACCGCAATGCAGTAGCCCTCACAAAACACATTTCATGAAAGTTCTCTTATATAACGAACTCAACCCCAAAACCATTCCCGGCTTCGCCAAGCTGAAAAAATACTTGCAAGACGATGACTTCAAATCGGCGGAAGTTAAAAAAGTCGGCGATAACCTGTACCGGGCCAGGCTCAATCAGCGCGATCGCTTGTTGTTTTCGATTTATCAACATCAGCAACAAAACTATGCGTTGATTCTGGAGTTCATTAAAAACCACGCGTACCAGGACTCGCGTTTTTTGCGTCAGGTCAGCAGTATCGATGAAGATAAAATCCCGGTCATGCTCAAGCCCGACGAAACCGGGGAAAAAGAGCTGGTTTATCTCAATCCCGGTCATAACGCATTTAACCTGCTGGATAAGATCATCTCGTTCGATGACCGCCAACAATCGATTTACGACTTGCCGCCGCCTCTGATCGTTATCGGTTCGGCCGGTAGCGGCAAAACGGCCATGACCCTGGAAAAAATGAAACAGTCCGTGGGCGATGTGCTGTATGTGACCCAGTCGGCTTATCTGGTTAAAAACTCCCGCGATTTATATTACGCGCACCATTACGACAATCCCGACCAGCAGATAGACTTTTTATCGTTCCAGGAGTTTCTGGAGAGCATCCGTGTGCCTGCGGGCAAACCGGTTACTTTCCAGGCTTTCCAACAGTGGTTTAGCCGCTTTCGTCAGGGCCAACTGAAAGATGCGCACAAACTGTTTGAGGAGTTCCGCGGCGTCATCACCGGACCGGCGACCGATAAAAGCTGGTTAAGCCGTGAAGACTACCTGAATCTGGGTATCAAGGAATCGATCTTCCTGGGCGAAGAACGCGATGTGGTGTACGACGTTTTTGAAAAATACCTGAGTTTTTTACAGGATCAGCAGCTTTACGACAGCAACATCGTCAGTCACCAGTATTTGCAGCATGTTCAGCCCTGTTACGATTTTGTCGTTGTCGATGAAGTGCAGGATTTAACCAATATCCAGCTTTATTTGATTATCAAATCGCTGCGTCAGGCGCAGGACTTTATCTTGTGCGGCGATTCCAACCAGATTGTCCATCCCAACTTCTTTTCCTGGTCGAAAGTGAAAAGCCTGTTTTACCGGCAGGAAGATTTGCAGACCTCGGACGAATTGATCCGTATCCTGAACACCAATTACCGCAATTCGCCGCAAGTCACCGACATTGCCAACAAGATTCTGAAAATCAAAAACCAGCGTTTCGGTTCCATCGACAAGGAAAGCCATTATCTGGTCGAAAGCAACGGACACACCCAGGGCGAAGTGTTGTTTTTGCAGGACACCGTCACCATTCGCCAGGAGCTGGACAGCAAAACCAAAGCCTCCACGCTGTTTGCGGTCATCGTCATGATCGTCGACCAAAAACCGGCAGCGCAGCAGCATTTCAGCACGCCGCTGGTCTTTACGATCCAGGAAGCCAAAGGGCTAGAATACGAAAACATCATCCTCTATAACTTCCTGAGCCAGGAAGAGGACCGCTACCGCGAAATCAGCAAAGGCGTAAGTTTTGCCGATTTGGAACAGGACATTAAATACGCCCGCGCCAAGGATAAAACCGACAAATCGCTGGAAGTCTACAAGTTCTATATCAATGCCTTGTATGTCGCGATAACGCGGGCCGTTAAAAACCTGTACTGGATTGAAAGCAGCCCCAAACAACCCTTGCTGGACCTGCTGGGCTTGCGCGATGCTCAGGGCAGCTTGCAACTCGCCAATCAAAACTCGACCTTGGATGCCTGGCGTCAGGAAGCGCATAAGCTGGAACTGCAAGGCAAGCAAGAGCAGGCCGACCGGATTCGCAACGAAATCCTCAAGCAAAAAACGCCGGACTGGCAGGTTATTACAGCCGAAACCTTGGCCGACCTGAAACGCAAGGCTTTCGAAGGCAACGACAAAAACGCCAAGATGACGTTGTTTGAGTATGCTTTGGTTTATGAAGACCGCGACGTCATCAACACTCTGCTGAAGACGGAATTCAAAGCAGCCAAACAGCTCGACAAAGGCTTGCAGATGCTGCAACAAAAGCACTACAGCGCCTACAGCTTTAAAAAGCCGGATGCCATACTCAAACAAGTCAATCAATACGGCCCGGATTTTCGCAATATCTTCAATCAAACGCCGTTGATGGTCGCAGCCTGGATGGGCAATGTCGAGGTTATCAAAGCGCTGTTTGAGCTGGGCGCGGATACCGAGAAAGCCGACGGCAACGGCTTGACCGCTTTTCAAATCGCGCTGGCGCAATCGGACCGTAGCGACGCCTACGCCAAAATGAAACTGGCTGATATTTATGAATTGCTGGAACCGACCAGCATGAGCATCCAAGTTGACGGCCGCCTAGTTAAGCTCGATAAAAACAGCATGGAGTTCTTCATGCTGAACCTGATGATCGCGCTGTTTTACCGGGTGATGCCGAAAAAAATGGCCTATCGGCTCGACGGTTTTACGACCCAGGATTTTATCAATGCCGTGCGACATATCCCCCATTGCGTGCTTCCCGAACGGCGCAAACAACGGGCTTATTTGTCGAGCATCCTGTCCAAAAACGAAATCGACAAAGACGACAAGCACAACCGCAAACTGTTCTATCGGGTAAAGCACGGCGCTTATATTTTTAACCCCCGACTGGCGCTTAAAGTGGAAGGCGAATGGGTCAATATTTACGACTTGTTGAGTATTGACCGGCTGGCACCGGTGTATCGAGACAAACAAGACTGGTGGTATTCTGATTTAAACGACTATGCTGAAAAGCAAATGGCTTCCGGCAAAGCGTTGTTGAAGCGGTTGATTGCAGAGAAAAAAGGAGAAAAACCATGACCGACAAACTAAAGCCCTGCACGCCCGAACAAATCGAGATTCTGAAAAAGCAACAGTTTAGCGACACAGAACCGGGAATCTTGTTAAAAGACTTTAACAGCCTGTTGGAATTTATCGGAAAAACAGGCATTGCCGTTTCCGAAAAAACGCAGTTATTTGCGCCGAATACGCTGGCAGATATAAACCGGCGGTTAACGCATCCTTTTGACGTTAAATTAAAACGCCCGGTGCAAAAATCCTTTCCTTATATTAACGGACTTTACCTGCTACTACGCAGCTCGGGTCTTGGTTACGTGGTTGCCGACGGAAAAAAAACCAAATTAATGCTCAATGAAGAAGTGCTTGCCGACTGGAACAAACTGACTCCGGCAGAATGCTATTTTTCTTTGCTGCAAGCGATTTATTACCGTGCGGACGGAGAAATAATAGGTGAGAGAACAGGCCTCTTTGGTCCAACCTGTTTTTTTCAGTGCCTACATTTTTTTCAACAAAGACTAGGTGATCAAATTGACCTGAAGGACAGTCGTTATGATCTAAACAGTTTGCGATTCCTTCCCGGTTTTCATAATTTGGCCTTGATGGAATTATTCGGCTTTATTGAAATTGAATATGCCGCCGCAACTGAAAAGGAAATAGGGTCGTTGGCTAAAATTAAGCCAACTGATTGGGGACGCACGATATTAGGCTATTTTGCCCCAAATAATAGAGTCATGCCTTTTTTGGATTTCGATTTTGAAGATGAACTTGAGCAACCCCGCGCCGGTATCTGGGAAACTGAATTTAAAAAACATATTCCGGCTTGGGAAAAAAGTTTGCTTCAAGCCGGGCATAAAACAACGCAAGGAAGCTGTATTTTTAAAGTGACGCTGGGGAAAGCGAGTTGCAAATTAGGCGTTCCCGCCGACTTAAGTCTTGATGAGTTGGCGTACGGCATATTAGATGCCTTCGAGTTTGAAGATACTGGTCATTTATACGAATTTACTTATAAAAATCAATACGGCTTGGAGGAAAGCATCGCTCATCCTTACGCAGATCGCACCCACGAGTATTGTACCGAGGATTGTGCTGTCGGTTGCTTACCCTTATATAAAGGCATGGTGTTTACCTTTCTTTTCGATTTTGGCGATAACTGGGAATTCAATATTCAGGTTGAGGCAATGCCGTCGGCAGAGTTGAATTATTCAGGCCTGACTGTCATCGAAAAACGCGGAACACCGCCCGAGCAGTATCCGGATTGGGAAGACGAAGATGAGGACGATGACTGATCGACGGGTAGGGCAATACCGTTAAGTTGCGCCGCCATTCCGGCAGGCAAAGGCCGCTTATAAACAAATAAAGAAGCATTGGACAGCCAATACTCATCGTTCCCATGCTCCGCTTGGGAATGCAGACTGAACCGCTTTGCGGTTCGGGACGCTGGAGCGTCTCTGACTGGGTTACCACGCGGAGCGCTCGTCGTTATACACAAGTGTCTGGATGACAACGTCATCCCGGCAGGGATTGCCGGGATCCAGAAGCCATGGATGGCAATGTCCAAGCAGGCAGTAAGTCTTGCAACGCGGGAACTGCCTAATGACGAGCATTTACATCCCTGTGCTCTCGGCAACCGCTTCTGCGTTGCTCTACCTCCTGCATCCGTGCAGTCGTGGATTCCGGCAATCCCTGCCGGAATGACGTACTTTTATAGACTTGTGTATAACGACGAGCGCGAAGCGTGGGAATCATAAAAGGAAGTTATTTATGGCGAAATCCTTAGACAGTCAATTAGCGTAGATATACAATAAAAATTGTATATCTTTAACTCTAGGAGTCTGTCATGCAAGTCGCAAAATGGGGTAATAGTTTGGCCGTAAGATTGCCTGCGCCGGTTGTCGAAGCGCTCCAGCTTAAAGAAGGCGATGACATCGAGATTCATATCGTCGGTGAGCGGATTTTCGAACTTGAGAAGAAACCCAGTTCGCAAGAGTTGTTAGCCCGGTTGCGCAAATATCGGGGGCGATTGCCCGCCGACTTCAAGTTCGACCGCTTGGAAGCGCATGAAAACCGATAGGCCGTTTTTCGATACCAATGTTTTATTGTATTTATTGTCCGAAGATAACCGCAAAGCGGATCGAGCCGAAGCGATTATTGCCACGGGCGGCATCATAAGCGTTCAGGTGCTCAATGAATTTGCCTCGGTCGCATCGCGAAAACTTGGGATGAGCTATGCCGAAATACGCGATGTGTTGGGAACCGTACGAGCCATATGTCAAACCCAAGCGCTGACTGTCGATACCCATGATCGGGGGCTGGATATTGCGGAACGATTCGGCTTTTCTCTGTACGACAGTATGATCGTCAGCTCAGCGCTTCAATCCGGCTGTGATATTTTGTATTCCGAAGATATGCAGCATGGTCAGGAAATCGATGGTCAATTGGTGGTTATAAATCCTTTTTTGGGTAATTAAGGGAGAACCAATAGGGGCTTGCATTGTTGAAAATAAACATGAAATATCTATAGTGGATTTGTTGGGCTTTATTGCATTCAGCCCAACGGCCCTGAAATGTTTAGAATTCAACCGTAGTTTTAAGAATAAGCCGGGTGGGCAACCGCTTTTCGGTGTTTGGCATCCGTGTGTTCGATGATGCGGCGACGATGAACAAGCCCTAACCCCCCTTGTCATATCTGTCGCTGAATATATCCTACAAATAATCAGCCTTACAGAGTTTAATCTTTGGAGCTATGTATCCATTTCAGTTACAGTTAATAAAAGTACTAACATTAAAACTTTGTTGCTTTAAGGGCTGAAAATAGGGAAGATATATGAGAATTTTAAATATATAGCTAGCTGTAACTGAAGTTCACGGTGTCAGCCTAAACTCAATAGAAGGTTTAAATTTAATGGATAGTATTATTGAGTGGATTCAAAGAAAGTTTGATGTGCTTTTTTCTGGGTTAGGGGTATTTGTTTTAAGTCTCATTATTTCCATAATTGGATATCTGTTTTTTCGAAGTAGATCATCGGTCAATAAGGTTAGTCAGAAAAGTATCCGAGCTGGTGGTGACGTCGTTGGACGTGACAAAAAGGGGTAACCAGTGCTAGTGACAGCCTTCGATTCAAATCGTGTTTCACAAAGCGACATACAGGCTGATGGACATGTAAGCGGCCGTGATGTCATTGATAACCGTACTTTCAGCAGTACCACTAATAACTACCAAGTGCCTGTTGTTTATCGTGAAGATAAACGGCTACGTGCGCTGGTTGAGGAACACGAGCGAGAAATAAGAGTCAACCCTGAATACAAGGAATTTTCCGATAAGTTGAACAACTTTCTTAATCGGAAAGTTGAGGGTAGTTTGCGTGACCTTACTCAAAAGTTAATAGACGGAGATCGATCGCATTTAGTCGAGTTCGCAATGGAGCTTAAGGAGTCGATTACTAAGAAGATCACAAAAAACTGTCACTTCGAATCTGCTCAAAAGATATACACACATCTTCTGGCTGAGATCCGGGCTGCTTTTTTGAATGAAATAGCTTCACGAATTAAGTCAGGCGACTTCACAAGTTATCAAATTGATGACGCAATTCTTGATCGGATTATTGAGCCCCTTCTAAGCAATGTCGAAGGCTGTAGCTTGCAAATTGACAGGGAAGAGCTGTATGGGTTGCTGTTTGTTCTCACCGGTAATTGTTATATTGCGTGGAACTAGCTTGTGATTATTTATCATCCTCGAAGCGATATATATCACTGCATGTTTAGGTTTATCACAATTGCTAATCTACAAGAGCTTGAAGAGTTCGATTTCATAAGATTGAGAATTTATGACCTGTTCTTCCTGTTTCCACACCTTGTAAATGATATTAGTTTTCCTAAGCTCAAGGGAGTATCAGAGATAAAGAAGAAAGCTGCTGATATACAAGAACCTTATGAAACCTTGCCAGACAAAAAGCGGCTTTTCTCTGAGATGGGTGATTACCATATCCAAGCTCTACAAATACTAGTTTCTAAGGACATTTTTAGAGAAGTTAGTGGCAAGCTAAGGTTATCATCAGGTTTCTATAGCGAATCTATCACAAAATTATTAACCGATAATCAGTACAGATCGGATAGCTTTTTTGGCGAATTAGTTAAATTACTCAATCAAGTTAATCTGGCTGGTGAATCTGGTTTAAAGAAAAGAACAGGCCTAATGGAATATCGATATGATGCAATATAAGCCCTTTTTAATAGTTAAAAGGCTCGTCGTCACTAGAGGAGCGAAACGGGCCTATGATGAGCATTTCCACTCGGGCGTCAATATCATCAGAGGTAAGAATAGCTCTGGCAAATCCACTATTTCTGACTTCATTTTTTATGGCTTAGGTGGTGACTTAACCAAGTTAAAAAATGAGGCAAGATTGTGTGATTTCGTTTATACCGAAGTCAGCCTGAATGGAAATACCTATACACTTAAGCGTGAGGTTAAAGAAGCCGGTCGTCGAGGTATGGATATTTTTGCTGGCGGCTTTGAGGACGCCAATACTGCTGCAAACACTGACTGGATAAGATATCCCTACAACGCTGATACAAAAGAAAGTTTTTATCAAGCTATATTCAAGGAATTAGGCCTTCCTTATTCTAAATCTGAGGACAACAACAGCATCACAATGCATCAGTTGTTACGAATGATGTATGTCGATCAAATGACCTCGCCTGACCGGTTGTTTAAGTTTGACCGTTTCGATTCACCTAACAAGCGTAAGGCTATTGGTGAGTTATTGATCGGTCTATCGGACTTTTCGCTTTATGAAAAGCGCGTCAGATTGCAAAAGCTCGAAGCCACTTTAGATAATAGACTGAAAGAGATTAAAACCATTCATACCTTTTTAGGCGGCACAATCAAAACTGTTGATGAAATCGATAGTGAGATTCATGAGAAGCAATCTGAAATTGACAAATTGGAAGAAGAGATTGAGGACTTTTTCAGTAACGCTGGAAATGCCGAGAGTGAAGAAGAAGAGGCGGTACTCCATAAGCTTGTTGCTGATGTAAAAAAAGCAAGGGAAGAGCAGGCAAGGATTTGTGAAAAAATATCCAGAACATCATTTGAAATTAACGACTCCCAACTGTTTATTGCTTCTTTGAGCGCTCGAATCGTTGCGTTAAGAGAAACAAAAAACACAATTAGTGCGTTATCTGATATAGCCTTTAACCATTGCCCTGCATGTCAAGTTGAGCTAGTGAAGAAAGCCTCGGGTTGTTCAGTTTGTGGGAGCGAAAAATATGAAGACGAAAATGACATTGATCCGACATTCAAAGTAAGAAAAGAGATTGAGTTCCAGATAGCCGAATCTAAAAAACTTATTGATATTAAGCAGCATAGACTTGGCGAGTACAGAGTAAATTTCAATCAGACTTGTACACGATTGGGAGAGCTTGAACGTGACTTAGACGTATTGAGAAAGCCCCAACGTAATATCAATATTCAATTGAGATTGAAACTCAATGAAGTCGGCGCACTAAAAAGCCAGATCACTGCTTTGAATAACAGCAAGGGAGAGTTTGCAAAGCTGTATGGTTTATATGATGAACGTGAAGCTCTGCAAGGCCAAGTTAATTCACTAAAAAGTGAAATCCAACGGGCCGAAGCTAAAGTTGAAAGAGAGATAACAAATAAGAAATTACGACTTTCAGCGCTGACTCTTGAGCTCATTCGTGCGGATAAGAACCACGAGGAAATCTTTAACGAAGGGCAGATAGTTGATTTTGATTTTGCTGAGGATAGAGTAACCATTGACGATAGAGCTTTATTCTCGGCGAGTTCGATGGTTTATCTTAAAAATTCATTTAGGCTGGCTATGCTAAAAGCATCTTGTGAAGATGCTAGCTATTTATATCCTCGATTCTTGTTGATGGACAACATTGAAGATAAAGGGATGGAGGAAGAAAGAAGTCAACTTTTCCAGCATGAGATCATTAAGCTGTCGGAAGGCTTAACGACTGTGCATCAGATCATCTTTACAACATCAATGATCGCTCCAGATCTTAACTGTAGCGATTATTGTATTGGTGATTTCTACAACGAACAGAATAAAACGCTAAAAATATGATTTGATATTGTGCTGCGTTATCTCCGCAACAGCTCGAACATAAAAACAAAGACTTTTATCCAACTCCATGCCTTGCTGCTACAATGCGCCCATCTTAAACTGCACAAGAACTCAAAAAATGGATGTAATCCAACGCATTGCCGAAGAATTAGCCGTTAACGTCAAACAAGTCAGCGCCGCTGTCAATTTGCTGGACGAGGGCGCAACCGTCCCGTTTATTTCCCGTTACCGCAAGGAAGTGACCGGCGGTCTGGACGATACGCAATTAAGGCTGCTGGAAGAGCGTTTGGGCTATTTGCGCGAACTTAACGCACGGCGCAAAACCATCCTGGACAGCATCCGTTCACAGGACAAGCTGACACCGGAATTGGAAAAAGCCATTAACGATGCCGACACTAAAACGCTGTTGGAAGATTTGTATTTGCCCTACAAACCCAAACGCCGCACTAAAGCCCAGATCGCCCGCGAGGCGGGACTTGAGCCGCTTGCCGATGCGTTACTGGATGATCGCAGTCTGATTCCCGAACAAGTCGCCGCCAGCTTTATCGATGCGGAAAAAGGCGTACCGGATACCGCCGCCGCTTTGGATGGCGCACGGCAAATTATCATGGAGCGTATTTCCGAAGACGCTGAACTGTTGAGCGAACTGCGCGAACGCATCTGGCAAAAAGGCATTCTGCACGCCACCGTTGCGACCGGCAAAGAACAGGCGGCTGAAAAGTTTAAGGATTATTTCGATTACGAAGAAGCCGTCAACAAAATCCCTTCGCACCGGGCTTTGGCCTTATTTAGGGGGCGCAATGAGGATTTGTTGAATCTAACGCTTAAACCCGGCGCTGACGATAAGGCGGAGCATGACCTTTGCGCCCAGTTTGTTGCCCGACGTCTGGCTATTACCGACACATCAAAACCGGCCGATGCGTGGCTGGCGGAAACTGCGCGTTTCGCCTGGAAAATCAAGCTGTATACCCGCATCGACCTGGATTTAAAACTCAGACTGCGCGAAGCTGCCGAGCTGGAAGCGATCCGGGTGTTCGCCAGCAATTTAAGAGACTTGCTGCTGGCCGCACCGGCCGGTCCTAAAGCGACGATGGGCCTGGACCCCGGCATACGCACCGGCGTTAAAGTCGCCATTGTCGACCCGACCGGAAAAGTGCTGGGCACGGACACCATTTATCCGCACCCGCCGCGCAAGGACTGGGATGGATCAATAAACACGCTGGCAAAACTGATCCAAAAGCATACGGTCGATTTGGTCAGCATAGGCAACGGCACGGGGTCTCGGGAAACCGACCAGCTGGTCGCCGATGTGATGAAACGGCACAGCGAACTGAAGTTTACCAAGATTACCGTGTCGGAAGCGGGCGCATCGGTTTATTCGGCGTCCGAACTGGCGGCCAAGGAATTTCCCGAGCTGGATGTGTCCTTGCGCGGCGCGGTTTCCATCGCCAGACGCTTGCAGGACCCATTGGCGGAACTGGTCAAAATCGACCCTAAATCGATCGGCGTGGGCCAGTATCAGCATGACATCAATCAGGTTCAGCTAGCCAAAGGACTCGATACCGTGGTCGAGGATTGCGTAAATGCGGTCGGCGTTGACGTGAATACCGCATCGGTATCCCTGCTTAAACAAGTGTCGGGCTTGTCGACCAGCATCAGCGAAAACATCGTGGCTTTCCGCAACGAAAACGGCCCGTTTGCCAATCGCAAGCAATTGAAAAAAGTGCCCCGGTTGGGCGACAAGGCTTACGAGCAAGCGGCCGGATTCCTGCGGATCATGAACGGCGACAATCCGCTGGATGCGTCGTCAGTCCATCCTGAAGCCTACCCCGTTGTTGAAGCCATTATTGCCGAAACCGGAAAATCCATCCGCGACCTGATCGGCCAGAGCCAGTTTTTACGCGGCTTGAATCCCGCCAATTACACCAATGAAAACTTCGGCTTGCCGACCGTGACCGACATCTTGCAGGAACTGGAAAAGCCCGGCCGCGATCCGAGACCGGAATTCAAAAGCGTGGAATTCAAGGCGGGCATCGAGAAAATCACCGACCTCGAAGTCGGCATGAGGCTGGACGGCGTGGTCACCAACGTCGCCAACTTCGGCGCATTTGTCGACATCGGCGTACACCAGGATGGCTTGGTGCATATCTCCCATTTGTCCGATACCTTTGTCAAAGACCCCAGGGATGCCGTTAAAACCGGCGATATGGTCAAAGTGAAAGTACTGGAGGTTGATGTCGAACGCAAACGCATTTCGTTATCCATGAAAACAAATCCAGAAGCGAGTGAGGCCAGACCCGAACGAAACAATCAAAAACAGGCGGCACACAAACCCAAACAACAGGCTCCTGTGGTGCAAGGCTCAATGGCTAGCGCCTTTGCCAAGGCGCGGATCAGTAAATAATTTTAGCTCTGCTATACTGACTTTCAGTATTAACACACCAAACAGGATTTGATATGCGTAAGTTGAGTCGTTTTTTTGTTTTTCTTTTATTCACCGGCCTGTTTACGGCATATGCGCCTATGGCGCTGGCTGACATGCAGCAACAGGGTTATGGCAATACGACTTATACACCCTCTACTCAAGGGGGGGGATACCAACACCAGAGCTTTGGCAGCAGCTATGGCAGCAAGGTTGGCAACAAGGCGCTGAATGCTTTTGCCAATCTGACCACCAGTGTTTTGGAAATTCCCAAAAACATCATTAATACGTCCAATAAAAGCAACGTTTTTTATGGCGCTGTCGGGGGAGCATTTAAAGGTGTGGTTAACATGGCTGGACGCATGGGGGTGGGACTTGCCGATTTGCTTACCATACCGCTTCCTACCAAGCCTATCGCCCAGCCTTTGTATATTTGGGATAATTTTGATGTGGACACTACTTACGGGCCGGTATTTCGTTTGGATCAATCCGAGGAAGAACCCGCGGTAGTTCAGGCGCCCAGCCCGAAACCTGCGGTTGCCGCGCCTGCTGTAGTAGCGCCCAGACCAGAGGCGATTGATAATTCAAAGCAGTACAATCAGGAAACCAACCAGAAATTGGATGCAATATTCAAAAAAGAAATGAAGAAATAACGCGCTGCTGTTTAAAGCGCAAAAGCCCGGAGGTGCAAACCTGCCGGGCTTTTTTATGTGCGGTCATTCTTCATGGCATTACTTTTCCGAATCAGGCAATGGCGGGGGAGCAAATTCCGGGTGCGCAACGCTAAGTTTGCTGCCCACTTCACCCAGGTAAAATACCAGGATTTTGACCGGCTCTTCACCTAGGTTGCGGCCATTGTGGAGTACGCCGACAGACTCGGGCAAAACGTCGCCCGGATGGAGGATTTTAACGTCGCCTGTGGCAAGCCTTAATTCCAGCTCACCTTCCATGATGTAGCCAAGCGATGGCACCGGGTGTTCGTGCCATCCGGTCTCGCCCTCCGGCGCAATTTCAACGATCAGGGCAGTGACTTCGCTTTGCCCTTTGGGATAGACGATGGGCTTTCCATCCCAACTGGTGGTGGTCTTGAGCAGCGGGGTAACCTTCAGGGCCGTGTTTTCATTCAGGGCGGATACTGCAAGCGGCCAGCATAGCGTTACGAAGAATATAAACGGTGTTTTAACGTTCATTTGCAAAACCTTATCAAAATTCGATAGATCAATACCATCGATCACTTAACCCGGAGGCCAAATCATTTGTCGACCGCCCAGCAGGTGCAGGTGCAGATGGTAAACGTCCTGTCCGCCTTTCCTGTTGCAGTTAAACACGGTTCTGTAGCCCGGTTCAGCGATGCCTTCCTGTTCGGCCAGCTTTGCCGCCGTCTGTAATATCCGGCCTGCCAGCAGGGTATCATCCAGGTCATTCACGGTCGCAATGTGACGTTTGGGGATGATCAGTATGTGTACCGGAGCCTGGGGATTAATGTCCCTGAACGCCAGAATATTTTCATCTTCAAAAACCACATCCGGCTTGATAACACCGGCAACCATTTTGCAAAATAAACAATCAGTCATTATTCTTACCTTTTTTGCATGAGCGACCGGAAGGCCGCTATTATTAGTTTTAAGATATACGCTCCTTCTCCCTCAAAGTGCTTGATGAAGCGGCACAAGGATTATACTGCTCTGATAAGCGATAATCTTGCTCAGTCCCCGAGAATATTTGTATTGCAAGCCAACTGATGTGTTCTCGCCGGTCGCCGCGTGAGGTGACATGGGTAAGAATTGTAGCAGGGTGGCGAGGATAGTGTGATTTTGCAAGACCAGCGCCCCGGTCTTTGCGTTAGGGGGATACAAATCCAGTCCCGCTTGAAAGGCGGTGAGGGGGCGGCCGCAGAAATCCACTCGCCCCCTTTTTTGGTTTTAATACGCAGTCATGCCACGAAAATCAATATTGTCATTGCCGATTAACGAGCCTGCGCCTGAAGCAACATTAATCGATATTAATTTACCGTCGGCAGTTACACCATAGAGGCTATTATCATAAAACGCCATTCCGGTAAGTGAATTAAATCCGATGCTGGAGTTAAGGGGTTGCGCCTGGCCTGTGCTGGGATTAACTGTCATCAGTGAAACAGACGTTTGGCCGCTATTGGCGTTATAACATGTCATCGCACCGAATAAATTATCATTGGCGTCGAATGTCATACCGAAGCTCGGAATATTAGCACCGCCAGCGGGATTAGGTCCCAAAACACCAATTAACGTGCTGGCACCCGTTGACTGATTGATCGTATAAAGACCGGTCCCACAGCCGGATGGGGTGGCAATGCAGTATATTGTTCCATTAGACGCGACTGCCAGTTTGGCGCCTTTGTCCTCAATTCCGAGGCTGCCTACGACATCACACGTACCCGTCTTCAGATCAATTGTCAGAAATTGATCTGAAGTTATAGCGTATAGCGTTTCCCCGTAGGCTGCTATATCTACCAAATCGAAATTGACAGTTAGCAAAGGAGATACACTCCCAGTAACATTATCCAGGGTGTATATAGTGCTGTTTATGCCATTTCCACTAGTAACATACAGCCCCTTTTTTGAACTCATGAAGATCGGTGCGCCCAGCGTCACCACCCACGTGTCGACCACCTTATCGTTGTAAAGCTGGGTCTGCATCAGAGGGCCATTGCCAAAGCGGTCGCTGAACGGGATGGAATAAACCTGATTGCTTGTGGCATCGAAGATCTGCTGCGCATACGCGTTATAAAACGGATGCGACGGCTGCAACACGGAAGGGGACGGAATGATGCTTGAGTTCCACCAAGCCACGCTTGGCACATCCTTGTAGAGTTTCCCGTTGTAGGAGGCGTAAGTTCCGATGCCTCCTTCGTAGGTGACGCCGCTGCCTGGGAAGCCGCCCAATAATCCGGTGGTGATTTCGCCGATCGCCAAGCTCTGCGTGATGCCGTAGGCGGTGCCGGGCCCACTCCCGCCGTCTTTAGGCTTGGAGTCGACGAACAAACCGGCCGCAGCCATGTCCGTGGCGAGCTGCGCCCACACGCTGTTGAAGGTGGTGGAGCCATTGCCGGATCCCAGCGGGTCCGCTTGCCCATAGATGGTATTGTTGAAAATCGAATCGGAAGTTTGGGTTCCGATCGTCGGCGAGATTGTCATCACGGCTCCGGTGTAGGTCGTCCCCGGAGTGGCCGACCCGCCAAATGGAATGAGCGTGGTCGTGATGGTTCCCTTGAGCGTGATCGTATTGTCCACGGCCACGGTGGCAATGAAATCGAACGCGTAATTGTAGTTTATATTCCCGGCCGCAGGATTCTGCTGTGTATTGAAGGCATTGCTATTCTGTATGGTTGTGCTCTGGTTCGCAGTAAACAGCGACTTGAGATAGGCATCGAACGTGGGATACGGATTGGAACCCGCGCCGTAGGAGGAGGGCCCGATATAGCGCAAAATATTTCCGCTGAAGATCGGCGTGGCCAAGGCGCTGCCTGCCGTCAAGGTTTGGAATTCACTCGCGAGCCGCTTCGTGCCCGCGGCCGTCCCTTTGTAATAGCCGCGGGTCTGGAGCAAGGTTCCCGAACTGCCGCCGTTGTAGCTTTGAATGCAGATCGGGGCGGCGAAATAGTTGATGTTGGTGAGATTGCCCTGTCCGTTGGTGGCTCCTGCGACGTAGTCGATTTCGAACGGCTGGTAGGCTTTTAGGTAATTCGCGCCGCCGCTGCCAATGTAACTCGGCTGCGCATTCCCCGAAAGGTCCCCGCTCATCACGAAACCATTGTATGCCTCGGTGGCCGCGTAGGAAACGAATACGACCGGCCCCTCGGCATTCGCGATGCTTAAACCACTCGCGCCGATCGTCGCCAGATTGAGGGATTGTGTCATCATGTCTCCCGTGTTGACTCGCCCGACCAACGTTCCGCTCCCGTAAGTCGCGATCAAGCTCTGGCTGGGATCTTGAAACGTAATGGACACCTGTTCGTCCGGGAGGCCCGTGTTATTGACGAACAACATGGTTAATTGCGGATTGGTCGCCGCTGTGGTGGTTTTGTTCTGGGACATTTCTACTCCTTCTGGAATACTTCTACTTAAAATGAGGTGAACCTCGGTTATGTGGGGAGGAGGCTACATGTTCGTTGCCTCCTCCCGGCTGGTTTCTATACGGTGGCCCTGGCTGTCACAAGTGTATGAGCGGATAGAAAATACAATGGAAGACACTTTTCTTTTTATTCATCTCCCAGATTATATCGAAACACCTCCTATTGCGGCTGTAACTGCCATGTGCCGCCAGATGCCGCTGGGGTGGCGCTCAAGCCCTGAATCTGGAAGATTCCGGCGGTTGTGGCGGTGCCGGAAGTAGAGCTAGTGACGGACTGGGAACCGTTGAGTGCGGCGTTCACTCCGGCGAGGATCACCTGAGCCCCATTGGGGGGAACGGGAGCGCCGGTCGGGACCGTGATGGTGATTGGGCCAGCAGCAGTAGTGGCAGCAACAGTTGCGATCGGATGCGGCAACTCCCACGCACACACGGAATCATGCAAGGGATAGGTGAATCCTCCACTGGGAGGATAGGTCCCCCTGGCGTTCACTGGCGACCAGGAAGGTGTCGTGACGCAGCGATAGGTAAAATTCTCCGTTACATTGTCTACCACCCCTGAAAAACTTTGAAAGTTATAGGTGACTCGATCACCCAAAGGGGGCGGCGTTCCATCGGTCGGGGTCATGGGGCCGACCAATGCCGCGCCATCTTGCGGTGGCGGGGTGTTGCCGATGGCAAGGTTGGCTGCAACGGGTAGCCCATTGGGTTGTTGCAGAGGCGTGCCGTAGACGAGTGTGTATTGGTTATAGTTCTTGTACTCGGTTCGGTGAATGGGGTGCGGAACAATGCTCCAGACACCGCTGCCGGAGGTATAGGCTCCATTACCTGTCGAGTTTTTGAGCGAGAAAGTGTTAGCTCCGGTGTTTTTGACGGTCCACGTGCCGTTGGCGTTGGTATTCCCCCCCACCCCGATGATCACGACCTCAGTCCCAGTGGGTGGCGCATTTGCACTGGTGATGACGATGGGGCTGGCATTCGAGGCGCCGGTAATTGGATTGGGCGCAGTCGGCGCAGGAGGTGATGACACCCCGGCACTAGAAAAGTCCACGAGATAGGCCGCACAACCGATTTCGTTGCAACTAAACATATCGTTTTTTTGCGGGGTTTCGTCGCTGGCAAGGCAGGACGCATCCAGCGCGGCTTGCACGCTGCCTGGATCGCTGAAACTCTTGATCCCCTGAATCTGTTTGACATATCCGCTGTATTTGTTTGCATTGCAGGTGCCATAGGGCGCATAGCCGCTTTGCACCGGCGCATCTTCGATCATGTAGAAGTACAACAGATTGTTCTTTGAGTCGTAGTAGAAAGTTTGATTCGTGATGAAGTTTGCTATATCAACTGGGGTTGGGTTTGTTTTGCCCATCAAGGACTTGTATGGCTGTTCAAAGCTCGTCCAGTCAGTCGCCGGCTGCAAGGTCATTCCGTACGGATGCCCCAAGTTTGTGTATGGCGCCGCATTATACGGCGACTGATTCTTGGCGCGATTGATGCAATCCGTCCAGTTGCCCCCCGTAAGGAAAGCGTTATCGCAGGAACTTCCTATAGGACGGACATAGCCGGGCGGCGACATCGCGCCAGTGTATAATTGTCCCCACTGCCGACGCGTACGATATACATTTATTTTCTGCCACTTCGTCGGATGTTTGAGGGTCTGGTAGACCGCGATGCGGTTGACGAAGAAGTCCCCGGCTTTTTTCACCGCCGGGTCTGTATAGCTGAACAGCAGCCTTTTCTCGAAGGCAGTGACGGACTGGGTGCCATGTTCTTGCCCGGTTTTTTTGTATACGGTGTAGCCCATCCGGTCCATCACAAAGGGTTCGTAGATAGGATTCCCCCCGCGGCCATAGAGAAACAGACTGGGATAGACCGTATCGCCGTAGGTCGGCATGTCACGCTTGATCTCCACTCTTTGATCAAGAGTCGGTTTGGGCGATTCGATGTTCAGCGTGGAGTATTTATGCGGGCTCATCAGCGAGCTTGCACGAAAATTGTTGCGTCCTCTGGAATGAGGCTCATCCACGGTGTAGTCGGTAGCATAGTAGTCCAGGTTGTTGAGCGATGTCGGAACTACATCGGTGACGCCGCTGTTGGCCGCCACTCCCAATCCCGTCAGTTGGCTGTCCTTGTCGAGGATCACGGTCGTTTTATCCCCGTCGGAGAAGTTCCCCATATTGACGGCTTCCGTATAGACCTGATGCTTGAAATCCACGTTGTCCCAGATGCTGTTTTGAATGTACTGCGTGGGAGGAACGCTTTGGGCATTGGATTGTTGCCAGCCTGTCGCCGGGTCGCCGGCATAGCCTTCGTAATTTGCTGCCGAAGCGGCATTCTGAGCGGGTTTCACGCCGGAAGGGCTTGTCAGTTGCCCCATCATAAGGGCCGGCGTCGCCATTTTGCTAATGTCGGCCACGGTAAGTAACCTGGCTGCCGGATCATTGGGATGAATGCCGGTGGGGTCGTAGCGGAAATTGACGAAACGGTTGTGTTCGATCCTGGCCGGGCCATCGTAATAAGTGTAGCCCTGAATGTTCATGTTAGGACTGGGATAGTTTCCCCAAACAATGACCTGTGGGTTCTGTGAACCCAGCGTCACATCGGTACATTCCGTTTGCCAGTTGTTTCCATTATTTGAACAAGCGGGATACCGCTCCACATTGTTTCTGGTCATGCCGGCGATCACGTTTTCATGGGCCATGCCCCAGAATCCCGGAATATTACCGTCAGGCCCGCCGCCACCGAGCAAGGTAAATCCCCTAAGATTGGTGGCAAAGCGATTGTTGTGTAGGGTGACGAAAATACCCCTCCCCCAAAAACCGCGAGAGCGCGAACGGGTCACCGTGTTGTCATTGAGCAAGAGCAGCGGAGCATGGTCGTTCGCTGTGCCGTTCATGGTGGGTTGGGGATTTGACGCGTTCACGTCATTGGGCTGGGTATCGATGCCGTGATAGCATCCATGGGCGCGGTTGCCGGTAAATTCCGGGTAGTTATAGTTCTGGCCATTCTGGGCCAGCAGCCAATACCCACGGCCCTGAGCTTGGCATCCCGCCACCGAATTGTTGACGAAGGTATTGCCGAGGTTGGTGATCCAGAAGCCCCCCGGAACGAACATATCCGGGCCAATGCTGTAGGAGCCGCTGGCATTGGCACCGGAAAAAGAGGTGTCCGGAATATTGTTGACGTTGTACCAGTTGGCCGCTTGCCCCCAAGTGCCGCCCGAAGAATAAGTCCCGCTGCCGAACGATTGGAGCGTGAAGGTGCCTGTGCTGGCGTTCGCGACGATCCAAGTGCCGTTGGCGGCGGTGTTGCCATTCACGCTGGAGATGGTCACAGGTTTTCCATTGTCGGGAACTGTTCCGCTGCTACTGGTGATGACGATGGGACTGGCGTTCGAGGCATTCGACACCCCACCCATTTTAGAGGAGAAGCGGCCGGTTTTCTGCATCCAGAGGGCCGCATTACTAGCCGTAAAGGCTCCGTTGCCGACTGACTGGAGCTGGAAAGCGCTGCCGGTGGCGTTCGTGGCAGTCCAGGTGCCGTTGGCACCCGAGAAGCCCTGGACTCCGGAGATGATCACTTGAGTGTTATTGGCGGGGATGGATGAGCTGGTGATGACGATGGGGCCACCCGCCGCAACATTTGCAGCATTCGTGATCGGATTAGAGGGTGGAGTGTGGAGAGCTTGTAAGTTATCGCCGTCCCAATACAGGCTGTCATTTTGTTGCGGGAAGGAATAAGTGGTACCGACCGCCATGGTGCCGGCGATATGGTTGCGTATGAACTGGTTGCCGGTGATGTTGGCGCCGTCTTCCAGGTACACGCCCTGTCCAACCGTGCGGACACAGGCATTGTTATAGAAGTTGGCGTTTGCCGTGCCATGCACCGTGAAACATTTATTGTAACTGTGATGGACGCTGACGTCCTGGACCAGGATGGTAGCGGGTGTCCAGATGCCGCTGTTGGTCACTCCCGTCACTACGCCGTCAGCAAGGGTGGGGGTTCCCAGAGCCCCCGTCCCTCCGCCTCCGGTAAATGTGACGGTTGGTGCCGAGGTATAGCCGCTGCCGCCGTTGGAGATGGTCACTCCCGTCACCGTCCCGCCGGCAATGGTGGCGGTTCCCTGAGCGCCCGTCCCTCCGCCTCCGGCAAATGTGACGGTTGGTGCCGAGGTATAACCGCTGCCGCCGGGTGTAAAGGTTCCGTTGCTAGTCGAGCCAGTGAGCTCGAAGGAGTCAGCGTTGGCGTTCGTGACAGTCCAGGTGCCGTTGGCGGCGGTGTTGCCCTGTACCCCGGAGATGGTCACCTGAGAACCATTGGCGGGGATGGTCGAACTGCTGATGGCGCTGTTCGAGTCCGTGGCGCTCTTCGCAGCTCCCGTGATCTGATATTGCGGCAAGTGGTGTAGATGGACCGGGTATCGCCCCACTAGTGCCTGTCCGAACTTTTCAATTTCCACTCCCACCAGTTGCAGGGTGGGCGAAGGCTTGCCGGTGGCGCTGACCATCGCGACCAGGTGCCCGCCGATAAAATTATTGGCATCACCGGGTGAACCGGCTACCGAGGTGAGTTTGATGTTGCGCGACAGCAGGGCCACTTCGGCCCGTTCGTCGATGCCGTAATTGCGCTCGCTGCCATCGTAGAAACTTCTCGCCTGGTTGCTCACGTCGATGGGATTTCCGCCTGCCGCGACGGTTTGCGTCGTTCCGGATGGGAAGAAGCTAGGCGTGGGGGTAAGCCCGCCATAGTGGTAATGCTTGAGCTTGTTGCAGAGCGTGAGTTGACTCACCTGCGGAGGTATCTCAGTGATCGTATACGGTGGCACTCCTTGGATAGCGGGGGTGGGAGAAACTCCCGGGTCCGGGTTGGGAAACGTATTATTGACCGCGCAAATCTGCACGATTTCCGTCTGGTGTGAAGAGAAGCTGGTCGTGGCGACTGATATCCAATCGCCTATTTGCCAATCGACAGCGGTCGCCAAGGTCAGGGTGGTATCTGGCACCGTGGAGGGCACGGGGGCGCTGACGTTTTCGCCATCGTTATAGCTGGCCGGGCCGGCTGGCACGGCCAAATAGGTCCAGCTTTTGGTGCCGCTTATCGTGTTGATGAAAGCGGGGCTGACGGCAGGGTTGTTACTCGTGCCGTCCGGCATTGCCGACAAACCTTTGCCCCCGTAAAGTGTTAACACGCCTCCGTCCATTACGGTGATATCGCGGGAGTTGGCATTGAGATCGCCGTGGGTGGGTGGCAGCGCCGCCGATGAATTTCCTGCCATCATGATCGTGATTTGACCTGTGACGGGAGTTGCCGTAGTACCGGCTTGCATCGTGCCAGTGTTTTGGATCAGAAAAGAGCTGGCATACAGGGCCATCGTATTGCCGGCTCCCGGATCCTGAATGGTCAGGGTGCCGCCTGATCCGATCACGACGGGTATCAGGGGGTTGGCGGCGGTAAATGGTGTCGTATCGGTTGTGCTTATGGTGACAGAGGTGCATGGTGAGTTTTCGCCACCAGGTGAAATGGTGCCACCAATAGCAAGAACCGTGACTGCGGGATTGGGCCCTTGCTTATTAAGTTTGGATAGACATTCTGTTGATGGAGCTAGCGCCGTTGTTAGGCTCATGGCTTCTGCGGTGATTGGAACAAAGGAGATCAGAGCCAATGCCAAAGTCAAAGCGAACAAACCTGGTTTTTGAGGGGAAAGCGTGTTTTCTTTGATCGTAAAGTTGCGCATGGTTTTTCCTTTGAGCTTTAATAATGTCGTTTTAATCGTAAGTCTTTTGAGTTATACCTGTGTAAACTTAAGCCGCATGCAGTTTCCTCTCCCTCCCCACAAAAATAAGGAGTCAGGTCTTGCGAAGTCACGCCAAAATGTTAATACAGGGTCTGATAATTACTTAGCCCCTGCTCAAATTAGCTGCGATGATAGGGTATTCGATTGATGCGACCTATTGCTGAGACTATTCCTGACACTCAGAAAGTCTCCAAGATTTGCAAAGCTACTCCAAACAAAGACCCCTGTCCTTTCACCCCGCGAATCGAAAAATTCTCAGGTGCATAAGAAGCCAGTTTCCGGCGCAGGCGGCTGACCAGATTTCCGTTCGCGTTGGCAGCGGCTCCAAGTGCACTGTATTCGTTGTGCGATAGAAGAATCGAACTGCCGAAGGGGGTAATTAATTCCAATTGTGAGGAATTGAGCTGCCAGCTCGTTTGCTTATTGCTGTTAGGTTTTTCGGGTTTCGTACTGATGGCGGTGGTGAGCGATCGTTTATTTTCAATCGGCAAGGGCAGTGCCAACATATCGACCCCATGCGTTACCAGCCAAGCGCTTAGGTTTTTACCGTCGAGCTCTGTTGTAGCGGTAAAGTCTGTCAGTTGCAGGTTGGGAGGGATGTTTTTGAGCAGATAAGCATTGTGATCAAGGATGGCGATGAGGATCATAGCGAGACGGCCTCAATGGTGTCGGTCGCCTGATCGGCGCGAAGAATAAAGCAAAACATTGTGACTCCCCTGTGTTGGAACCAGTTTGATGCTGTCGGTAATTTCCGTCCGATGAAAGGACCGATAGAGTTCAGTCATCGCGTATGTGCGGGAATCAATAATTAATGGGACGGCATGTTTTCGTCGCCCACCTTGCTTTCAGGCCCTGATTATTTTTGCCTGTAGCTCGAAGTGCCGGACCCCGCTGGGGCGAGAGCATTTGCGAGGCAATACGGTCTTTGTCTTGAGCCTGTCGAAGCAACTTGCACCCGTTTCTATGATCGGGGTTAAGCCGTCAGCTCTGCGTTGTGCTGCGGCGAATTTGCAAGTTAGTAGGGTGCATTGTCTGCCGCCAACCAAAGATTGCAATCGGCAGAAACGCTGAAAACTTTAGGGAGTTTATAAAATTAAGTGATGTTCATGGTTAGCAGGCGCACCATAAACGTAACTTATAAGCAAAGGAGCGGGGGCTTGCATATCGCAATGGGATTGTTGATATGCAATTTTTCAGCTTGGGGTTTCGCTAAAAATAACTTCCGCTTATCGTTCCCACGCACCGCGTTCATTTTTATGCACAAGTCGCTAAGTAACTCGTCATACCCGCCGGGATGACGTGCTTTAAAAATACTTGTGTATAACGCCGAGCGCTTCGCGTGGGAATGATAAGTTCAGGTTTCGGGACGTTATGACTGAGCAAATTCTTATTGAGCGGGTCGGTTTCAAGTATCGGATCTTAACCTTGATTGACGACTTGTTGAGTTCTAATGATGACAAGGGCAAATTGTAGGGCTGACCTTTACATGCCTACGCGGCCATTGAACGCATGCGATAACGTACCGCTGTCGGTAAACTCCAACTCGCCGCCCATGGGTACGCCGTGGGCGATTCTACTGGCCGGTACCTGATGTTTCCGGGCCAGTTCGCTGATGAAATAGGCGGTCGCCTCGCCTTCAACCGTGGAGTTGGTCGCCAGGATCAGTTCCTTGATATGGCCGGTTGCCAGCTGTTGTTCAAGCAGATCCAGGCCGAGTTCATCGGGTCCTATGCCGTCCAGCGGCGATAATCGTCCGTGCAGCACAAAATAGCGGCCTTTGAACATCGTTGCCTGATCGACAATCCAGACGTCGGAAGGGCTTTCCACGATGCAGATGAGGGTATCGTCTCTGGAATTATCGGCGCAGATTTCACACAGCTCGCCTTCGGTCAAGGTGCGGCATTGGCTGCAATGGCGCATTTTTTCAATGGCTTGCAGCAGCGTTTGGGCCAGCATATTGGCGCCGTTGCGGTCGCGCTGGAGCAGGTGAAATGCCATGCGCTGGGCGGATTTAGGGCCGACGCCGGGCAAACAGCATAAATTCTGTATCAGCTGCCCCAATAAGCCTTTTTTGTGCATATTAAAAAGGTAGTTGGAATCCGGGAGGCAAGGGCAGTCCTGCGGTCACATCGGCCATTTTTTCTTTTTTCATTTTTGCGACTTTATTGACGGCATCGTTGATGGCCGCGGCAACCAGGTCTTCCAGCATGTCTTTATCATCGCCGAGCAGGGAAGGATCGATGGTTACCTTTCTAGCTTCGCGTTTGCCGGTCATCAGGATGGTGACCAAACCGCCGCCGGACTCGCCCATGACCTGCATGGCGTTAAGCTCTTCCTGGGCTTTTTTTAAGTCTTCCTGCATTTTTTGGGCTTGCTGCATGATGTTGCCGAGTGCGTTTTTCATTTACTTCTCTCCTGTCTCGTTAAATCGGTTCTATAGTACCGGGCATGATTCTGGCCCCCAAGTGTTCTTTTAAAGCTTGAACGTTTTCGTCTGCATTAATCGCGTCAACCGCCGCCTGCTGTTTGTCTTCGCGCGCCTTGGTCAATTGCACGGCGGGGGTGGCAACCGTGGTTTTTTCGGTGGTGATCACCAGCTTTAAAGGCGATTTTCGATAAGCCTGCAACGCTTTTTGCAGGTTTTCTTCGGTACGGGCGCTACGCAGTTGTTTGTGGCCCGGATCCAGAATCAAGGTGCAGACGCTATCGTCAATATTTTCCAGCACGCAATTATGGGCCAACTCTCTGGTTAAGCCGTTAATTTTCATTGCTGCAACCATCTCGGCCCAGTTGGAATCGGGCTTTTGAGTAACGGTTTCCTGAACGGTTGTTTCGGCGACGATAGCGGGTTGCGTCGTTGCCGCTGTATTGTAAACAGGTTGCGTTTGATTAGAAGCAGGTTGTGCCGGGGGGGTGTTAATAGGTTGACGAACCTGAGCCGGTTTAGCCGGAGCCGATGCTGCGCCGACTGGCCTGAAAGTCAGCATGCGCAACATGACCATTTCAAAACCGCTGCGGGGATCGGGCGCTAAATCCAGGTCGCGCTGTCCCACCAAGCCTATCTGATAGTAAAGCTGCACATCTTCGGGTGTCAGCTTGGAGGCCAATGCGGCAATCATCTCCACATCAAAATCATGGTCGATAGCGTTAGGTATTTGTTGCAGCAAGGCGATGCGATGCAGGACTTGCAAAATCTGTTGTAGCACATCGCTAAAGTCCGGCGTTAAATTGGCTATCTCGTTTATTTTATCGAGAATCGCCGCGGCATCGCCCTCGGCCAGCGCCGTTAAAATATCCTCGACCGGTTGCTGCGCCACGGTGCCCAGCATCGCGTTGACATCTTCGGTGCCGACCTTGCCGTTGCCGTAAACGATGGCTTGGTCGAGCAGGCTTAAGCCGTCGCGCATACTGCCGTCGGCGGCGCGCGATAATAATTTTAAAGCGCCGGACTCGGCTTCAATATGTTCCTGCTGGAGTATGAATTCCATCTGGGTGAAAATCTGGCTGGGCAGCAAACGCTTGAGATTAAACTGCAAACAGCGGGACAGCACGGTGACGGGGATTTTATGGGGATCGGTGGTGGCCAGCAGGAATTTTACATGCGCGGGCGGCTCTTCCAGCGTCTTCAACAAGGCATTGAAACTGTGGCCGGACAGCATGTGTACTTCGTCGATCAGGTAGACTTTATAGCGACCGTGATTGGGCGCGTATTGGGCGTTATCGAGTAAATCGCGGGTATCTTCAACCTTGGTACGCGATGCCGCATCGACCTCGATTAAATCCAGAAACCGTCCTTCATCCAGATCGCGACACACACTGCATACGCCGCAAGGATTGAAATCCTGCAGATTTTCGCAATTGATGGCTTTGGCTAAAATTCGGGCAATGGTGGTTTTGCCTACGCCGCGCGTTCCGGTAAATAAATAGGCGTGATGGAGCCGGTCATGTTGCAAAGCGTTCATTAACGATTTGACGACATGTTCTTGTCCGACAACTTCTGTGAAATTATGGGGACGCCATTTTCTGGCGAGAACCTGATAATTCATTGCAGGCTCGAAAGGTAAGTATGAGTTGGGTGGCGATCATGCCAGCCACATCCCGGCACACGAATCTGCTGCTACCGTTGCTCCCTTCCGGGCCTGGCGGGGTTTACAGCGTATCGTTGCGGGAGGACCGACACGATCACCATTAAACATTAGCCGTACTGGCTAAAGGACGACCATTATCGTTGAATCGGTTTAATAACACAAGCCGAAAATGGCATATATTTTGAAAATTCACCACGAAGGCACGAAGGACACGAAGTTTTACTTGGTCATTTTCTTCGTGACCTTCGTGTCTCGGCAACTGCTCCTGCGTTGCTCTACCTCCTGAATCCATGCAGTCGTTCGTGGTGATTTATCAATCTCTGATACGGTTTACCCAGGCCAAATAATCACCGCCGTCCTGAGCCGGTTCTTGCCGAAACTGGACATCCGGTCGAAATCTTCGCAGGCGATAGGAATAAACTGGCAATCGATTTCGCTTTGCCGTCCTTCTTCGGGATCCGGATCGTGCATGTACAGGCAGTCGTCGTCGAAGCCGCTCATCACCACCCAGTGCGGGGCTTTTTTGCGATCCATTTGAAAGGTGCTGATCAGGATCAACGGTATCGCCCCGGACTTGAACGCGCTGATCAGGTCGTTCTGGCTGATATTGGCGTAATGTATCTTGATGCCTTGCTCTTGCGCCTCGCGCTTGAAGCAGTTGTCGACCAGTTCCACAACCTGTTTTTTTTCCTCACTGCGCACGCCGTCGATAAACAGCGTTCCGGTCTGGTTGACCCAAACTTCAACGGTAAATTGCCGTCGTTTTGCTGCCAGCGCCAAGCCTATCGGGTGGCAGCCGCCATGTCCGGAGGTCATAAAGATGGTTGTGGCTTCGCGCCAGAGGTTGATCTCTTCTTCCTGCGAAGGCTGATAAGCCCTGTTTAAGCCGTGCATCGCCATCATCAGCGATGCGGGGCCGCAGGTAAACGGCGTGGTTTGCCTTAACCAATGCACCGACCGGTGCTGCAAGGTATCGCGATAACGGCGGATACGTTTCTGGTAGCGCAACGCGTCTTTGTGATCTTCATAGTAATCGCGGTAGATGCCGAATTTCTGGTAGCCCAGCGTTTGGTAAAGCTTGATCGCCGGCGTATTATCGACGCTGACTTCAAGACGCAGATACAGTCTGCCTGCATCACTGGCGGCCTGTTCGCCTGCCGTCATCAGCAATTTGGCGACGCCCGTGCCTCTTTGCGCAGGCGCGACGGCCAATGAATAGACCCGGGCCAGCCGGGTGCCGGGGTGATAAATAATAAGCACATAGCCGACGACCGCCAGGGATGGTGGAAGTGTCGCGATTGGTAGGGAACCGATGCGACCTGCCATGGATGGCGGCCGCGACTGCTCCCGGCAGTCGTCGGCATTTCCTCCATCCTTGGAGGTCAGAAGTGTCGCAACCGATAGGGAACCGGTGCGACCGCTCTCGATTGTCTGCTCCGCAACCAGCAAGGCGCGATGTTCCGTGGTTATCCAGTGTTTGAAACTGCGCCGACTTAACTGGTCGGTGTCGAAACAGGTTTTTTCAAGCGCTACCAGCTGATCGAGATCGGCTAACAGGGCGGGGCGGATTAAAATACTCAAGACGATACTCCCCGCAAGGCCTGTGCAATGACCTGTCTGGCGCGGAACAACACCATTTCCCGCCAGGCCCGATCGTCGGGGCAAAAATGACGGCGCATGACTTTACTGTGTTCCAGGCGCGCTTGTTGGTTATCGGGTTGCGCCCACAGCTGATGGTCGCGCAGTAGGATTTCAAACAGTTGATCGGTGCTGAAGGTACCGAATTCTAAAGTGATGTAACAACTGCGTTCATTCATGATCGAGTGCCAGGCATAATCCAGCAACCCGGTTTTCGGCACCGAGCTGGACGTGCCCAGCAACGGCAATGCCACCGAATCGCCGTACCAGTTTTGGGCGGCACGCGTTCCGGCGCTGTCGGGCGGCTGATGGTCGCAAATGATTTCCCCATAGCCGTAGGAGCCCAGGCCGGTGTGCAGATCGACGACCGCCAAATCCCTCTGTTGCAAGGTATAGCGGCGCATCAGGTCTTCGCAGACCCGCCTGCCGTGCGCGGGCGCTGTTCCGCCGTAAAACGGTCCGGACGGATCGCTGTATTGCCCGGCGCTGACCGCCTTTTCCAACGCCACGCGGCTATGCTGTTGTTCAAATTCGGCAAGGGCGATTTTCCGTTGCGCGGCATCTGCTAGATAAAATGCATCTTTGAGTAAGTCATAGTCTTTGTTTTCAGGCAGGGGGCTCGAAAAATCAACGATATTGCGGTTAAGGTCAACGCCGTCCGCATCGCAGCGCCGTTGCCAGGCATAACCCCACGGCGTCAGCGCATGGACCATCAATATCGCCGTATCGGCGGGAATAACGACCAGACCTTCGGCAAGCAAACCCAGAAGGTCGATCTGTATCGCGCTGCCCGCAAAGCCCTCAATGCCGTGCGTTCCGCCGAGCAAAACCAGCACCCGTGAAGCGTCTTCCGGGCCGATCCAGGCCGTGTCGGTCACCAGCTCTTCGCCTTCAGGTCCGGTGCCGGTACATGGATAAGGCTGGAATCGTGTATGACCGGGTAGTTTATTTAATTGGGCCAGCCAGCGTTGCCGACCGGCGGCATAGCTGCCGGGAAAAACGGCGGTGTCGATAGCGGCAAGAGGAAGACAATAGGACATGACGGTTACCTGAAGTTTTTCTTAAGCATAGTCCCAGTTAAGTCAATCAGGAAATATTTATCAATACCCATAAAAACTCCTTGTGCAAACAACTGACTGGTTCCAGAATTATGGCTTATCTTACTACAGGATCTTATTGTTATGGCGCGTACCCTTCTGGTTGTTGATGATCTTTCCGACTGGAATCCCTATTATCCCAGCGACCAAGTCATCACCTTTGAAACCTATCTTGCGACCGAGCAGGGCGAGTCGCATCAGCGCGTCCGCATCATCAATCTTTGCAGCAGTTACCGCTATCTTTCCGACGGCTATTACTGCTCATTGCTGGCCGAGGCCAGAGGCCATCACGTCATTCCTTCGGTTAAAGTGCTGAACGATCTGGGCAAAAAGGCGCTTTACCGGTTACAGCTTGACGACTTGTCACAGACGCTGGAGCGCGCATTTAAAAGTACAGACAAGGACAGAGAAATAACCTTGATGAGTTACTTCGGCACCACGCCCGATCCGGCTTTCCAGGATCTTGCCAGACAGCTGTTTGAACGCTTTTCTTGTCCCATTCTGGAAGTGACGTTACGCTGCAAGCAGCAATGGGAAATCATCGGTTTAAAGGCCGTATCGCATCGGCACCTGGATGATGAAAAGCAAACCATTTTTGCCGACGCGCTGGATAAATTCAGCACCAAGGTCTGGCGCAAGGGCCGCGCCCGTAAAGCGGCGCGATTCGATCTTGCGATACTGATAAACCCCGAAGAACAATTGCCGCCCAGCAACATGGGCGCTCTGAAAAAATTCATCAAAATCGGAAGGCAACTGGGCATTGAAATAGAACTGATAACCCAGCAACATTATGTGCGCCTGCCCGAATTTGACGGCTTGTTCATCCGCGAAACCACCAGCATCGATCACCACACCTACCGTTTTGCCAAGAAGGCCGAGGCCGAAGGCCTGGTGGTCATCGACGATCCGACTTCGATGCTGCGTTGTACCAACAAAGTCTATTTGGCCGACCTGTTTCGCACGCATAAGGTGCCTACTCCAAAGACCTGGCTGCTGCACAAAGGCAATGCCACCCACCTGGATAGGGTGGAAGCGGAAGCCGGATTTCCGATGGTAGTAAAAATCCCTGACGGCTCATTTTCTCGCGGCATCGTCAAAGTGAATGACCGGAAAGAGCTGGAACTCAAAGTGGAGGAGCTGTTTCAAAAATCAGCACTGCTGTTGGCGCAGGAATTTCTTTATACCGATTTCGACTGGCGCATCGGCATTTTCAACAACAAAGCCTTATACGCGTGTCGCTATTACATGGTCAAAAACCACTGGCAGATTTACCGCCACGGCAGCAGCCGAACCGATGCCGGCAGTTTTGCTACCCTGCCGACCTTTGAAGTCCCCAAAGCCGTGCTGGACGCCGCATTAAAAGCCACCCAGCCGATAGGCAACGGATTATACGGCGTGGATGTAAAGGAAAAAGACGGCAAAGGCTATGTGATAGAAGTCAATGACAACCCCAATATCGACAGCGGCGTCGAGGACAAATATCTGGGCGATGAACTGTATCGATTGATTATGACCGAATTGCTGCGGCGCATGGAAAATCGCAGTAAAGGGATATTGACGTTGTAGGCTAATCGGTAGCTTTGAAAAAATTCCTTCTTAAACTTCAAGTGAGTGGCGGCAATGTCCAAGATCAAATTATGGGTATTTGTGCTTGCGGCAGGAATGTCCGGCCAAGATATTTATGCAGATGACGCTGTCAGCTCGGCGTTACAGAAAACGCAAGACTGTCTTAGGAATCAAAACTGCGATGCTGCGGCAACCGATGCGGGCAAGGAAGCCGACCAAAAAGCCTTGGCGGCAATGGGCGGTAACGCCCATGATACACAAGAGCTCTATAATATTTCGGCCGACATTATGCCTATCTTGGTACAGCAAGCGAGTGGCGACCCGGTAAAAATGCAAAACCTGATGTTGAAAGCGCAAACCGATCCCGAGAGTTTCTTGAATTCGTTATCGCCGGATCTAAAAGAGAAGATCAAAAATATTGCGAATGAGTTAGACAAAAATCAGGCTTCGGGGCAAAGGCCGTGATTTTTTTCTTGTAACCCGTGTTTTTCGCCTTATAGCATTGATGAATCCAACACCAACCTGTATTTATAAGTGATGACAGCCATACCAAATGGCTTTGATATAAAAATGAAGAAAATCAGGAAAACCAGAAAAATTAAGAACACCAATCAGACGGATTTGTTTGAATTGTTAGAACGGCTGGAGCAATTAAAAGAGGTCGAATCGGAATTAAATATGACCTCTTCGCTTGGGCTGTTGGAGTTAAGTACGATTGTAGAAAAACAAATTGATTGGGTTGATTTGGAGTTAGTCAGTTAATTAAATCTGCGGTTGATTCGGAACTGTGAGGAGCATTGCGCTATTGACGCCCTATGGATTGCGTCTTGTACCATTTCAATAATGTTATACTATTGTTGAATATTTCAACAACCGAGCGACATCATGGCTACCGTAAACTTTAGCGTACCCGATGACATCAGGCAGGAATTCAACCAGCTGTTCGAAAAGGAAAACAAAAGCGCGATCTTAACCCGATTGATGCAACAGGCGATTGAAGAGAAAAAACAACAGCAACGTCGCCAGCTGGCGATCGATAAAATCCTGCAATTAAGAGCCACGCAATCGCCCGTTTCAGCGGCGGATATTGAACAGGCAAGGGAAGAATTGCGCAGATGATTGTAGTGGTTGATGCCGACATCAGCAGAGGAACAGAACACCGATCAGGCGGTTTCTGTGCTAAGGCAAGTTCAATCCGGTCAGGTAACGCTGGTGCAACCCGCACACTGGCTGCCGGAAGTGGTTGCCGTCATTACCCGCATTCGTCCGGAAATCGCAGAGCCAGCCATTGATTATTTGACTGCTATGGAAATAAAAGTACAGCAGGATGCAGACATTTTAAAAACGGCCGCTCGCCTCTCCCAGCAGTTTTCTCATCATTTATTCGATACGCTTTATCACGCCTTGGCTATTCATCTGAATGCCGTGTTTGTAAGCGCTGATGAAAAATATTACCGCAAAGCTGAAACGATGGGATATATTCAGCTGCTGAGTAATTGGCAGTAGATGCGTTGCTACACATCAAAATTGGAGGGGAATTATGAATATAGAAACAATTACCGAGCAGGCATTAAAGCTTGCCCCAGCCTCAAGAGCTTATATTGCAGAAATATTGCTGGAAAGTTTGGATTATGAAGAAGACTTTATTGTTTCGGAAGAATGGCAGCAAGAAATACAAAAACGTTGTAAAGATATAGATGCCGATCCTTCTTTATTGATTGATGGCGAACAATTTATGGCCGAGCTGAAACAGCGTTATTTATGAAGTTTTTCCTACATCCTCAAGCGCAAGAGGAACTGGAGCAAACTGTTCTGTTTTATAAAAAACAACAAGCGGGTTTGGAAAAGCGTTTTATAGAAGCTGCGGAAGACGCGATTAACCGCGCATGCCGGAATCCATTGTTATACCGAAAGATAGATGACGATGTTAGAAAATGTCGGCTATTGCATTTCCCTTATGCGATTATTTTTAGACCAAGATCGGCTCAGGTAGAAATAATTGCAATTATGCACTTGAGAAAACAGCCTAATTATTGGCAATCGAGAAAATAGGCTCTTAGGATGTTACTTCGGTCAATTATTTTACACGTTGGCGATCAGTGGCGAGAATCCTTATAAAATCGCTCCACTGTGAGGCCGCCATGTATTGGGATGTGAAAACTGTAAAGCCGTTGCCGGACTTTTGCATCTATGTCGAGATCGAAGATGGACGCAAGGGGGTATTTGACTTGAAGCCTTACCTCGATCACGGTGTTTTTCGTGAACTTCGGAACGTGCATTATTTCAATCAGGTCGGCATTCTGTTTGGGGCGGTAACTTGGCCCAATGAACAGGATATTTCGCCTGAAACGCTACTTGCTGAAATTGTTCCGATGGAATCAATTGCGGCTCGTTAGAGCAGGAAGTGCCGACGAAAGTAGCGCATAGCTTGCGGTTGATGTATTTCATTGCGTTCAGCGCATCGACGAGAGCTGGTTCCCAATCTCCAGATTGGGGACCCAGGAGACGAAGCTCCAGCTTCGTGAAACGGGAAGCTAGAGCTTCCGTAACCGAATTCCCAAGCTTGAGCTTGGGAACTAGCGAAATCATCACACCGATTCCTATCAGGCGAGTGAACCTGTAGAATGGGTAATCAAAAAATTAAGACATCATCTATATGACCGAAAAAGAAAATTTTGCAGGGAAACTCGAAGAATTTGTTACCGAGCTTAAAGAGCATATCAGTACAGATGACGGTCAATGGACAGTAAAAGGTTTTATTGATGTTTTCAAAAACGTATACACAATCTCTTCAGATACCAAGATTGTGTCGAAAATTCTTGAAATTCATCTCTTCCCTAAAATTCTGCATTTCGCACAAACTAACGGGTACAAGGTGGTTCTTGCCGATCACCAGAATTACTATCCCGACATATCGTTTGTCAAAGCCAGCGATGAATCCATCAGGTTCGCCGTCGATTTTAAGACAACCTATCGGAATCCAAAGAAACCACATTTATGCAATGGATTTACACTGGGTTCACACGGAAAATATTTTGAACATCGTACCAGTACCAAAAACATCCAGTTTCCCTACGGTTCGTATTCAGGTCATTTCTGTCTTGGCATCATCTACGACAGGACAGATGGCGCAACCATTGATGAGACAAAAGTACGCAGCATTGATGAACTGCATGCAATTGCTTCGGTAGTAAGAAACTTTCACTTTTTTGTTACAGAAAAATGGAAGATTGCCAGCGATAAAGGCGGTAGTGGCAATACAGCCAACATCGGAAGTATCAATAATATCGCCGATATAATCTGTGGCCGAGGCATGTTTTCAAGGCTTGGCGAACACTGGTTTGATGAGTATTGGATAAACTACAAAAAAATAGCTATCTTGGACGGAAAAGGCGAAGCAAAAATAATCTCCACGCTTCGAGATTTCGTAGAGTACAAAAACGGTGATCTGTCTTTGGTTGTAAATAAGAGGAATGGCGAGGAATGATCGTAAAAACCGGTGTGCCTCCGATCAAGTCGCAAGGTATAAAAACCAAGCTAGTTCCTTGGATTAAAAGCATTGTTCCGAGCGATTTTACAGGCGCGTGGATCGAGCCTTTTATGGGTACGGGCGCGGTAGCTTTTAATGTCGCACCTCAACGTGCAATTTTATGTGATGCCAACCCTCATTTGATTAATTTTTACTCCGGCATAGCTTCCGGTGAGATAACGCCTGAAGTAGTTAAGGAACACCTGACACGGGAAGGCGAGCTACTCTTATCAAAAGGCGAAGAGCATTATTATTTTATAAGAGAGAGGTTTAATTCCGAACACTCGCCACTGGATTTTCTATTTGTTAATCGTGCCGGATTTAACGGCATGATTCGCTTCAATCGAAAAGGGGGGTTCAACATCCCGTTCTGTAGAAAGCCGCAACGCTTTGCGCAGGCGTATGTAACGAAAATCACCAATCAAGTTGCTTGGGCTTGCAAAATAATCAAGACAAAAGAATTCGTATTCAAGTGTCAGGATTTTAACCAAACTATTTCCGAAGCTTCATCATCGGATATTATTTACTGCGACCCGCCTTATATCGGTAGGCATGTTGACTACTACAATGGCTGGAATGAGTCTCACGAACAAGAACTATTTGATAGGCTTTCTAATTTTGGAGGAAAGTTTATTCTATCAACATGGCACCACAATGATTATCGGGAAAACGAATATATTAAAACCATGTGGTCAAAGCATTCCGTTCTTACCCGTGAGCATTTCTATCATGTCGGCGGTAAGGAAACAAATAGGAATCCTGTTATTGAAGCCTTAGTTACAAATTTCAATGCAATTTCTATTGAGCGAAAAAAAGAAAGCCCAATTCAATACTCGTTGTTTGAAGCACAAGCGAAATATGGTGCGGCATAACAATTCGTTCCGGCGGACGCGCTAAAGATCGTTGCCGAACTGAACTGTTATTACTTTCGTAATCAAAACCACTAACCCATGCTAGCCACACTCGTCCGCTTCTCCATCCGTTTTTACGGCATCGTCATCGCGCTTGCGGTATTGATCCTGCTCTACGGCAGCTATCGTTTCGCCACCGCAGGCCTGGATATTTTTCCTGAATTCTCGCCCAAGCAGGTCATCATCCAAACCGAATCGCCCGGTCTTTCTTCGGAGCAGGTTGAGGTGCTGGTGACCCAGCAAATCGAAACCTCGATCAGCGGCTTGATCGGCATGAAGTCGGTGCGCTCGGAATCCATCCAGGGCCTGTCGATTATTATCGCGACCTTTGTCGAAAACAGCGATGTGTATCGTAATCGCCAGCTGATCAGCGAGCGCTTGACCACGCTATCAGGCCTGCTGCCGCTGGGCATTACGCCGGTTGCGATACCGCTGTCCTCGTCTTCGGCGACGGTTTTAACGATCGGCTTAAGCAAAGACGACCAAACCGATTTGATGGCTTTGCGCAGTCTGGTCGACTGGACGATAGTGCCGCGCTTGAAGGCTGTTCCGGGCGTTGCCGATGTCAACGTGTTCGGCGGGAACATTCAGCAACTGCAAATCCAGGTCGATCCGCTGCAACTGCATCGCTTTAACCTGACGCTGGAGGACATTATTTTGGCCGCCTCAAAGGCCGGAAATATTCAGGGCGGCGGTTTTATCGAAAACAACAACCAGCGTTTCACTTTGCAGGTGACGGGGCAGCCCGCCACGCCGGAACAATTCGCCAAGATTATCGTCAAGCGGGATCAGGGGCGCAATGTTACGTTGGGCGAAGTCACTACGATTGGCTATGCGCCGGAGCCGCCGATCGGTGCGGCGCAAATCATGGGCAAGCCCGGCATCGTGATGATGGTGATCGGCCAATACGGGGCCAATACCTTGTCGGTGTCCAGACAGGTTGAGCAGACGCTGCACGAGTTCGAGCCTATTTTCAACAAGCAGGCGATCAATTTTTACTCGCACCTGTTCCGCCCGGCAGATTATATCGAACGCTCGCTGAGCAATTTGTCCGGGCATTTGCTGGTCGGCGGCTTGTTCGTGCTGATTATCCTGTACCTGTTTTTGTTTAATTTTCGCACCGCGTTTATTTCCGCGCTGGCGATTCCGGTGTCTTTGGTCGGCGCTGTGATTGTGCTGCTGGAAAGCGGCGTTAATCTCAATATCATGGTGTTGGGCGGGCTGGCTATCGCGTTGGGCGAGGTGGTTGACGATGCGATTATCGATACCGAAAACATTTTCCGGCGTTTGCGCGAGAACCGTTTGTCAGCCAAGCCGCTGCCGATTGCCGAAGTGGTTTATAGCGCGTCTCTTGAGGTGCGCAGCTCCGTGGTTTACGCCAGCTTTATCGTCGCGCTGGTTTTTGTGCCGTTATTAACCTTGAACGGCGTCGCCGGGCGCTTGTTTGCGCCGCTGGGATATTCCTACATCCTGGCGATTTTAATGTCGCTGCTGGTGGCGCTGACCTTAACACCGGCGCTGTGCTATGCGTTGCTGGGCAACGCCGACTTCGCTAATGACGATCCGCCGCTGATCAAACGCATCAAGCCGCATTACAAGGACCTGCTAAGCATGGTTTCCAGGCATTTTAAACCGGTGCTTGTCGGCAGCGTTATTGTTTGCCTGTCAGGCTTGCTGGCGTTTTTCAGTCTCGACAGCAAATTCCTGCCCGAATTGCGCGAAGGGCATTATATCGTCCACACCACCAGCATTCCCGGCACGTCGTTGCAGGAATCGATACGGATCGGCAGCAAGCTGACCGAACAGTTTATGACTATTCCCGGCATACAATCGGTATCGCAATGGGCGGGTAGGGCAGAGCGGGGCGCGGATACTTACGGCAGCCATTACAGCGAGTATGAAGTGCGGCTTGAGCCGATGTCGGGCGCGGAGCAACAACAGATCAAGGACAGGCTGCGGGCGATTCTGGTCGGTTTTCCCGGTATTTTGTTTGAAGCCAACACTTTTTTGACGGAGCGGGTCGATGAGACTATTTCCGGCTACACTTCGCCGGTGGTGGTTAATATTTACGGCAACGACCTGAATAAGCTGGACGCCAAAGCCCAGGCGGTCGCCGATATTATGCGCGATATAGACGGCGCTACCGATGTGCAGTTGCGCTCGCCGCCCGGCACGCCGTTGCTGCAAATTGTGCTGAACCTCGACCAGATGGGCTTCTGGGGCGTATTGCCTGCCCAGATTGTCGATACTTTGCAGGCCGCTTACGAAACCCGGGTGGTCGGCAAGAACATTCAGGGCAATAAAATCTATAACGTCGCGGTGACCTTGACGCCGGAGCTGAGACAGCAGCCTGAATCGATAGCCAAGTTGCCGATCAGGACCCTGGACGGCGCGGTGATTACGCTGGACCAGGTCGCGGAAATCAGGCATTCGGCCAGCCGCTACAACATCCTCCATCAAGGCTCGCAGCGGCGGCAAACCGTGACCGGCAATGTGATCGACCGGGATCTGGATGTTTTTGTCGAGGAGCTTAAAGCGCGGGTATTAAAAGAGATTCCGTTCTCGGCGGATATTTATCCCGAGTTCACCGGTGCGGCAATTGAACAGGCGCAGGCGCGGAAAGAGTTAATCTTGCATTCGCTGCTGGCCGGAGCCGGGGTGCTGATTTTTATTTATATAGCGATCGGCAGTATCCGTCATATGTTGCTGACGCTCGCCAATCTTCCATTTGCGCTGATCGGCGGGGTTGCCGCCGTGGTGTTGACCGGGGCCACCTTGTCGGTCGGTTCGGTCGTGGGCTTTGTGACGCTGTTCGGCATTACCGTGCGCAACAGCATCATGCTGCTGTCGCATTATCGCTATCTGGTTGAAGTCGAAGGCAAGAGCTGGAATTTGGACACCGCCGTGCTGGGCGCGCAGGAACGCTTGCCGTCGATCCTGATGACGGCGCTGGTTACTGCGTTAGCGATGTTCCCGATCGCATTCAATAGCGATAATCCGGGGCGCGAGATCATGGGGCCGATGGCGGCGATTATTATCGGCGGCTTGGCCTCTTCAACGATACTGAACTTATTATTACTACCCGCCATTTTGCTGCGTTATGGAAAATTTAAAAGCCAAACTGATACCGATAGATAAAGATTCGGAAGCCATTATTCTGCTGCACGGTCTGGCCAGAACCAGCCGCAGCATGAACAAAGCCGCTAAGTTGCTGGCTGCTTACGGTTATCAAATCATCAATGTCGATTATCCTTCGCGAAGCGCTGACATTAGTTTTTTGGCGCAAAAATATATCGCTCAGGCATTGAAACAGTGCGCCGTGAAAGATGTTAAGAAAATCCATTTTCTGACGCACTCTATGGGCGGTATTTTGCTGCGCGATTATTTGGCTAACCAAACTATCGATAAGCTGGGGCGAGCAGTGATGCTGGCGCCGCCCAATCAAGGCACCGAAGTCATGGATAAACTGGGAAGTTGGCGGCTGTTTTATTATTTAAGCGGTCCGACCGTATTGCAGCTGGGCACCGATAACAACAGCGTGCCGATCCGGCTTGGTCCGGTGAATTTTCAGCTTGGGGTTATTGCCGGCGATAAAACCGTCAATCCTTTATTCTCATGGCTGATTCCCGGCGTCAACGACGGCATCGTGTCGATAAGCCGGGCGCAAGTGGCGGGCATGAAAGACTTTATCGTTATGCCGTATTCACATCCGTTTATCATGCGGCACGAGGCTGTCATAGAACAGGCGCTGCACTTTATTCAGCAGGGCTGTTTTGCGCGGTGAGTAAATGTGCCAAACACATATTATCAGTTTCCTGACAAGGTAACGTTAGCTTGTCGCAGCCGACTTTAGTTTTGATTTCTACCCCGGCTATTTTCTTTATCTGGCGACATTAACTCCACTTGAAACAGCTCGATTGTTTTTATGGCCAAGTCACGTTCATGTTCGATTTTTTTAAGGCCGTCCTTGGTTATTAAAACATCAAATTCAAGTTTTATGGCGCGTTTAAACCATTCATCGCCTGATGATTTCAGCGCCTTGTTCTCTTGCATTAACTTGAGAATATGTTTGTTTGAACGCTCTAAATGCGCGGCTACAGCGTATAGTTGGTTTTGAACGGTGCAAAGGGAGGTAACGCAATTTTTTACGCCTTCGTTCATTATAGATTGAGCTTTGCAGCTTTGATCCAATTCGCGTGTTTTTTGGGATAACTCAGCCTCAAGGCGCTCTATTTTTTTTATCGCGGCGTCATGCTTTTCGCTCACTCCGTCGGCTTGATCGCTTGCATAAACCTGAGTGGCGCTGTGTTTTTTAGTGAAATTGAACATAGTAGGTCATTTATTTTCCACAAAGACGAAAGTGCTGAAATGTTGTAAGTGTGTTTGTAGGATAAATCGGGCAACTGGTTCAATCAATAAGCGCAATTACCTATTAGGTGAATCCGTTCGAGCTGAATACCTCATCATCAAAGCTCAGGTATTTTTGTATTAATAAATTAGGTTAAAAAACATCATGTTAAATGCTGTTAATGCTAATCATAAAAAATCATTTCGTCCACGAAAACCACAAAAACACGAAAATTTCAAAAGAGATTATCAATCTGTAGGCCATCACCGAAAGGGTTGGTCAGCTAAATAAATGCAACGTATTGATTTATTTTGTGTCTTTCGTGCTTTTCGTGGATAGACTGCGGTTTTTAGGTTAATACAGGAAAATCGGCCACGGACAGCGGCAAACTGTCCGTGGCCGGATAGTATTTTAACTAGAACTCTTCCCAGTCATCAGTGGCGGACTGTGGGATCGGTTTGGGCTTCGCGGCTGCCGGCTTTCTGGGTGCTTCCGCTTGAGCCAGCGCTGTTTCTTTTTGTGGCGGCGCGGCATGCAAAGAGCGGGCGGGTTTAGCTTTAGACATGCCTCCATGTACATTGCGAGAGTATCCGTCCACTTTGAATTGCGCTACCGTGACTGATAGGCTTTGCGCCTGTTCTTCCAGCGATTCCGCTGCGGCGGCGGCCTGTTCCACCAGCGCTGCATTTTGTTGGGTCACATCGTCCATTTGTCCGATGGCCTGATTGACTTGTTCGATACCGGCCGTTTGTTCCGCCGAAGCGGCGCTGATTTCAGACATCATCACGGTAACGCCGCGTATGGAATTGACGATCTCTTCCATGGTTTGTCCGGCTTGCGCTACCAATTTACTGCCGCCGGAGACCTTAATGACCGAATCGTCAATCAGGTTTTTGATTTCTCCTGCTGCCGCAGCGGCGCGTTGCGCGAGGTTTCGCACTTCTACGGCCACCACCGCAAAGCCTCGGCCTTGGTCGCCAGCGCGGGCCGCTTCTACGGCGGCGTTGAGGGCAAGGATATTGGTTTGGAAGGCAATGTCGTCGATGACCGAGATAATGTCGCCTATCCTGCGCGAAGAATCGTTAATGTCATCCATCGTCCGAACCACTTCCCCGACGACTTCGACGCCTTTACCGGCTATATCGGATGCGTCTACCGCAAGCTGGTTAGCCTGTTTGGCATTGGCGGCATTGTGCTGCACGGTGGAGGTCAGCTCTTCCATGCTGGCCGCTGTTTCTTCCAGGCTGGCGGCTTGCTCTTCGGTGCGATGCGACAAGTCATTGTTGCCCGAGGCAATTTCTTTAGCTCCGGTGTTAATATTGTCGGTGGCTTCTTTGATTTGACCGATGATTTCCTTGAGTTTTTCCACCGTGGTATTGGCGTCATCCTTGAGTTGTCCGAAACTGCCTGCATAGTCATTGGTGATGGTTTGGGTCAGATCGCTACGGGATAGGGCGCCCAGTACGCGCACCACGTCATTGATACCGCTCTCGGTCGTTTCCAGCAGCTCGTTAAGTCCTTCGCCCAGTTGTTTAAAGAAGTCCTCTTTGCCCTGCATGTTAATCCGTCGGCTGAAATCTCCCATCACAGCGCCATGCACGAGAGACGCCACTTCCTGCTCCACTGCGACTTCAATGGTGCGATCCTGCCACTCGGCCACCGCACCCAGCCGTTGCCCTTGGTCATTGATGACAGGATTGGCACTCACTACCATGGAACGCCCGCCGAGATTCATTTTGGCGGTGTAGTTACTGTTAAAAGTGGACAGCAGTTGCGCCTGATGAGCAGGGTTTACGTGAAAACCGTCAATATTGGTGCCGACCAAGTCGGCGGCAGTGAAGTTAGGCAGTTGTTTACGAATATCCGCTTCGGCCTTGCTGAGAATATCGACCACCGATTTGTTAACATAAATAATGTTACGTGCGTTGTCTGCGATCATCACGCCGGTGCTGACGTTATCCAGGCCGATTTTGATGCGCAAGTTCTCATTGTTGATGCGCTTGCTTTCCGCCAGGTCGAAATCGAATTTGGCCTGTACCAATTTAAGCCCTTCCATCATCTTGCCCATTTCGTCCTGGCGTTCAATCTCAATGACCTTATTCTTACCGTGGGCCATGTGATAAAAGTGGTTAATAGTGGCGTCAAGCGGGCGCATAATGGCGCGAATCAGGGTGAAGCCTATGCCTAGGGCAAATATTAACCCCATCGTGATCAAGCCGATGGCGATGTTACGGGCGCGGCCATAACGTGATTGCGCCGCTTCAAACTCCTGTTTGGCGACATTCATCTGCAATTGTAAAAGGTTCTGAATACCTGCGCCAACCGGTTCGTAAAGAGGACGAATCTTGTCTGCAATGATGTTATTGGTTTGCGCCATGTCGCCCGCGCGTAGCGCCGCGACCACGGGTTTCAGGCCTTCCACGACAAAGCGCTTGCGGTCTTCGGCGAATTTTTCAGCCAGTAACTTTTCCTCAGGCGTCAGATAAGTGGCCATATAAGCATCCCAGGTCTTACTGATTTCTGCGATGTTTTGTTCCACTTCGGCGGTGGTTTCCTGAATCACCTTGGGTGTTGGCTCGGCAAGGGCGGCGTTAATGCGCATCCTGTTGGTCAACAGCAATTTCTGAATAGAGGCAAGCTGGCCCATCGGAATGGTGCGATCTTCATATACCGTGCGCAGACCTTCATTGGCCATGCTCATGCCCTGCAAGCCCGTGCCGCCAATGATCATCATTAATAGGCTCAGCAGTCCGATAATAGCGATTAAACGCGTTTTGATCTTAATATTTTTGAAGGGGTTAAGTTTTCCCCAAAAAGTTGCTTTGACGACTTTACCGTCCCGGATTTTCAGATTGCCGGCCTTGCCGTCCTTAAACAGCCGGTAGGCGGCATCTGCCGCATTGATTTGTTCGTGACTGGGTTTGCTGCGCACCGACAGGTAACCGGACAGTTGCCCGTTTTCATATAATGGTGATGCATTGGCCAACACCCAGTAAAAGTCACCGTTTTTGCAACGATTCTTGACCAGTCCTGTCCATGGGCGAGCCTCTTTCATTGCCTTCCACAGATCTGCAAACGCTTCCGGCGGCATGTCCGGGTGTCGCACTATATTGTGCGGGGAGCCGATCAGTTCTGCTTGGGTGAATCCGCTAACGCGCAGAAAGTCTTCGTTGATATAGGTGATCAGCCCTTTTAAATCGGTCTTGGATACTAGGGAATCAGCCTCTTTAAGCATGTATTCCACGTTGGTTACCGGCATGTTGGTCTTCATGAACTTTCCCTTATGATGTTTGTTTTTCCGCATTCCCACGCAGCGCGTGGGAATGCAATACACAGCGCGCCGCGCTGAGAAAATGCCGTATTAGGGATAGTGGGATTTTTAGCAGGAAAAAACAGAAAAAGTATTGTGTTCTTGTTTTTTTTATGCGGGGGGGGGGGGGGGGGCGAAAAATCACTACGGGCAACTCCAGCTTTGGACTATGGGGCAGTTGGTTATTTTGGTGGTTTATCAGCACAACGGCAAGATTTTATCTAGTTCCAACGCGTTGCGTGGGGACTAGACAAGATTTTTACTAAGATCAGAGTTTAGTTATTTTTGTGACAGACTGCACGGTTTTTTTATATTGTTGTGCTAAGAGACTGTCGGATTTAACATTGCAAAAAGTGTTGTAACTATTCAGTATAAAGAGAAATGGAACACGGATGACGCGGATTAGGCTGATAAACACTGATTAAAAAGGGCATAACAAACTTGGCTTCGGCTTTTTAAAAATCCGCGTAAATCCGTCCAATCCGCGTCATCCGTGTTCTATTAATCGTAGTAGCATTCGCTGAATAATTACTACGCTATTGCACCTTACCGCGTTGGGAACGAGGTATACCTATAGATTAAGGGGCGAGTACTTCACAGGTATCAATGTCCTTTGCGGCATTGATCATTTTCTTATCGAAAGTAAAAAAGCCAAAGCCGGACGGGGTATGTTACCCCGTCCGCAGGGTTTCTCACATGACTTAAAAATAGCGGCAGCATCAAACGTTTGGGACGAGGTTACAAACCCCGTCCTGCGTGCGGGCTCGATGCCAGTCCATAGCTTCACATCCATGTGGCTGGATTCGCTTCGCGCTCTAGCGGGTCCGGCATCCCTGCCGGAATGACGAACTTTTTGGCGCTGGCTGAAGCATCTTGCTAATCAGGAAATGATTTATCGCCCTTTTTCGCCAGCCAGCCAGGTAGGGTACGCTGTGCGTACCTTTGTTTAAATTTCGTGGCGATTAAAAAGGTACGCATAGCGTACCCTACTTGACTCATAAGGTTGCTCGCTTGGCTGGGGCTCATTACTCTCAAATGAATTGACATACTTTGGACCAATAATGATGTATGCCCGGCTTTATTAAAAAAAATAAAGTAAAATAACCGATTTTTAAAATCTCACTCCATAGCTATTAAGCAGACAGCAAAGGTACATAATGAAGAATTATAAAATCGCAGTGTTAGCCGGTGACGGTATCGGTCCTGAAATTACCCGGGAAGCCATTAAAGTGCTCAAGCTTATTGAAGAGCGTAATGATGTTTCCTTTGAACTGATGCCCGCAGCTTTCGGAGCCTGCGCCTATTTTGAATTCGGCGATGCCTTTCCGCAGGCGACCATGGATATTTGCGACCGAGCCGATGCCATTCTTAAAGGCCCGATTGGTTTGAGCCATGAACAATCCAAAACCATTCCCATTGATAAGCAACCCGAACGCGGTGCGTTGCTGCCGATGCGTCGTCGTTATAATACCTACGCAAACTTTCGGCCGGTTTTTCTGCCCAAAGCCCTGGCGCATTTCTCGCCGCTAAAACCTGAAATTATCGGCGAGGGCATCGATATAATGATGGTTCGGGAGCTGGTCGGCGGCTTGTATTTCGGAGCTAAGGAAACCGGTATTAACGAGCAAGGCTTGCGTTACGTCAAAGAAACTCTGGAATATGACGAAAAGCAAATCAGCCAGATTCTGCATCAGGCGTTCAAGCTTGCCCAAAAACGCAAGAAAGTGCTGCACAACATTCATAAAAGCAATGTGCTGAAATCCAGTGTTTTGTGGAATGAAATACTCGATGAAGTGGCTAAGGAATACCCCGAAGTGGAGGTCATCCATCAACTGGTTGACTCGGCCGCGACCAATTTGTGCTTGAAGCCTACCCAGTTCGACGTGATGGTCATGGAAAACATGTTCGGCGATATACTCAGCGATCAGGGCGGCGGTATCCTGGGTTCACTGGGCTTGATGCCTTCTGCCTGCATAGGCGATGAAAAAGCCTACTACGAGCCCTCACATGGCTCGGCACCGGACATCGCCGGGAAAAATATCGCCAATCCTTACTCAATGATCGGCTCGGTTGCGATGATGCTGGAAAACAGCTTCGATATGGCAGCAGAAGCCAAGAATGTCTGGGATGCGATGCAAGGCGTGTTTGGCGACGGTTACTCAACCGCCGACCTGTCCAAGCCGGGTAGCGGCGTTAAGATGATCAGCACCGAAGAGTTTGGTGATAAGGTTGTTGAAAAGCTGAGACAGATGCCAAGAGTGTAGTTGGCTTGGGTCGAAGCGAAGGCGCGGGGTAAAGGTCTTTTATTCACCACGAAGACACGAAGAGCGCGAAGAAAAAATACTTCGTGTCTTCGTGGTGATTTTAATTTTTGAACTGATTTCTTATGTTTAACCTATATAGCTAATATAAGCCCGATAACCTGCAAAAACCGACAGCATCAGGAAGATAGTTCCGCTGATCCTGTGCAACAGCACCAACGGGACTTTTTGCAAAATAGTGCGGCCTGCCAGAATTCCCAAGGCGGATGTTGAGGCCAGCGCGACGGTTGAACCGAGCCATACGGCAATAGGCGCAGCGGTGCTGCTTAAACCGACAACAGCCAACTGGGTTTTGTCGCCGAACTCAGCCACGGTAATCAATAAAAAAGTGGTGAAAAAAATGCTGTGACCGCTTTTTTCCTTAATTTCCTCATTTTCATCTTCCATTTCTACGCGTAAGGAATGAATGCCGAAGGCGGCGAACAGGATCGCGACGATGGTCGCGACAATGTATGCCGGTAGCCAGCTGGCAATGGCGATGCCAAACATAACGGCCAAGGTGTTTAAAAAGGCAAAGGCGGCGATAGCGCCCAGCAAAACCGGCATGGCTCTGTGCCGGGATGCCAGCGTCATGCATACCAGCTGGCTTTTATCGCCAATTTCAGCCGCAGCAATCAGGGCAAAACTGGTTGCTGCCGTGGCTGATATTTCGCCAAAGTTGCCGTTGCTCAGCAACGATAAAAAATGCTGTAAAGAGCTTTGAAGATTTTCGACAATAGGTGCTGTGCTCAGTGAGGTTAGAAAATGTTGTAAATAGCTTTGAAGATGGTCCATTTTGTTTCCGGGGAACGATTTTTCCTGCATGCGCCGTTGTAAGGTGCGTACGGCTCACCCTGCAACGGCAGTATTTCGGTAAGGTATTAACCCAGCATATTGTCCAGGGTCATCATAATGATGAAGCCGATCATTAAGGCGAATGTAGCGTAGCGCGAACGACCGTTGGAATGGGTTTCGGGAATGATTTCTTCGCTGATCACAAAGAGCATGGCTCCGGCGGCAAAGCCCATGGCTATCGGCAGGATGGGTTGGAACAGCGTAACCATGGTAATGCCGAGCAAGCCGCCTACCGGCTCCACCAGGCCTGTTAGCGTGGCAATGCCTACGGCTCGCCACTTATTGTAGCCCAGTCCGACCAGCGGCAGGGCGACGGCCAAGCCTTCGGGAATATTTTGCAGGGCTATCGCAATCGCCAGAACCACGCCGTTTTTCATCTCCCCGGAACCAAAACTGACGCCGACCGACATGCCTTCAGGAAAGTTATGGATGGTGATTGCAATAATGAATAGCCAAACTTTTTTTAGGGAGCTCAGGTGAGTATCGGAAACTGACTCAAAATGCACATGCGGCAATTGGCGGTCGGCGTAATGCAAAAACAGGGCGCCGATCAGCATGCCGAAAGATACGATATAAATACCTTTCCCCGGCGATACCAGGTTGCCGTATGCCATGCCGGGAACCAGCAGGGAAAATGCGGTTGCGGCCAGCATGACGCCGGCGGCAGCGCCGAGCATGCTGTTGAACAGGTTTTGGGAGATGTTTTTGAAAAACAGGGCGGGCAAGGCGCCAAGGCCTGTCGCCAGTCCGGCCAGAATGCTGGCAAAAAAACCGATAACAACAATCCGTCCGAAAATTAAATACAAAGCGCCGAACACCACCAACTGCGACAACAGGAATAATCCCGCCAGTGTCGCCCAGCGTTTTAGCGGCGGCATAGCCAGCAGTTTTTGATAGTTTTCGCTGGATTTTATGGCGTCTACCTGGTCTTCAAAATAGCGTTGCAATTTAGTTACAGTCTTTGTCGTTAAAGTCATAAGGTTTACCTGCATCAGCTTGTTTTGGAATGTGCGCCAAGCATTATAACCAAATACCCATAACTTGGGTTTGTTTGTGGTGGATTGCCGTGAGCCCCCTGTGTTCGCTTTTCAGTGATATAGGAATATTTCCTTTTGTCGGCCGCTGTCTAGTGCCTGAGTAAGGGTTTGGCTATGATGGCGGTATTATTTATCTGGAGCGAAGAATGAAAAACTTGACATGCATACTACTCGGGCTAAGCCTGACGGCGGCCGGCGCCGTGTCGGCCAAGGATAAGCCGTTGGATTTGGGTATCATAGACGTTGTCGGCGTTACGCCACTGCAAAGCAGCCAGGTTGCTGCTTCTAAAATACCGGCGAATATCCAAACCGTTTCTTCCGAACAGCTGGAAAAAGCCCAAAGCATCACCCTGGCGGATTATATCAACCGCTATCTGGGCAGCGTGCATGTCAATGAAGCGCAAAATAATCCGTTGCAGCCTGATATTTCTTATCGCGGTTTTGTCGCTTCGCCGCTGTTGGGATTGCCGCAAGGGTTGTCGACCTATGTTAACGGCGTCCGGTTTAACGAACCGTTTGGCGATACGGTTAACTGGGACTTAATTCCCGCAGGCGCGATTGATTCGATGGCGTTATATCCGGGCTCCAACCCGGTTTACGGCCTGAACAGTTTAGGCGGCGCCATATCGATCAAGACCAAAACCGGGTTTTCGGCGCCCAAGCATGAGATTGAAGCTTACGGCGGCTCTTGGGGCAGGCATTCGGAAGAATTAAGCAGCGGTTGGAATAACGGGACCTGGGGCTATTTTTTAGATCTGCATCACTTTGAGGAAGACGGGTGGCGGGATTTTTCACCGACCAAGGCCGATCAGGCGTTCGGCACCTTGAGCTGGCGTGGCGATAAAGGTTCTTTAGACCTGACCTTGGGCGGCAACGATAACAATATGCGGGGTAACGGCGCCGCGCCTATCCAGTTGCAGCAGCAAGACCGGGCGGCGGTGTTCACCCATCCCGACCAAACTGTCACCCGGATGTTCTTTTCCGAATTGGCGGGCAGCTACGATCTGGCTGATGATATTGAAGTGAGCGGTAATGCTTATTTCAGGCAGAACCGGATCAGGACCTTTAATGGCGATAACAGTAATTACGGAGCCTGTGACGCCGATCCGACATTGCTGTGCGATCATGGCGGTGCGGTTGTTGAAGATATAAGCGGTAATCAAGTGCTTGCCGACGATGCGGTTGAAGGCGCAACCAACAATACCAGTCAAACCAATATGCGCAGCCGTGGCGGTACTTTGCAGACGGCGTTTGCCCAGGACTTGTTCAAGCATAAAAACAACCTGACTGTGGGTACAAGTTATGATTATGCCGAAGTGCATTTCGGTTCGGATACCGAGCTGGGTTCGCTGACCAACACGCGGGGAACAACGCAAAGCGGGATTCTTGTCGATGAATCCAGAGTCCGGTTACATACCAATACCTCAACAGTAGGCGTATTCCTGACCGACAGTTTTTCCATTACCGATGACCTGACCGCGACCATCGCCGGGCGTTACAACTATAGTCACATCAACATGGAAGATAAATACATAAAGGATCCTTTAAAAACCCTGGACGGGTCGCATACCTTTGACAGGCTTAATCCTTCTGCCGGATTGACTTATCAAATCAGGGATAACCTGAATGTGTACGGCAGCTATAGCGAGTCTGCCCGTGCGCCGACGCCGATGGAGTTAAGCTGTGCCGATCCGACGGCTCCGTGTAAATTGCCCAACTCGTTTGTGGCTGATCCGCCGCTGGAGCAGGTGGTCGCCAAAACCTGGGAAGGCGGTTTCAGGGGAGACTTGGATGAGCTGTTAGGCAAGGGGGATTTGAAATGGAACCTGGGCTATTTCAACACCATCAACCACAATGACATTATTTTTCGCCGCGATGCCGCCAGCGGTCTTATCAGTCAAGGCTATTTCAGCAATGTAGGCAAGACCCGTCGCTACGGCATAGAAGCGGGAACGACCGTTAATTATCCGCAGCTGTTCAGCGGGATTGACGACTGGCATTTTTCGACCAACTATACCTATTTGAATGCACGATTTTTGGATGGCTTTGATATTCAGAACCCGCTGGATACGACTCAGGCGATGGCTGTTACCAAAGGCGACAGAATTCCGGGTATCCCCGAGCATATCTATAAGGCTGCTGTGGGTGTCGATTTATGGCAGCGCGTGTCGTTGGGCATTGACGGCATCTACAGCGGCAATAAGTATTTCAGGGGCGACGAGGCCAATTCCACAGCGCCGTTAGCCGGTTACTGGCTGTTTAACGCCAAGGCGGAATACAAGGTGACCAAGAATTTTGCGGTATTCGGCAAGGTCGATAATATCTTCGACAAGAACTACAACTCTTTCGGTGTTTATGGGCAGGCCAATGAGATATTGCCGGGCTTTGACGATGGCCGGTTTGTGGCGCCCGGTGCGCCTAGAGCGGGTTGGATTGGGGTGCGGTTGACTATGTAGATGAAAGGCTAAAGGCTAAAGGCTAAAGGCTAAAGGCTAAAGACTAAAGACTAAAGACTAAAGGTGAAAGGTGAAAGGTGAAAGGTGAAAGGTGAAAGGGATTTTTTCGTCTTGTGCCTTTCGCCCTTCGTCTTTTTTTTGCCAATAAAAAGCCCGCATAAAGCGGGCGTGTTGAGTGCTGTTATTATTGTTATTTAGTTGTCGTTTGCAACTTGACCCAAGCAGTGTCACTTATTTTATTATTATTATCAGCTAGTCTAAAAGACTAAATTCCCCCTCTTAGTCGGTAATGAAACCGAGCTCAGTCCCTTAAGCTGGTGCGAATTTTATTCAAATGAACTCCCCTTGTCTATTTAAAAATGGGGATTCGCGGGAAAAATATGATTGCTCCTAAAAATTTAAATAAATACAGCTAGTTATGGAATTTTAGCTGCTGCTAATAAACAAAATGACAGGCAAGCAGTGCTTTTTGTTCAGGTGACGTTCAGGATTATCACCGATTGCGCCTGGCCTCTTCTTCCTCATTGGTAAAGAAGTTGAGTCGTTCATTAAGGATGGAAGATAGTTGGAAATTAAGGCCTTTTGATTTTTGAGCCAGTTTTATTTGCAGGATTGCATCTCTGGTTTGCCCCGTTGCATAGTAGTATTCCGCAAGATAACGATGAGATTCGGCGGGTTGGTTTAAGTCGCTATAAACTTGTGCCAACAGCTGTGAATAAATCGGTTGTTGCTGGGTTTTAGGCTTTAACAGAAGTAAGTTTTTCCGTGCCAGGTCGGCGTTACCGGCTTTTAGCAGGGAGGTAATATATTCGAGCTTAATGGCCTCGTTATCGGGAAATTGCTCGGTCAGTTTTTTATAGCGGGCCAGCGCTGCGCTGTAGTTTTTCGAGTCCAGCGCAGTGCGGGCAAGCGCGGTTGCGTATTGGGCCTGGTTTGGGTATTCCTTGCCGAGTTGCTGGAAAATTGTTTCCGCGTCATTGAATTTTTGCGAGTTAAGTGCGCACAGGCCAAGGCCGTAGCGGGCAACGGTGCGTTGTTCGATGGTGCCTTGAGTTGATCGGGCTTGAAAGTATTTAAGCGTTTCGGCATTGTCGGTGCCGGTTAACACCCGAATTTTTGCTTTGGCTAATTGGTAGCCGAGCGAGTCAGGATATTGCTTGTAGGGATAGGTTTCCGCGCGTCCCCGGGTGTCGGAAATACGTGAGGCGGTAACCGGGTGGGTCCTTAGAAACTCAGGAATGTTCTGCCCGTAATAGCGGCTGGATTGCTGTAGACGCTCGAAAAAAGTGGGCATGCTGCGGGGATCATATTGGGAGCCTGCCAAGGTTTGCATGCCGACTCGGTCAGCCTCCGCCTCGTTTTCGCGCGTAAAATCAATTTGAAACTGAACGTTACCGGCCTGGATAGCCACGATGGCGGCTTGTCCAAGAGCGGGGGATTGGGTGCCCAATAAAATGGCGGCCAGTGTCGCGGCGGCAGTAGGGATCGATAAGCGGCTGGAGGCCTCGTAAGCGCGGTACAAATGGCGTTGGGTAACGTGGGCAATTTCGTGCGCCATCACCGATGCCAATTCGCTTTCGGCTTCGGTGATTAAAATTAACCCGGAATTTACGCCAATATAGCCGCCAGGTCCCGCAAAAGCATTAATGTCATTTTCCATTACCACAAAGAAATGGAACGGGTTGCTCGGTGCATCGCTATTGGCTACCAGTCTTTCGCCGATAGTTTGAATGTATTGCTGAATTTCAGCATCCTGATTGATGGAAATTTGCGAGTGCAGGCTGCGGAAAAACGCTTCGCCAAACTCTTTTTCTTCGGCGGGCGTAATCAGGGTGCCGGAAGAGTCGCCCATGTCAGGCAATTCGATTTTGGTAATCTCAACGGCCTGCGGTGGGGCAGGGAAGAGGGCGAGGCTTAAAACCAGTGTAATGGCGGATGGTTTGAATTTCATACGATGATACTGAATAAAATTTAACTTGAGTTTAATCGGGTTGTTAGCGGCTCAATATCAGGTTCATGATCTTGAGTTTTATCCGGCGGGTCTGGTCTATTGTTCCAGATATTCTTCGGTTTCGCAAAGCGGGAGGCAAATGCACCGGTTGCGACCCTTCAGTTTGGCTTGATAGAGTGCCGCGTCAGCTTTGTTTAACAGGTTGTCGTCGTTTTCCGGAATGCCGGTGCAAAGACCGACGCTAATTGTTATCTGATTGAATGGGCCGGATTTTATATGCGGCATTGCCAGATTAAAAACGGCGCTTCTTAATTTTTCGGCAAATTGTTCGGCGACTTTCTGGGGTAAATGCGGCATTACCAGAACGAATTCTTCTCCACCATAACGCGCCACTATGTCGGTGGCGCGCGATAGTTGCGATTTTAATGCGCTCGCGACCTGCTTTATTGCATTATCGCCGGCTATATGTCCGTAATAATCGTTATAGGACTTAAAAAAATCAATATCGACCATGAAGATGGATAAGGGGTGTTTTTGCCGCTTTGCCTCGGCTATGGCCATTTCGTAATGCGCATCGAAGAATCGGCGGTTGCAGATGTCGGTCAAACTGTCCGTTGTCGCTTCTTTCTTCAGGATTTCCGAGTGTGAGCGCAGCATTTTTTCACGCTTGATCGAGGTGCTGGAATCCGTTATTTGAATGAGGCAGCATGATTCGTTCAGTTGCGACTGAATGGGCGTGATGGTGATCGATTGATACATCCTGGTTTGCTGTTGATTTGCTTCGCATCCATTGTACAGCGGCAGCGGCGTACGGTGCAGAGCCGTCGACAAAACCACGGGCAGTCTGTGCGTCAGGGTGTTTTTGAGTGCGGTCAGGAATGCCGGTGACACAGACTCTGAAAACACGTTTTCAAATTGCCGGTTAAGGGCGTCGGTTTCTTTAATGTCGCTATGCTTGGCAATCCAGTTGTTCCAGAGCAATACTTTGCTATCGGCATCGACAACGCATACGCCGAGGTTAAGTGAATTAAATATATTTTCCATATCAAAACGCTTTGCACTGAGGGTATTCATGAAATACTGCCAAGAAATTGATTAATATGGATAACAAGATTCGTCAGGGATGTGGAGCTTAGCAGGAATACGAGATTGCCGGTCGTATGCCGCTTTTCGATGGCGAGATCGATATGTAATACCATCACATAGGGCTGATTGGAGTTTTCTTTGAGCCGATGTAATATTTCATCGGCTGATGCGACTCTGTAACTGGGTAAGGAGCTTTCCAGTGTGAAGTGGAGTATGTCAGCCATCGCGGACAGGCAGGCATTCAAAATGATGTTGCCCAATTCACACATCGCTTCGTGCTCAAATTCTGCAAGTTCTTCAAGACTCATCTGCGAGCCCATCATATCGCTGACGATTTTTAAGGCTTGCTCTTCGGTAAATAAAAGCACCGCCTCGGCATTAAACGGGCCGCTAAAGTACTGACTTACCGCACCGAATCGTCCGCTGTTCAACGATAATGTTGTCGCATTGATGTCTTCTGAGTTAATGACTTGCACAGAAGGGACGGAAATATGTACTTCGTCTCCGACAATCTCGCTAAGGCTTAATGCTGCGCGGCCAGCGCCGATGCTAAATATCTCAGCCAAGGCATCAAGATGAAGTTCGCTGAGATCGCTCATTTGGAATTTGTAAAATAGTCTAGCGTCAGAGCAATTGATTTTTCTGTGACTGGTTTTGCAACTAATATGGACCCAAACGAACGGGCACGATTTTTGTGGGTTTCTTGAATGTTTGCCGAGAAAATAACCATTTTCATTAAAGGATATTTAGATAGTATCCGCTCTGCGGCATCGGTCCCTGAAATGCCCGGCATATTAATATCCATGGTGCAATAGTCCGGACGCTCATTATCGGCAAGTTCAATAGCGTCTTCGCCGCAGACAGCTTCAAAAATAACCCAGTCGGGGCGTTGGACAAGAATGTGTGTGCGGATTAACATTCTGGATACCTTGCTATCATCGACGATCAAAAGCTTTTTTATTGAACTGTCCACAGGCATGATTGATTTTTACTAAGGCTAAACTTTAAACATTCTACATGAAAAGATAAAAGTCGCGAAGCTATTCTATAGCCGGTTTGTAGGGGATAAATTTTACGTTTTTAATTGAATTGGGCAGTGTCGGCTACGACTACGGGTTGTCGCGAGTGTGGCAGTGCTACGGACAATGTTTTTCTTGTTGTTGAGGTCCGCAGTATTCCTTATTTTGTAGATGAAAATGTAAATTTATTTGGAATTATTTGTTAACTTTCATGGTGATATGGAACGACTTAAGGAAGTCGGTATAAGATGTATTTTATATGAATAAATACCATATGTTTTATGGTAGTGTATGGGCCTATAACAATAAAAACATAAGGGCGAAATATCGTGTCAGACATTAATTCCTCCCAACAAAAACGCGCGCTTACCGCGAGCACGGTGGCATTCACCACCTGCTTTGCGGTGTGGACCATCTTTTCTATCATCGGCTTACAAATCCAGAAAGACCTGCATTTAAGCGAGACCGAATTCGGCTTGCTGGTCGGCACGCCGATACTTTCAGGTTCGTTAATCCGGCTGATGCTGGGCATCTGGAGCGATCAGTACGGTGGCCGTATCGTTTATCTAATGGTGATGGTGACGGCGGCTATTGCCACTTTTTTGCTGACCACGGTTGAAACTTACACGATGTTTCTAGTAACCGCACTCGGCATCGGCGTTGCCGGCGGTTCGTTTGCAGTGGGCATCGCCTATGTTTCGCGTTGGTTCCCAAAAGAAAGACAAGGTACGGCGTTAGGTATTTTCGGACTCGGTAATGTCGGGGCGGCGGTGACTAAATTCGTCGCACCCTTTGTGATGGTCGCATTCGGATGGCATGCGGTAGCGCAAATCTGGGCGGCAGCCCTGTTGTTGATGGCGGCAATCTTCTGGTTTGTGACCGATGACGAGCCGATGCTTAAACAGCGTCGCGAGTCTGGTGTCAAACCTGAGTCATTCCTAAAGCAACTGGAGCCGCTCAAGGATATGCGGGTCTGGCGGTTTTCGCTGTATTACTTCTGCGTATTCGGCGCTTTTGTCGCATTGGCGTTGTGGTTGCCGCGCTATTTGGTCGGCGCTTATGGTTTCGATATTAAGTCGGCGGGTATGCTGGCGGCGGCGTATTCTATTTTCGCCAGTCTGTTTCGTGCATTGGGCGGCTGGTTGTCCGACCGTTACGGGGCGCGGTTGTTGATGTACTGGACGTTTATTGTCGCCTCCATCTGTACATTTTTCCTGTCCTACCCACCTACGGATTACATCGTTCACGGCAGCAAGGGCGACATTGCCTTTAGCCTGGCAATTCAACCGATGGGCTTTATTTTTCTGGTTTCGGTGCTAGGCCTGTTCATGTCATTCGGCAAGGCGGCGGTGTACAAACATATTCCGGTTTATTATCCCGATAATGTCGGTGCTGTCGGCGGCGCTGTGGGCATGGTCGGTGGGCTGGGCGGATTTTTGTTGCCGCTGACTTTCGGCATGTTGAACGATTTGACCGGCATCTGGAGCAGCTGCTTTATGCTGCTGTTCGTATTGATGACGATCGCACTGAGCTGGATGCATTTTTCGATTGTCAGGATGGAACGCCGCGTCGTGCCCGAATTGGCCAAAATTTCGAAAGATCTGCACGAGCTGAGTCATCCGGCGCCGCTGGTGCTGACCGATTGGAACCCTGAAGACCAAGGTTTTTGGGAAAAGACCGGCAAGCGTATCGCGACCCGCAACTTGTGGATCAGTATTCCCGCATTGCTGCTGGCTTTTGCGGTGTGGATGGTGTGGAGCGTCGTGGTCATCAACCTGCCCAGCATCGGCTTTAAATACACCACCAACGAACTGTTCTGGTTGGCGGCATTGCCGGGTCTGTCCGGGGCGACCTTGCGGATTTTCTACTCGTTTATGGTGCCGATTTTCGGCGGCCGTCGCTGGACGACTATAAGCACCGCCTCTCTATTGTTGCCGTCCTTATGGATAGGCTTTGCGGTACAAAATCCTGAAACGCCTTATGTGTTAATGGTGGTGTTGGCGTTGTTATGCGGTTTCGGCGGCGGCAACTTTGCCTCCAGCATGGCGAATATTAGCTTTTTTTATCCTCAATCCCAAAAAGGCACGGCGTTGGGCTTGAATGCCGGATTAGGCAATTTGGGCGTTAGCACCGTGCAATTTGTGGTGCCGCTGGTTATCGCCGCGGGCGTGTTCGGCTCGCTGGGCGGCGAGCCGCAAGAGTGGGTTAAGGGCGCGGTGACCAAGTCGATCTGGCTGCAAAACGCCGGTTTTATCTGGGTGCCGTTTATCATCGCAACCAGCATCGCGGCGTGGTTCGGTATGAACGATATTGCCTCCGCTAAAGCTTCGTTCAAAGAACAATCGGTCATTTTCAAGCGCAAACATAACTGGCTGATGTGCTGGCTTTATACCGGAACATTCGGTTCGTTTATCGGCTATGCGGCCGGTTTTCCGATGCTGATTAAAATCCTGTTTCCCGATATTAACCCGACTCAATACGCCTTTTTGGGGCCGCTGGTCGGCGCGCTGATCAGACCGGTCGGCGGTTGGCTGGCCGACAAGCTGGGCGGAGCGCAGGTGACGCTGTGGAATTTCGTTATCATGATTTGCGCGGTGTTCGGCGTATTGCATTTTATGCCTTCGTCCGGAAATCCCGGCGATTTCTGGGGCTTTCTCGCGATGTTCATGTTGTTGTTTATCACCACCGGCATCGGCAACGGCTCCACCTTCCGCATGATTCCGGTTATCTTTATGACTGAACGGCTGTGTGCTGCAAAAGGGCAGGGCGAAGAAGCGATTGCCAAAGCCAAAAAAGATGCGGCAAAAGAAGCGGCGGCGGTGCTGGGTTTTAGCTCGGCGATTGCAGCTTACGGCGCGTTCTTTATTCCCAAAAGTTACGGCACTGCGATCAGCATGACCGGCACACCTGATGCGGCTTTGTATTGCTTTATCGCTTTTTATTTTGCGTGTATCGGCATTACCTGGTGGTTTTACGCGCGTAAAACGGCGGCTATGCCTTGTTGATGTAGACTCTCCGGCGACGGGCTTTAGTAATCTATCGTTCCCACGCTCCAGCGTGGGAATAAATTCTGCACCGCTCCAGCGGTGCGAAGACGCAGAGCGTCTTCGGCGGCATTCCCACGCAGAGCGTGGGAACGATAAACAAGGGCAATCATAAGGGATTGCCCCCCAAAATAGGTAAATCTTATGAGCCATTTCCTGGATCGCTTGCTCTTCTTCAAGAAAAAAGTAGATACTTTCTCCGGTGATCACGGCGTGGTGACCAATGAAGACCGAAGCTGGGAGGACAGCTATCGATCGCGCTGGCAACACGACAAAATCGTGCGTTCCACGCACGGCGTCAATTGCACGGGCTCTTGCAGCTGGAAGATATATGTTAAAAACGGGCTGGTGACCTGGGAAACCCAGCAAACCGATTACCCGCGCACCCGCCCCGATCTGCCCAACCATGAGCCGCGAGGCTGTTCGCGCGGCGCGAGTTATTCCTGGTATCTGTACAGTGCCAACCGGCTTAAATATCCACTGATACGCGGACGCCTAGTCAAGTTGTGGCGCGAGGCCAGGCTGACTTTAGACCCGGTTGAGGCTTGGGCGTCGATAGTCGAAGACCCGGCTAAAACCGCAGAATACAAGTCGATACGCGGCCTGGGCGGATTGGTTCGCGCCAACTGGGACGAAGTCAACGAAATCATCGCGGCGGCCAATATATACACGGCCAAAACTTTCGGCCCCGACCGTATTATCGGCTTTTCGCCGATTCCGGCGATGTCGATGGTGTCTTATGCGGCCGGCAGCCGTTATCTGTCGTTGATCGGCGGCGTCAGCATGAGCTTTTACGACTGGTATTGCGATTTGCCTCCCGCATCGCCGCAAACCTGGGGCGAACAAACCGACGTGCCCGAATCGGCGGACTGGTATAACGCCGGATTCTTGATGCTGTGGGGCTCGAACGTGCCGCAAACCCGCACCCCCGATGCCCATTTCATGACCGAAGCGCGGTATAAAGGCGCAAAGGTCGTGGTCGTAAGCCCCGATTATTCGGAGGCCAGCAAGTTCGCTGACCTGTGGCTGCATCCCAAGCAAGGCACCGATGCCGCGCTGGCGATGGCAATAGGGCATGTGATCCTGAAAGAATTTCATGTCGAGCGGCAAAACCCGTATTTCAACCAGTACGTGCGCGAAAATACCGATTTGCCATTTCTGGTTATGTTGAAAGAACAAGACGGCTATTATGTGCAGGATCGCTATTTCAGAGCCTCGGACTTTTTAGGCGGTTTAAGTCAAGAAAACAACCCCGAATGGAAAACGGTGGCCTATGATGAAATCAACGGCCACATCGTCCCGCCTTGCGGTTCGATCGGTTTCCGCTGGGGCGAAAGCGGGCATTGGAATATCGAACAAAAAACCGTAGACAATCAGGAAGTGCGCTTGCGCTTGAGTTTGATTGATACCAAAGATGATGTTGCCAGCGTCGGCTTCCCTTATTTCGGAGGCTCCGAACATCCGCATTTTACCCATTCCACCCATGACGTTATCCAAAAGCGCAATGTGCCGGTTAAAAAAATCACCCTGGCCGACGGCACCGAAGTATTGGCGACCACGGTATTCGATTTGCTGGTTGCGAACTACGGTATAGATCGCGGTTTGGGCGGTGAAAACGTTGCTACTTCTTATGGTGAAGATGTTCCGTACACGCCTGCGTGGCAAGAAAAAATCACCGGCGTGTCACGGAAAAACGTGATCGCGGTGGCGCGGGAATTTGCGACCAACGCCGAAAAAACCAAGGGCCGCTCGATGGTGATCCTGGGCGCCGGTATCAATCACTGGTACCACATGGACATGAATTATCGCGGCATCATGAATATGCTGATGCTGTGCGGTTGCGTCGGGCAGTCCGGCGGCGGCTGGGCGCATTATGTCGGGCAGGAAAAATTGCGTCCGCAAACCGGCTGGCTGCCGCTGGCGTTCGGCCTGGATTGGAAGCGCCCGCCACGGCAAATGAACAGCACTTCGTTTTTCTACAGCCACACCAGCCAATGGCGTTATGAAAAGCTCAAAGTTCATGAGATTTTGTCGCCGCTGGCAAAGCCCGAAGACTGGCAAGGCAGTTTGATCGATTTTAACGTCCGCTCCGAACGCATGGGCTGGCTGCCGTCCGCACCGCAACTGCAAACCAACCCGCTGCAAGTGGTTAGGGATGCGGAAAAAGCCAAACAAGACCCGGTTGACTATGTCGTCAAATCGCTCAAAAGCGGCAAGCTGAAGATGTCCTGCGAAGATCCCGACAACCCGCTTAACTTTCCGCGCAATATGTTTGTCTGGCGCTCCAATTTGCTGGGTTCTTCGGGCAAAGGCCATGAATACTTCCTGAAGTATTTGCTGGGCACGCAACACGGCGTGCAGGGCAAGGATCTGGGCGATAGCGGCGATAAACCTTCGGAAGTCGAATGGCATGAAACCGCCGCAGAAGGTAAACTCGATTTGTTGGTCACGCTGGATTTTCGCCTGTCCACGACTTGCCTGTATTCGGACATTATTTTGCCGACCGCAACCTGGTACGAGAAAAACGACCTGAACACCTCGGATATGCACCCGTTCATCCATCCGTTGTCCAAGGCTGTCGATCCCGCCTGGGAATCGCGCTCCGACTGGGATATTTACAAAGGCATCGCCAAGAAATTCTCGGAATTGACCGTAGGGCATTTGGGTGTAGAAAAAGACATAGTCGCCGTGCCGATTCTGCATGACACACCGTCAGAGCTGGCTCAGCCGTTCGACGTCAAGGATTGGAAGAAAAAGCAATGCGAGCCGATTCCGGGTAAAACCATGCCGACGCTGGTGGTGGTCGAGCGCGACTACCCGAACACCTACAAGATGTTCACTTCGCTGGGGCCATTGATGAGCAAAGTCGGTAACGGCGGCAAAGGCATAGCCTGGAACACCGAGACCGAAGTCAAGCAACTGGGCGAATTGAACCGGCTGGTGACCGATGAAGGCATCAGCAAAGGCCTGCCGCGCATCGAATCCGATATTGATGCGACCGAAGTCATTTTGATGCTGGCGCCTGAAACCAACGGTCATGTCGCGGTTAAAGCGTGGGAAGCTTTAAGCAAAATCACCGGGCGGGATCATAGCCATCTGGCGTTGCCGCGCGAAGACGACAAAATCCGTTTCCGCGACGTACAGGCGCAGCCGCGCAAGATTATCTCGTCGCCGACCTGGAGCGGCCTGGAATCCGAGCAAGTTTGCTACAACGCCTGTTACACCAATGTTCACGAGCGGATTCCCTGGCGCACCCTGACCGGCCGCCAGCAGTTTTACCAGGATCACAGCTGGATGCGGGCGTTCGGCGAGACCTTGTGCGTCTACAAACCACCGGTCGATACCCGCTCCATTGCGCCGATTCTGGGTCAAAAGCCCAACGGCAATGATGAGATCGTGTTGAATTTCATCACGCCGCACCAGAAGTGGGGCATACACAGCACCTATAACGATAACCTGTTGATGCTGACCTTGTCGCGCGGCGGTCCGATCGTGTGGATGGGTGAGGTCGACGCGGCGAAAGTCGGCATCAAGGACAACGACTGGATCGAAGCCTATAATGTCAACGGCGCGCTGGTCGCCAGAGCGGTGGTCAGTCAGCGCGTGCCCGAAGGCATGTGCATGATGTATCACGCCCAGGAAAAAATCATCAACACGCCAGGATCGGAGACAACCGGCGGGCGCGGCGGCATCCATAACTCGGTTACCCGGGCGACGCTTAAACCGACGCACATGATCGGCGGTTACGCCCAGCTAAGTTACGGCTTTAACTATTACGGCACGGTCGGTTCCAATCGGGATGAGTTTGTGATTATCCGCAAGCTCAGCACCGTCGATTGGCTGGAAGAACCCAGTCAAAATGCCAATCAGCAGGAGAAAGTGTAATGACTAATCCCAGTAAAAGACCGCGTAATATTCGCGCACAAATAGGCATGGTGCTAAACCTGGACAAGTGTATCGGCTGTCACACCTGCACCATTTCCTGCAAAAACGTCTGGACCTCGCGCAAAGGCGTTGAATACGCATGGTTCAACAATGTCGAAACCAAGCCGGGGGTGGGTTTTCCGCAGCAGTGGGAAAATCAGGACAAATGGAACGGCGGCTGGGTGCGCAAAATCAACGGCAAGATAGAACCGCGTCAAGGCAGCAAACACCAGATCTTGCGTAACATTTTCGGCAACCCCGACTTGCCTGCCATCGACGATTATTACGAACCGTTCGATTTCGATTACCAGCATTTGCATAACGCCAAGGAATCGAAAAATCCGCCGACTGCGCGCCCCTATTCGTTGATTACCGGCGAGCGCATGGAAAAAATCGAAGGCGGGCCAAACTGGGAGGAAATTCTGGGCACCGAGTTTTCATCACGTTCGCGCGATACCAATTTCGACAATATCCAGAAAGAAATGTACGGTGAATTTGAAAACACCTTCATGATGTATTTGCCGCGCTTGTGCGAACACTGCCTGAATCCGACCTGTGTTGCGGCCTGTCCCAGCGGTTCGATCTACAAGCGCGAAGAAGACGGTATTGTGTTGATTGACCAGGACAAATGCCGCGGTTGGCGGATGTGTGTTTCCGCCTGTCCGTACAAGAAAATCTACTACAACTGGGAAACCGGAAAATCGGAAAAATGCACGTTCTGCTATCCGCGCATCGAAGCCGGGGAACCAACGGTTTGTTCAGAAACCTGCGTTGGGCGGATTCGCTATTTAGGCGTGTTGCTGTATGACGCCGACCGTATTGAAGAGGCGGCCAGCTGCGAGAACGAGCAGGATTTGTATCAGCAACAACTGGATGTTTTCCTCGATCCATTTGATGAAGAAGTGATAGCGGAGGCGCGGGCAGCCGGTATTCCCGAATCATGGCTGACAGCGGCGCAGGAATCGCCGGTTTATAAAATGGCGATAGACTGGAAAGTCGCGTTTCCGCTGCATCCTGAATTTCGCACACTGCCGATGGTTTGGTATGTACCGCCGCTATCACCGATTCAATCGGCGGCGGAAAACGACCAGATCGGTATGGATGGCGACATTCCCGACGTGCGCTCGTTGCGTATTCCGGTGCAGTATCTGGCCAATCTGCTGACAGCGGGCAAAGAAGAACCCATCGTATTGAGCTTGGAGCGGATGTTGGCGATGCGTGCCTATATGCGCAGCCTTACCGTCGATGGCGTGATCAATACCGAGGTATTGGAGCGAGTCGGTTTGACCCAGTTGCAGGTTGAAGAAATGTACCGCTACATGGCGATTGCCAATTACGAAGACCGCTTTGTGATTCCAACCAGTCATCGCGAATACGCCAGCTCCACCTTCGATGCTTACGGTGAGCAAGGCGGCTGCGGGTTCAGTTTCGGCAGCGGATGTTCCACCGGCAATAACGATACCAATCTGTTCGGCGGTAACAAGAAGCCGCAACGTAGCGGCGGCATTCCGATCAAGATTCCGATTAAAGTCGAACCGGCTAAATAAGGAATCATTATGCTTACATTAAAAACAGTCTCATCGTTCCCACGCCTCGGCGCACAGCCCTATACACAAGTACGCTCTCGTAGCTCTCGTTCCCAAGCAGCGCGTGGGAGTGAGGGTAACGTTGCTAGTTCCCAAGCTCCAGCTTGGGAATTCAGTGAGGGAAGCTCCAGCTTCCCGTCTCGCGAAGCTGCGACTGCATGGATGCAGGAGGTAGAGCAACGCAGGGAGCAGTTGCCGAGAGCTTCGTTAACTGGGTTTCCAAGCTGGAGCTTGGGAACCAGCGTAACCAGCATAACGATAACGCAGGAGCTAAAATGAGCATGCAAACCCTAAAAGTTCTATCGCTACTGCTGAGTTATCCCGAAGCCGAGATGCTTGAAGCAATAGACGAAATGGCGGCGGTCGTCGAGCAGGAAAACCTGCTGCTGGAAGACCATAAAAAATCCGTGCTGGCGCTGATCGATTCCTACCGCGGCGCAGACCTGATGGATAGCCAAGAGGATTATGTGGCATTATTCGACCGGGGACGGTTTTTGTCGCTGCATATATTCGAGCATGTCCACGGCGAATCCCGAGACCGGGGGCAGGCCATGGTTAACCTGCTGCAAATGTACGAGGCGCACGGCTTTGAAATGTCCACGCATGAACTGCCGGACTACATCCCGTTATTTCTGGAGTTTCTCTCGCAGCAAGAACAGGCCGAAGCGGTGCAGTTATTGCAAGACGCGATGCCCGTGTTAAGTTTGCTGGGTGCGCGTTTAACCGAACGCGGCAGCGAGTTTCGCGCAATTTTCGATGCACTGGCGGGTTTCGCAGGCGAACCCGATGAGTTGGAAGAAATCCGTCAGCAAGCCGCAACCGAAGGCGAGGATGAAACGGTAGTTTACATGGATGAAATCTGGGAAGACGAAGCCGTCAGTTTTATGGGGGCAGGGGATGCGTGTAAAAGCCAAACCCCCGCTGCCAGTCCGATCACAATCACGTCGCGCGAGCAGTTTTTAAAAGCGCAAAACCGTTCTCTTTAAGAAGGAGTCAATCGTGGATTATCTCAATACCTTACTATTCGGCTATTACCCCTATATCGCCATCAGCGTATTTTTCATCGGCAGCCTGGCGCGCTATGACCGCGACCAATACACCTGGCGCACCGGTTCCAGCCAATTCCTGCGCGCCGACGAATTAAGACTGGGCAGCAACTTATTCCATATCGGCATCCTGCTGCTGTTCGTCGGGCATTTCGTCGGCCTGTTGACGCCGCCTGCGGTTTATCATGCCTTGGGCTTGTCAACATCTGCCAAACAAATGCTGGCCGTAGTTGCGGGCGGCGTCTTCGGCGGCTTGTGTTTAAAAGGCATCATCATCCTGATACGCCGCCGCCTGATCGATGCCCGCATTCGCGCCACCAGCAGCCGCATGGATATTTTCATCCTGCTGCTGATCGGCGTACAGCTGGCGCTGGGCCTGATGACCTTGCCGATTTCGCTGTATCACTATGACGGCTCCAATATGTTGCTGCTGGGGGAATGGGCGCAACGCATCGTGACTTTCCGCAGCGGTGCGGCGGATCAAGTCAGCGAGATCGGCATTATCTTCAAATTGCATTTGTTTTTAGGGCAGACCTTGTTCCTGGTTTTTCCGTTCAGTCGCTTGGTGCATGTTTGGAGCGTTCCGTTGGGCTACGTCACGCGTCCTTATCAAGTCGTTCGCAGACGTTGAGGCTAAAAGGTTAAGCCGTTCGTGGTGAGCTTGTCGAACCATGATCGGCTTAACCGTCCACCCATTTGACAAGCTCATGACAGGCTTCGACAAGCTCAGGGCGAACGGTTAAGCCTCACTCATTGCCGCGTATTAGGTTGGAACTCTAAAAACCATTTACCAACTCACTCACAAGGTAACATCATGAACAAATCATCCAGTTTGCTATTGCTGACAATGGCACTGGGCAGCTTGACCACCGGCTGCTCCTCCGACGAATCAATGAACAAAGCGAGTACCGAAAAATCCGCCGCCATTCAGGCCGAAAAAGCCAGACATAAAGCGATGTCTGGTGGAGACATGGCTGAACACGAAGGCGGCCAAATGCAGCACTCCATGCCGATGTCAGAACATTCCGGCGGCGAAATACAACATGCTATGCCGATGCCTGTCGAATCGACGGGCGCTGTTCAAAGCGATGCCAGCGAAATCGGCCGCAGTGCCGATGATTTACCGGCTCCCTTGAACAGAACACAAGCTCAACTGGTCAGCGTCGATCTTTATACCGACGAACGGGTTGCCGAAATGATGCCCGGCGTGACCTATCAATACTGGACCTATAACGGCAAGGTGCCGGGGCCGTTTATTCGCGCCAGAGCGGGCGACCAGGTGGAAATACACCTGAATCACGGCAAACCCGGTGCAGCGGGCGAGGCCCATAGCGAGCATACCTCGGCTCAACATACCGCCGACGGTCACTCGGCGCATTCCATCGATCTGCATGCGGTGGTCGGCCCCGGTGGCGGCGCACCGTTAATGCAAGTCGAACAGGGCGAACAAAAAAGTTTCCGCTTTAAAGCCACGCATCCGGGCATTTATGTTTATCATTGCGCCAGTCCCCATGTGCCGACCCATATCGCCAACGGCATGTACGGCATGATCCTGGTGGAACCGGAACAGGGCTTGGCAAAAGTCGACCGCGAGTTTTACGTGATGCAGGGCGATTTTTACACCAGCGGCAAGTACGGCGATAAAGGACTGCAAGCGTTCAGCAAGGAAAAGATGCAGGCCGAAACCCCCGAGTATTTCCTGTTCAATGGCAGGGTCAATTCGCTCAGCGGCGAGCGGGCTTTAAAAGCCAAAGTGGGTGAAAAAATCCGCCTGTTTGTCGGCGTCGGCTCGCATGTCGCAGCTAATTTTCATATCATCGGCGCTATTTTCGACAGCCTGTATCAAGACGGCGCAATCACGAATCCGCCGTTGAAAAACGTTCAGACCACAGTCATAGCCCCCGGTTCTGCGGTGATGATTGAATTTACCGCCGAAGTCCCCGGCAAATACCTGCTGGTTGACCACAGTTTGACGCGCGCCATTGATAAGGGCGCACTTGCTGAATTGGTCATCGAAGGTGCGGCTCAGTCGGAGCTTTATCAGCAGGTTAGTCATTAATATAGATGTTGGTTGGGTTGCGAAAAGCTGTAACCCAGCCTACGCTACTTAATGGCTTCTGTTTAACCAACGCCTTACATTTCGAACGGGGCAACATGCCCCGTCCAGCTATGGAGATTTTTCATTGGAAAATATTATCTCGCCATGTGTAAGGAACTGCTGCCTGAATGGCGAAAATGTCTGCCTTGGTTGCTTTCGCAGCATTGATGAAATTCTTCAATGGAGCGATGCAACAGAACAGCAAAAGCAAAAAATAATACATTTGGCAAATGCACGAAAATTGATCATCGATTTAAATAGGGATCATCTATAGATTCTGGCGGTGACAGCCTTGTAGGTCGGGTTAGCGTAGCGTAAACCCGACATTTGCCGCTTCGATGTGTCGGGTTACGCTACGCTAACCCGACCTACGCAACTCTGCCACCTAACTGAAACTTGCGCAAAAGGATTATTTTTTCTTAAACCCATGCACCATCGCCCTGGCCAGATTCTCGCGGTGGATATAGCTTTCAACGGCTACGCCTGCGACATGCACTACCACCAGAATCAACGTGAAGTTGGCGAAAAACTCATGCACTTCTTCCCACATTTTTTCGTTGGCCGGGCCGATAGCCGCCAGCGGTCCGGCGGCCTGGTCTGCGCCGTACACCGCAAATCCGGTGATAACCGTCGCTAATAGACTGACCAGCAATAAGACAATCATCGCCGCACCCGCCGGGTTGTGGCCGATGTAACGCCGGGTCTTTAATGCGATCAGGTCTTTAAGGTAAGCAATCGACTTAGCAGGGCTGCATAAAAAATTCGAGAACCGGGCATAGTCGTTGCCGATAAATCCCCAGACCAATCGGAATGCCAATAATCCAGGCACCATGGATGGATTGAATTGACCATTCATGGCACTAGAAACCCGCTCCCCGCGGCCTGACAAAGTAGACTTAAGAAAAAACCGGAAATGCAGTTGAGCTTAACATGACACTAAAATCCATTCTAGGTATTGGCGGCCTGTTCAACCCCATATCCGTAAAAAGAAACCCAGCAACAGCACGGAAAATCCGCCGATTTCCGCCACCGCCAGGATATTGAGCATAAGGTAATCTTTCGCTCGGTCGGCGGAATCGCGCAGGCTGTTATTGCTTTGGGTGGTCAAGCCAAGGTTGATGTAGTGGAATATGGCGATGCCGAAAAACAGCAGCGGAAAGATCACGGCGACGGTATTCACGGTATCGGAAAATGCGCTGGTCGCGGCGAAAACGGCAAGCAGTTGCGCAGCAAACGCGTACATCAGTGCGGCACGGTGGGCGGTGTTGACATAGTGCGGCGCTTCGGCGTTTGGGTGCCGTCTCATGCAGAGATACTTCCATGCGCCGGTCAGCAAACCGGTCATAAAGAAAATGCCGGAGGCGATAAGCGCAATGCGGGGCGCTGTATGGTTGAGTAGTTCTTCCATTTTATTGTCCTTGAGTGTGTTGACAGTTTTGCCGAAGGGTTAAGCCTTTAGTCTGGCGTTTTTTTCGGTTTCCCGCTGGTGCGAAACGGAACTAAAACTTGACCGTAACGGCTGTTTCGATTTTTATATGAAAACAATGAGTGAATGTTTCTTTAAACAAGGCCCGGATCATGAATATGACTGAGTTATCCGATACACTGCCGGGCAGAGCCGGTCTCAAGCTTTCGACCAACGCTATTGCGCCGCGTGAAAGAGTCGACTGGTTGCGTGAGGTGATATGCCGTGAATACACCCATGTTGAGATAATCTCACCCGCCCATGGCAACTTGTCGCAAGACTTGATTATTTATCCTTGGGGGAATCTGCAACTGTCGATAATTCAATCCAGCCCAATCTCGTTACAGCGATTGCCCAGAGAGCCGCACTTGAGCAGCCAGGATGCCTACTTCGTGGTCATGCTTCTTTCCGGTTCCGGCCTGTTGGAGCAAAATGGACGGGAAGTTTTGCTCCGGCCGGGCGACATAAGTCTCTATGATGCGACCCGGCCGCACCGGGTTCATTGCTTTGGCGAGTTAAGCAAGATGATTTATTTATCAATCCCTCGGTCGGTGTTCAGGGACAGAATTGCGGGGATAGACCGTTGCACTGCGTTGCGCATTCCCGGCGCTCAAGGAATCGGTTTTGTTGCATCGAATTTCCTGCGCTCGTCCGCCACTCACGCCGACCAGTTACAAGACCACGAATTCTCCAGCCTTTCCGATCATGCGTTGGATTTGCTGACCTTGGCCGTCGCATCGGTGCGTCCGGTTGATTTTAATCTGTCCAGAAGCCGGTCAGTCTCGCTTAACGGCATCAAGACGTTCATCGAGCAAAACCTTAGGGATGCCGGTCTCGATACAGGTTTGATTACCCGTCACGCGGGTTTGTCGGCGCGTTATATCAACGACCTGTTTACAGATGAAAGGACTTCATTGATGCGCTACGTTTGGACGCGCAGGCTGGAGAATTGCCGAAAGGATATGCAAGATCCGGTTTATGCAGGCCATCGATTGTCCGACATTGCATTTCGCTGGGGGGTTAACGATGCGGCGCATTTTAGTCGTGCATTCAAGCAGCGGTTTGGCTGTTCCCCGCGTGAATTCCGTCGAAGCTGTTAAACCTAAAAATTATTTGATCCACGAAAGACACGAAAATATTCAACTCGATACCAAGTCGCGAATCATCACCCAAAGGGTGAATGGCTGTGCAATACAACATAATGACTTTTTTCGTGTCTTTCGTGCTTTTCGTGGACTAACTGCGGTTTTTAGGTTGAACAGTGCCGAGGCTATTTTTCAACATCACCCACAATAGCCTCGGTTTGCCAGCCGCCGCCTAGCGCTTTATACAGGGCGACCAGATTACTGGATAGCTGGGACTCGCTGGTGACCAGCAAGCTCTGGGCTTGATAAAGCGCGGTTTGGCTGGTCAGCACGTCAAGAAACGCGGTCAAGCCCTTTTGATAGCGTTCGTTGGCTAATTGAACCGCCAGCTGGTTGGCGGCAACGGCTTTTGCCAATGCTTTGTGCCGTTGCTGCTCTTTGCTATAGGCGATCAGCGCGTCTTCCACTTCCTTAAAAGCCGATAAAACGGTGGACTGATAAGTCAGGAAGGTCTGCTCGAATTGCGCTTTTTTGCTGTCGATGTTGGCGTTCAGTTTTCCCCAATTGAAGATCGGCAGGGTTAATGATGACGCTGCCGACCATGATTTTCCGACCGGCGTGAAGTCGGTGATGGTCGTGTTTTGCAAGCCGATGAACGCTGCCAGGTTGATTTTCGGGTAAAGCTCGGCGGTCGCAACGCCGACCGATGCGTTGGCGACGGCCAGTTGCCGTTCGGCGCGGCGAATGTCCGGCCTGCGTTGTAATAATTCGGAGGGGAGGTTGGTTATTGCATTAGCGGCAATGGCCGGGATAGCGCCTTGTTGGTCAAGCCGAACGACCAGCGCACCGGGTTCTTTGCCGAGCAATACGCTGAGTGCGTGTATCGATTGCTTGACTGCCGTTTCATAATTCGGCAACTGCGCCTCGGTCGTTGCCGCCAGTGCTTGCGCCTGGGTCACTTCCAGCATGCCGGCAAGCCCTGTCTGTTGGCGGATTTGCGTCAGTTCCCGGGTTTCCTGTTGCGCATGTAAATTTTCACGGGTAATGGCGATCAGTCGTTGATTGGCGCGCAGCTCGATATAGTTTCGGGCGACTTCGCCCAACAGCGTAACCAGCACATCCCGGCTGTTTTCGACTTCGACGTCAATCGTTGCATCGGCGGATTCTACCGCACGCCTGACGCCGCCGAAAAAATCCAGCTCCCATTGGGCATCGAAGCCCATCTGGAAAATGTTGATGAATTGATTGCCGATGCCAAAACCGCCGCCCGCAGAGGATGTGCCGGTTTGGGATGTGGGTGAGGACGAGTTGTTGAACCGCCTGCTGGCGCTGCTCTTGGCGTCCAGGCTGGGCAAGCCTGCTGCAATGGTTGCTGAACGCAGGGCGCGTGCGTCTTTAACCCGCGCCAAGGCAAGCTTCAAATCCAGGTTGGACGCGATCGCGTCGCTGATCAGTTTGTCGAGAATCGGATCGTTAAAAGTCTTCCACCATTGTTCCGGTTGGGAACCTTGAACCGCAGGCGTTTCAGTCCATTGCCGGGGAATCGGGATTTTGGGGCGCTGATAGTCGGGGCCGACAGCAAAGCAGCCGGATAACAGCAGGGAGACAAAAAGTGCAAGCGGGCGACGGGTCATAACGGTGAACCGCCATCTCCTGCATAATCCTTGGCTTCAATGAAGACATCCATTTGCTGGCCCACATAGACCGGCAGTTGGCTCCTGTCAAAGCTGTACAGCGCCTGCAAAACGCGCGTATCAACCTGTTCGGTGCTGTCGCCGGTCAGCGATTTTTTGGGGACCACATAGGGCTCGACATAAGCCGGAACCAGATCGGTTTTGAAGTTTCGATTGCCGCGCAGGAAGGCCACGGCCTTGCTGTTTTTGTCGAACCGCCAGGCATCATTCTCGTCAATGTCTACCCGCACATGCAGTTGATCCATATTACCCAGCACCAGCAACGGTGTGGTCAAGGCTCCGGCTTGGGCGAACTCGCCGGGCCGGATGTTGACCTGCAACACCTCGCCGTCTACCGGCGCTTGAACGACGAGCCGGGCCAGCGTGGTTTGCGTCGTTGCCAATGCGGCTTCGGCCTGTTGCACCAGGGCTTTGGCGCTGTCCAGTTTGGCGGCGTTGATCAGCAGCGCATTGCGTCGCCTAAGCAATTCCTCGGAACTGATGGCGCGGCGGTCGGTCACCGCTTCGGCCAAATCGCTCAGCGATTGGGTATCTTTGAGCGAGGCATTGGCTTCGTTAATACCGGCTTGAGCTTTTGCGAGATCGGCGTGTTTAACGGCTAATTCCGCGCGGGTATCTCGGTCGTCCAGGTAAAACAACGGCGCACCGGCTTTGACCTTATCGCCGACCTTGACGGCCAAGGTTTTGACGATACCGGACAAGGGCGTGCCGATGGCGATGTTCTGGCTTTTTGCCTCGACAATACCCGCCCCGGCAATAAACGATTTAAACGGCGCGGAGGCGGGCGGCGCAACGGCGGGAGCAACCGGTATCGGCTTATTGCTGTTGACGACCGTATAAGCCGCAAAAAGGAATCCGACAGCCGCCAGTATCGGTAATGTGTATTTGACTTGCATACCACCTCCTGTAGATAGGTTTATGATTCGGTTGTTCTGCTGATCACGAACTTATATGGGTATTGTCCACGAAAAGCACGAAAGGCACGAAACTGCTTTGCATCATAATTTTTCCTGATTAGCACGATGCTTCAGCCAACCAACAGTAGAGACGCGATTTATCGCGTCTTTCGATTTATCGCGTCTCTAATCGTTGCGCCTTTTCTGGATTTTGGATCAACTGGAGAGCAGACGCGATAAATCGCGTCTCTACAGGTCGCATTTGTTGGTATATCGAATATTTTGTCTCTGGCTGAAGCATCTTGCTAATCAGGTAATTTTTAGCCTTTAGTCCCTTTAACCTCAACAATATGCCCGTCATCCATTTCGGCGATGCGGTCGGCGAAGTCGAAAATCCGGGCGTCATGGGTGACGATGACCAGCGCCCGGTCTTTGTGCAAGGCCACTTCCTTGAGCAGGGTCATCACATTATGTCCGGTTTCATGGTCCAGCGAGCTGGTGGGCTCGTCGCAAACAATCAGTCTCGGGCTATGAATCAGCGCTCGGGCAATGGCGACACGCTGCTGCTGTCCGCCGGAAAGCTCCGAGGGTAAAGCCGTCACTCTCGCGCCCAAGCCTACCTGCTCCAGCACAGCGACGGCTTTGCGTTCGGCATCGCTGCGTTTCATGCCGTTGATGATCAGCGGTACCGATACATTTTCCGCCGCGTTGAGTGCAGGCAACAGGTTAAAGGCCTGAAACACGAAACCGATGTTGCGCGCCCTGAAATTCAGTTTGTGCCGGTTGCTCATGCTCAGTAAGTCCTCGCCGAACACTTCGCAATAGCCGTCATCCTGGTCGAGAATACCGGCGATGACTGAAATCAACGTGGTCTTGCCGCAGCCTGAGGGGCCGACCAGCATCATCAGCTCGCCCATCGCGATCTCCAGATTGACGCCGTTCAGCGCGGTCACTTTTTGGTCGCCGGTATCGTAAATCTTGACTAAATTCTGACAGCGTACCGCCAATGATGATGGATTCATGCGTTAGCCTTTAAACACAATGGCCGGTTCCAAGCGAATCACTTTAATGATGCTGAGCAGCGCCGCAAAGATACAAATCAAGCTGACTCCAGCGCCGCTAAACATAAGCAGTTGCCACGGAAACTTGAACGCCAGTATCGAATTGCGCATCGAATAGCCGAACAATGCGGTCAAGCCCACGCCTAAACCGTAACCGATGGTACCCACTAAAACCGCCTGTAGCAAAATCATGCGCAGCAAAACCCAGTTGCTGGTGCCCATCGCTTTCAGCACGCCGAATTGTCGCAGGTTCTCCAGCGTGCTGTTGTAGAAAGTCTGGCCGGCGATGGCCGCACCGACGATAAAACCCAATAACACGGAAATGCCGAAATTAATCGGGATGCCGGTGTTGTGCATGAAATATTCATAAGTGAGGGTCTTAAACGCTTCCCCCGTATAAGCCGCCAAACCGGTATTTGCCCGGATGCGTCGGGTCAATTCGGCGAGGTCTTGTCCTGGCTTGGCTTTAACCAGGACGAAGGACAACAACTTACGCTCCTTGGGCGCGTAGTTCTTGGCGCGGGAATAAGTGGTATAGACCACGGGTTGGGACTGAAAGGTGCGGGTGACCTTGGCGATGCCGACAACGATGGCGCGGTGATCGTTTAACTCCACGCTGTCGCCAATTTTAAGCGGAATGCGTTCGCCGCCGGGTGTGGGCTTGCCCAGTTTATCCCTGGCGCCGTCTATATCGACGATAATGCCGTCGCTGCGGCGTAAATCTTCAATCGATCCTTCCAGCATGACCGGCGGGCCGCCGATTAGGGTGGCGTCGTCCAGGCCGACAACATTGCAGGTTTGGAAAGTGCCGTCGGCAAGTCGCGCTTTTAGAAGCCCCTTGTACATCGGCATCGCCCACTCCACGCCGGAAATGCCGCGCACCCGGTAAAGCTCGGTGTCCTGCAAGGGCTTGATGTCATCGACGAACTGGACTTTCTCGTCCATCACCCAAATATCGGGCAAACCGACATCCGATATGAAACTGTAAGAGCGCGACATCAGCCCCAAAAAAATCGCCGGTTGCTGGGTCATGATCAATGAGGCAAAGGTCAGCCCCATGACAATACCGAGATATTTGCCGCGATCCCCCATCAGCATTTTTATGGCAATGTGATTCATGGTTTTGAGTTCTTGGTTGGCTGGTCAAATTTGATTTTATCATGCAATGCCAATTGATAGCGTACAACCGACAATGCCCAAAAACTCACATAAATTGACAACGCACAACCGTATTCATAGAATACAAGCCATGAACCACATGACCTCATCCCTGAAAATTAGCAAACGATGGCTGCGAAAGATTATTAGCTTTCACCGCAGTGCTGTCTTTTTGGTTCATTAATCCCATTTTAGCAAAGCAACTGCGGGTCTTGTCCCCGTTGCTTTGGTAGTCTTTCCGGCAAGATTCGCAGTTTTTCCATTTTAAGGAGAAGTTTGTGCATCAACCCGAATCCGTTATACCGCCGAACAATCGTCAGGCTATTATCGGCTGCCTGTTTGTCTTACTTGGCGCGTTTGGCTTTTCAGCCAAAGCGGTGCTGATCAAATTAGCTTACGACTACAGTCATCAACTGGATGTCATCACCTTGATGGTGTTGCGCATGGCAATTTCATTGCCTTTTTTTCTGGTGGTTGCGTTATGGCCCGTCAATAATTCGACAAAAGCGGAAGATGCGCAACGCTTAAACAGGCAGGACTGGCTGATGATTTTCGGCTTGGGCATATTGGGCTATTACGTTGCCAGCTACCTTGATTTTGCAGGGCTGCAATATATCTCGGCAGGCCTTGAGCGATTGATCTTGTTTCTTTATCCGACCTTCGTGGTTTTATTCACCGCGGCGCTGCAACGCCGGGCCATTAACCGGCATCAGGCGCTTGCCTTGGCTTTAAGCTATGCGGGGATGATTCTGGTGTTTGTCGACAATAGGACGGCAATGGCGTCATCGGGACTGTTGTTAGGTTCGGCATTGGTTTTGGCTAGCGCCATTGCCTTTGCTTTTTTCCTGATGGGCAGTGGCATGATGGTCAAACGGATAGGCTCGACGCGTTTTACCGCCTATTCGATGACCGTCGCCTGCCTGGCTACCGGCCTGCATTTCGTGATTCAGCATGGCGTCAAGCTGTTGAATTTACCGGCCAATGTTTATTGGCTGGCGCTGATCATGGCGATTTTTTCCACCGTGCTCCCGGCGTTTTTAATGAATGCCGGGATCAGTCGTATCGGCGCCGGTTCGGCATCCATTATCAGCTCTATAGGGCCGATAGGTACTTTGGCTCTGGCCTTCTTGCTGTTAAACGAGACCTTGACGGCGGCGCAACTGGCCGGGACTGCTTTGGTGTTAATCGGCGTTTATGTGGTCAGCCGGGCTAAGGCTTAAATGATTTATTAACAAGGAAAAACGATGAAACTTTACCTGAAAATAATAACCTTATGGATATTCGCAGCCTGTTTGCCGGGTTGTCAGGAATTGCCCGTAAAACAGCCACAAGTTGTTGAAAGCAATATCAAATCGGCAGACGGCGTACCCATTCACTTCACGATGCGCGGCAACGGCGATACCGCGCTGGTGTTTGTGCATTGCTGGTCTTGCGACAGCAGTTATTGGCAGGCGCAAATGGATTACTTTGCCGCCGACTATCGGGTGGTTGCTATCGATTTAGCGGGGCACGGTCAATCGGGAATGGGCAGGAAAGAGTATACGATTTCCGGTTTTGCCGATGATGTAGAGCACCTCATCGACAGTCTCGATTTAAAAAAAGTAATTCTGGTTGGGCATTCGATGGGCGGATCGGTCATTATCGAAACCGCACTGCGGATGCCGGAACGTGTTTCCGGGCTGGTTGCGGTGGATTCGTTCGAGACTAAATTCCAATGGCCGCCGGAAAATAAAATTGCCGAAGTCCTTGCGCCGTTTAAAAGCGATTTTTATAAAACCACCTATCAGATGGTTAAAAGCATGTTTGCGCCGACGGCAGACCCGGTTATCGTTCAACATATCGCCGACGATATGGCTTCAGCGCCTCCGGAAGTCGGCATCAGCGCATTAACAAACATCTTTAAATGGGTATCCGGCGATTATCAAAAGCAGAGGAGTCGGTTGAAGTCCCCGTTGATTCACATTAATGCCGCCCAAACCAACAAACCTTCAGCGACGGAAAAAGTTATTGTTGTGCAGAATGTCGGGCACTTTATCCCGCAGGAAGCGCCGGATCGTTTCAATGCGGCTTTAAAACAGGCGCTTCAATAGGCCTGAGTTAGCGCTGGTTTCCAATCTCCAGATTGGGAACCTCAAAGGCGAAGCTAGAGCTTCCAAACCGAATTCCCCAGCTTGAGTCTCATCTTTATACACAAGTGCCTGTGGGGCTCCGGCAAGGATACACAGGCCGTCTCCGCTCCGGTGCAAGCCTATGTCCATCGTTACATATTGAAGACGGCAACGGGAGTGCAAGCTTTGCTTGCGCTTGCAGGCGAAGCCTGTACTCCAGTTTTCAGCAACCGCCTGGACAGCCTTTGCGCGGGCACCCAAACTGGAGATTTGAGTACCCGCAGAAGATATGTATAACAATGGGAGCTTGAGCTTGGGATCTAGCGAACATTTCAAAGATTAGCATACGCTTCGTCATCCACAGCAGAATTCCATTCGCTCAAGGTGTCTTGTAGCGCTTCAGTAAAGGCTGAGTCGATCGGCGGCTGGACACCGGCATGATCAATTTCAAAGACAATTGCATTGCCTACACGTATCCAGGACATATAAAACCGGCTCCGGCTTATTTCGCCTTAAGTTTCTCTAATAATTGGAGCGTCAAAGCGTCCTGCTCGCCATTAAAATATTTATCGAGGATACGGGCAAACACGGAGCATGGAGCCGCCACATAGGCAAACAGTGTCATGGAAGATTTAAGCTTTAGATTATCAGGGTAACCGAAGATTTCTGAAATTGATCGTCCTTCAATGGCAAAAACCGCTTCGGCGCATTCAAGCAGTCTTTGTCCAAGAACGAGGTGATTCAGGTATTGCCAAGCTTCTTCTATACTCTTAATGGCATAATGTTTTGATGTTGCACTGTGCCCCAATCCATCAATTTGCGGGAATATGTACCACATCCAGTGAGTGCGTTTCCGGCCGTTTCTTAACTCTGCGAGGACGCTGTCATAGACGCTTTCTTGCGCATTTATGAAACGGCTTAAGTCGACGGTGTCGCTTGCGTTTATCATGCTTGGCTCCTTGGCGAGCTACCCAACAGCTTATGATTCAGCTCAAGAGCGCCTGTTATACAAAGCCTTCACTATTTTGACGTAATTTTGGGTTTCGGGGTAGGGCGGAATGGAGTTGTTGTGCCGGATCACCGCATTTTCACCGGCGTTATACGCTGCAACGGCCAAGTCCAGATTCGAATCGAACATCTTGAGCAAGTCTTTCAAATAGTGGGTGCCGCCGTCGATATTCTGGACCGGATCATTCCGGTTAACAACGCCGTAGCGTCTTGCGGTATCGGGCATTAGCTGCATTAAACCGACGGCTCCGGCTGTGGAGATTGCGTTGGCATCGTAAGCGGATTCCGCCTGAATAACGGCGTGTAGCAGTCTAGCATCAACCTGATGCCGGTTGGCCGCCTCGGCAATAAGATCGGCGAATTTCTTTTTGTTGGTGCCCATATAGGGCAGGGCGGCGGCATAATTTATAGGCCTGGTTCGAATGATGCGTTTGTACAGGCCGTTTTTAGGCTTATCGGTATAGTAGATGCGGCCGTCATTCGCGATAAATTTATAGATGTCGGCCTGCACCTCGTTCGAGATGAGTAATGTGGTTAATAAAACGGCACAAATCCGTCTGGAACGGATTTGCATTAACCCGGAGGGCGGCAGGCAGGATAGCCTGACATGCATTCTCATCATATTGTCACCTATCGGTCAGGTTTAATAACGATCATCGTTGCGGCTTTGACCGCTCTGTTCCTGGCTTCATCGACAGTTTCAGCGGTAGCTAACGCAACACCCATGCGCCTGTTGGTAAATGCTTCAGGCTTGCCAAATAATCTGACTTCGCTGGTCGGCACACTAAGCGCCTTGTCCAGCCCTTCGTAAATCACGCCTTGAGCATCCAGGCCGCCCAATATGACGGCGCTGGCTCCTGTGCTTTGCATGCCGGTATCGACGGGTAAGCCTAAAATGGCTCTGGCGTGCAATTCAAATTCGTTTTGTTTCTGGGTGACCAATGTCACCATGCCGGTATCATGCGGTCTGGGGCTGACTTCGCTGAACCAGACGACATCGCCCTTGATAAACAGTTCAACGCCGAACAGGCCGAGCCCGGCGATTTCATTGGTTATTTTAAACGCAATGTCCTGTGACGCCTTGATGGCTGCGGCACTCATGGCTTGCGGTTGCCAGCTCTCGCGGTAATCGCCGCTTTCCTGTACATGGCCTATCGGTGCGCAAAAGTGAGTCTCGACTTCGCCTTGCTGATTCAGGGCGCGCACCGTCAGTAGGGTGATTTCAAAATCAAAGTCGATTTTTGCTTCGACAATGACCTTGCCGGTATCCACCCGGCCGCTGGATTTGGCGTAATCCCAAGCGGCCTTAAGTTGGTCGGCGCTTTTAACCATCGACTGGCCTTTGCCGGATGATGACATAGTCGGCTTGATAAAGCACGGATAACCGATGCCGCCGTCAACCGCCGTCTGCAACTGCTCAAAATTTTCTGCAAACGCATAGGCCGAGGTGGGGATTTTAAGCTGCTCGGCGGCCAGGGTTCTGATGCCTTCCCGGTTCATGGTCAGTTGAATCGCCCTGGCATTGGGCACCACGGTACATTGACCTTCCGCTTCAATGTCGAGCAGCGCCTGGGTCGCAATTGCTTCGATTTCCGGGATAATGAAATCCGGCTGTTCCAGTGCGATCAGTTTTTTGACCGCTTCGGTGTCGGTCATGTCGATCACATGGCTGCGATGCGCGACATGTTGCGCCGGTGCATTCGGATAGCGATCGACGGCGATGACTTCCACGCCGTAGCGTTGCAGTGCAATAGCCAGTTCCTTGCCCAGCTCGCCGCTGCCGAGCAGTAGTGCTTTGGTTGCGCTGTTTGATAATGCGGTGCCTATTTTCATTGTGAATCTGCCAGATAGTTGTCTATATCTTCTTTGGAAAAACCGATTTTTTTCGCCACGCGATCGGCATGACTGACTCGGGAAATGCCTGCAACCAGTTTGTAGGTCGGTGCGTCATTGGCAAACTCGACCTGTCTCGGCAAGCCGATGCCCTGAGCGACAAAATGATCGACCAGTTGATGGTTGTGGGTAATCAAAATGGTGCTGTTGCCTTTCCGGTAAAAGCCGTCCAGCACATTCGAAGACGATTCCATTTTTTCTTCGAAAGTTGTGCCCTCGGATAATTCGTCCAGCACCACCAGGCTTTTTGCGGTTGCGGCCAGGAAAATGTCTTTGGTTCGTTTCAGTTCGGTGCCGAAGCGGCCTTCGCCGTCATCCAGGTGGCTGATTTCAGGCGCTTGGTAGAAAATCCGGTCGGCGACGGTCAGTGTTGCCGATTGGGCCGGAACAAAGCAGCCGATTTGCGCGAGCAGCTGGATTTGGGTGACGGTTTTGCAAAAAGCCGTCTTGCCGCCGCTGTTGGGGCCGGTGACCAATACCAGTTTGTCGTCTTCCAAAACAAAGTCGTTGCCGACATAATCAGGATTCTGCTTGCCTAGGACAGGATTTCTGGCGTCCGTCAGGTTTATCCGGTGATGCGGCGCGTCAACCAATTCAGGCAACACCTTACTGCCGCCGAATGCCTCGGAAAATTTTATAAACGACAGCAATTCGTCGAGCTGGCCCAGCGCATCCAACGTTTCGGCTACCGCCGGGGATTTTTTGAACTCATTTCTTAGCGGGATAATGCAGCTGTCCCGGTCAAAGCCGCCGACAATGGGGTAATACGCCAGCAGTAAAGGCACGAAGAAAATAGTGGCAGTCGGGATGGCCTCGGTTGAAACCTGGAACATGTCGGTGGGGAAAAAATGCGCCAGCGCCCAGACGGCTCCGAAAAACAGGCTGATCAGCAGCGGTTTGAATAGCCGGGGCTTGAAAATAATCGCAGGTGAGATCAAGCCTTTTCTTTGTTCTTTGCACTGAATATTGTTTTCAGTGATGTAAACAGGTCCTTGCATCAGCGAATAAGGCCGAGATTCTGCAAAGGCTTTTATCTTGTCGCAAATGCCTTGTAGATAGTGGCTTTGCGGGGCTTCGACAGATTGAATCCGATCGACCAGTTCCAGCATAAAACGGATGCCGCGTTTATATTGCAGATAGCCGTAGCCTTCAATTTCATGCTCTTCTCGGGCGGTGCCGAAGGTTCCCAGAAATTCGCCGAACAACAGTAAATAGAAGTTTTTTTCATCGGGTACAGCCTGCTGTACGATCTGTTCCAGCTGTTCTTTGAGTGCCGGATTATTGCGCAGCTCTTCAACGGCTTGCTGTTTGGCTTTGATCTGATCCAGCTCATTCAGCGGTTGGGCTAAAGAACGGTATAGCGCCGCCTGTCCGGCAATCGTTGATGCGTGATTAACGGCATCGAACAGTTTGTCGACTTCAATGGTGTTAAAAGTTCTTTCGTCAATAACGCCATCGCCGGTATCCAGAGCTTTGCTGGATTTGATGGTCGGCCAGCTGCTGTCTTGCCAGTTTTCTAATAGTGTTTTTTTCATCTGGTTAGCCTTTTTTTGTTTCCCACACAGGAGCGCTCATCTTTACTATACAAGTATTTCCAAAGCTGTCATTCCGGCAGGGATTCATGTCAGGCTATCCTGCCTGACACCCTTTGGGTTAATGCAAATCCGTTCCAGACGGATTTGTGCCGGAATCCAGAACACATGGATGTGAAGCTGTCGACAGCTACTTCGCGTTGATCAAGTACCGGTATAGCCGCCAAGTTATCGTCCATGGCGCTGGATTCCGGCATTCATGCCGGATGACGAGTTTTTGGTGTTCCCGCAGACACTTGTGTATCAAGGCGTGCTTTGGCATGCAAACCGATGCCTAAATTAACTACCTACAGCTTCTGCTCAAGCAGATTAACTATAGCATCAACATGGATTTCCGAATCATTCAGCGCCGCGATATAACGATACTCCACGCCGCCGGACGCCATAAAAACAGCCTTGTTCTCCATGGCTATTTCTTCCAGCGTTTCCAGGCAGTCCACTGCAAATCCTGGGCAAACAACATCTATCTTTTTAATGCCTTGCCCAGGAAGATCCTTTAACGTGTCCACGCAATAAGGTTTCAGCCATTGCGCCTTGCCGAAACGCGACTGGAACACAATCATCCATTGTTTTTTATCGATGCCCAATTTTTCCGCAATCAAGGCGGCGGTTTTGTGGCACTGATGAAAATAAGGGTCGCCCCATTTAGTGAGTTGTTCGGGCAAGCCGTGAAAGGACATCAATAACAGCTCGTTTTTGCCGTGCTCCCTCCAGTTTTGCTCAATGGATTCGGCAACCGCAGCAATATAGTGACTGTGCTGGTGATAATCGCTGATAAAGTGAATGTTGGGTAGATGCCGCCACTGATTCAGCTCTTTAATCACATCGTCATAGATCGATGCAGTGGTTGTTGAGGAATATTGCGGATACAACGGCAGGACGATTAAATTATCGATGCCCGCCGTTTTGAAGGCTTTTAACTGCTTGGCGATGGAAGGTTCGCCATAGCGCATCACATGCTGGGTAGTGACGCCTTTGGCATGCAACTTTTCGGCAACCCGCTCGGTTAATTGCAGGGTCAGGAAGATTAACGGCGAACCTTTTTCATCCCATACTTTGCGATAGGCCTTTGCCGATTTTCGGGGGCGAAAAGGCAGAACGAAAAAATGCAGTATCACCCACCACAGCGGTCTGGGCAGGTTGACGACGCGCGGATCCCAAAGAAACTCCTTAAGAAACCGCCTGACCGCCGATGTGGTCGGCGCGGTGGGCGAGCCCAGGTTTGCCAGTAATACGCCGGTCTTTTTTGCGGTCATTTCAGGCTTATCGGTTGATCAGGTTTAAGAATTCCGAACGGGTGCTGATTTCCTTACGGAAAATCCCGGTCATCACTGACGTCGTCATCACCGAGTTTTGCTTTTCAACGCCGCGCATCATCATGCACAAATGCTTGGCTTCAATAACCACCGCTACGCCTCGGGCGCCGGTTGCCAGTTCAATCGCGTCGGCTATCTGTTTGGTCAACACTTCCTGGATTTGCAGGCGGCGTGCGTACATATCGATAACGCGGGCCACTTTGGACAGCCCCATCACCTTGCCTTTCGGCAAATAACCGACATGGCATTTGCCGATAAACGGCAGCAAATGATGCTCGCATAAAGAATACAGTTCAATATCCTTCACAATAACCATGTCTTCTGTGTCGGCGGTAAAAATAGCGCCGTTAAGCACTTCTTCCAGGGTTTTTTCATAGCCGTTATTTAAAAATTTGAAAGCCTTGGCCGCACGCTTTGGCGTATCGATCAGCCCTTCGCGATTTAAATCTTCACCGACTGCCTCAATAATGCTGGCAAAATGCTCTTCCATTGTTTCAATCCCAGTTATAAAAATAGCTGGTCAGTATACAGCATGGCATTGGGAATTTTAAAGCTTCGCTCTTTACCTAGATGCGGGTAGGTAGCGCTTCCAAAATCACCTTGATGTCCGCACCGGGCTTGCAGGCATTTTCGCTAAGATGCCGTCGCCAGCCTCTGGCGCCCGGCTCGCCATGAAACAAGCCTAAGATATGCCGGGAGATGCTGTTTAAGCGGACGCCATCGTTAAGTTCAAGTTGCTGCTGAATATAGGGGATCAACAAATCCATAATCATTTCCCGTGACCGGGGTTCTTTGGACTCGCCATAAAAGCGCCTGTCCACCTCGGCCAATAAATAGGGGATGTGATAAGCTTCCCGGCCAACCATGACGCCGTCAACATGGGCCAAAACAGCTTCGGCCTGATCCAGAGTGGTGATGCCGCCGTTCAGGATGATTTCCAGTTGCGGGAAGTCCTGTTTTATTTGATAGGCCACATCGTAGCGCAACGGCGGAACATCGCGGTTTTGCTTGGGCGATAAGCCGCTCAGCCACGCCTTTCTTGCATGGATAATAAAGGTTTCGCAACCGGCATCGGCAACCGTCGATACAAACTGCACCAGCTCTTCATAAGAATCGCGCTCATCAATGCCGATTCTCGATTTAACCGTGACCGGAATTGAAACCGCTTGACCCATTGCGACAACGCATTCGGCGACCAGTTCGGGTTCCGCCATCAGGCAAGCGCCGAAGCGGCCGTTCTGGACCCGATCGCTGGGACAGCCGACATTCAAGTTCACCTCGTCATAGCCGTAATCTTCAATCATCTTGGCGCAGATGGCTAATTCTCTTGGGTTGCTGCCGCCCAACTGAAATGCAACCGGATTTTCGGCTGCGCTAAATTGCAGGAATCGGTGGTGGTCGCCGTGAATCAAGGCGCCGGTCGTCACCATTTCGGTATACAAAAACGCATGTTGTGAAATCAGCCGATGAAAATAACGGCAGTGTCTATCGGTCCAGTCCAGCATCGGGGCAACGCAGAATTTTCTGCCGGGATGAGGGTTTTTATTTTGCTTACTTATCAATTTCTTGTCGGATAGTTGAGTTGATGAGGTTACGGATTGGCGGTGGGAGCGTGGGCGTTATGCAGTTCATCCGGTGGAACATTATAACGGGAGCCTATTCATAAACAGAAATCAGACGGGCAATCGAAGCCCAAACTGTCAGGTTTCACCCTACTATCAAATGCGGATCCATGTAAAATAAGCCAACATTTTAATAAGGAACTTCTTTTGAACACACCGACCTTCTGCCTTTGCGGATCGGGCATTGAATACGCTCAATGCTGCGGCCCATTTCATTCCGGCGAAAAAAAGCCCGTAACTGCCGAAGCTTTGATGCGTTCGCGCTTTACTGCTTATGCTTTGCATAATGCCGGTTATTTGCAGGATACCTGGGATGCCACGGTGCGGCCTGAATTGATCGATTTTTCCAAGGAAAAAGTCGATTGGCAACGCTTGGAAATCGGCAACACTAAAAAAGGCGGAGCTAAGGATGCTAAAGGTGTGGTGGAGTTTAAGGCGTATTATTTGGAGGATGGCGAAGAGTACGTCATGACTGAGATCAGCCAATTTATCAAACGCGCGGGCGGCTGGTTTTATCTGGATGGGCTGGTTAAATCCATCGGCAAGGTCGGTTTACAGACTAATCTGGGCAAAAATGCCCCGTGTTCCTGTGGCAGCGGCAAGAAGTTTAAGCGGTGTTGCGGAGCGGAGTGAGGCGAGCATCAAGGGCGACCGGTTAGGCCGCCCTTGATTGGGCAATTCTGATCAGGTTACTCAAAAAAAATGTTATTTTTCATCTTTTGTGGGTTCTTCCGATTCCCCGATCAGGGCGGCCAAGCAATCCATCTGGCTTTCGGTATAGTTGGAGTGAGCTTCTGCAAGATCTTGTGCCGAGCCGAAATCAGTGCGTAATTCTTCTAGGGTCTTTTTGGGGTCTTTAGACGAGGACAGCGTCAACATTTTTGTATAGTTACGGTAAGCGGTCAAGCGCTTGGGGTCGAGAGCAAAAATGCCGGGCATTTTGCCCGCGGTCGTATCGACGACGCATTTAGCCATGCGCTCGGGGGACAGTTTGTAGTCCTTAATGTCTTTTTCCAGCTGCATTTGCTCCAATACAGTCTCTTCATATTGTTTTTTATCTGCGCAACCGGAGAGTAATAATGCGGACAGGGAAATGAGCAGTAGTTTTTTCATGTGAGTATTACCGTTATTAAATTGAATAATGCGCCGTGCGGCATTATACATCAGGCGCAAGGCGAAAGACTAAAGGCAAAGGGGACGCTCTTCTTTTCGCCTTTCGCCTGAATCAATCCATCTCCTTCATTGCCTGCGTTATCCAGGCCTCCGCTTCGGCATTGATGTCGGCGGCTTTGCGTCCCTTGGTCTCTATGACCGGGCCGATTTTTAGTTTGATGACGCCGGGATATTTTAAAAAACTATAGCGCGGCCAGAAATCACCGGCATTATGTGCGACCGGAATGACGGGGACACCGGTTTTATGCGCCAACATCGCGCCGCCGATATTGAACTTCAATACTTCCCTGGCTCCTGCGCGAGTGCCTTCAGGAAAAATCAGCACCCATAAGCCCTCATTTAAATATTTAGTGCCTTGTTCGAGCAATGAACGTAATGAGGCGCGTTGATTTTTCCGGTTGATGACGATGGATTTCAGGGTGAGCAGCGACCATCCCCAAATCGGGAGATAAAGCAGTTCACGTTTTATGACCACTGAATGAGGCGGCAGAATATATCTTAACGCCAGCGTTTCCCACGCAGACTGATGATTGCTCAAAATAATGGCAGGCCGTTGCGGATCAATGGTTTCCAGTCCTTCCACTTCATAGGTGAGGCCGCAGGTCACTTTGGTTATCCAGCCGATAATAGCGCACCAGGCATGACCGATTTTCCAGCGTATTTTAAAGGTCGTCAGCATGCCTAGAATAAGCAAGATTCCTACGATGGTAGCGGTAGAGAAAATACCCAAAAATAACAGGGCCGAGCCTATATAGTTTTTAGGTCTGGGGTCTTGATGTGAGGTGTTTTGCTGCGTCATATAAGTTCTCAAAAACAGGAATATCGAGATTAGGATTTTCAGTTAGGGTTTTTCGGCCTTTACCGGTTTTGACCAGTATCGGGCTTGCACCGACGGCCTGCGCGGCCTGGAGGTCGCGGAGCGAATCGCCGATAACCGCCATGCCGCTCAGGCTGACATGGTGGTCGGCTGCAAAGGCTTCAAGCAAGCCCGGCTTGGGTTTGCGGCAGTTGCAGTTGTCGTCCGGGCCGTGCGGGCAAAAATAGATGGCATCGATTTTTCCGCCTTTTTCTGCGGTCATGCGCCGCATTTTTGCGTGGATTTTTTCCAGCATCGCGGCATCGAGTAAGCCGCGGGCTACGCCGGACTGATTGGTGACCACCACGACTTTATAGCCATGCTCGTTGAGCAGGGCAATCGCCTCAAGGCTGCCTTCAATCGGCAGCCATTGTTCCGGGGATTTTATGAAGTCATCCGAATCGTGATTAATGACGCCATCACGATCCAGCAATACGTAGCGGTTTTCGGGCATGGATTATAGTGCGTTCCCGTGCCGCTGGCGCGGCGCTGACTGCGTTCCCACGCTGGAACGTGGGAACGATGAACCTTGCGGCATGTTCATTTACGATTGCAATTTGGAGATGTCGGCGCAGGTCAAAAACTGCTCGGATAACAGGTTCAGCAATGCCAGCCGGTTGGCGCGCAAGTCAAGATCGTCGGTCATTACCATCACATGATCGAAAAACGCATCGACGTCATTGCGTAAACCCGCCAAACGGTTAAGCGTTGCCTGGTAATTGCGTTGAGCCAGTAACGGTTGAATATCATCGGCGGATTGTAGCGCGGCTTGCAACAGCTGTTTTTCTTGCGGCTCCAGCAATGCGCCGACGCTGGCGGCCGGTTGGGACTCTGATTTTTTCAGGATGTTGCGGATGCGTTTATTCGCCGCCGCCAGACTTTCGGCTTCGGGCAGCTGCCTGAAGGCTTTAACCGCCTGCAAACGCTGCATAAAATCCAGCGGTTCGGCGGGAGTTACGGTGATGACTGCATCGAACTCATCGGCAGTGTAGCCCTGATCAAGACAGTAACCTTTCAAGCGGTCGAAAATAAAATCGATAACCCGGTCGGATGTTCCCGATTGATCGGAAGTTGTTTTAATCTGAGCGCCGGCGAATTCCGTCAGCTCAATGATATTGATGTTGAGTTTATTCTCTATGATGGTTCGGAGAATGCCTAATGCAGCGCGGCGCAATGCATAAGGGTCTTTGTCGCCGGTAGGGATCAAGCCGACGGCAAAAATGCCGACCAGCGTGTCTATTTTTTCCGCGATAGCAAGGACTTGCCCCGTTGTGCTGCCGGCAGTCGGGCTACCGGATTGTTTGGGGAAATACTGTTCCTCAATCGCCAGTGCGACCTCTTCCGGTTCGTTGTCCGCCAGCGCATAGTAGCGCCCCATAATGCCTTGCAGGTTGCCGAATTCGCCGACCATTTCGGTCATCAGGTCGGTTTTGGCCAATAACGCAGCGCGTTCGGCCAGTTCAGCATTGGCGTTCAGGTGTCCGGCAATAAATTTCGCGAGATTTTGCACGCGTTTGGTTTTGGCGAAAACCGTACCCAGATTCTCCTGAAAAACCACGCTGGACAAGCTTTCCACGCGATCTTCCAACGTTTTTTTCCGATCCTGATTCCAGAAAAATTCCGCATCGGAAAGACGCGGTGTTACCACGCGCTCATTACCCTGTTGGATGGACTTGGGGTTGGTGCTTTCAATATTGCTGAAGGTAATGAAGTTCGCCAGCAAACCGCCGTCGGCATTTTTAACCGGAAAGTATTTCTGGTTGGTTTGCATCGTGGTGATCAGTACTTCCGGCGGCAGCTCCAGGAAACGCGGGTCGAAAGTCCCGGTAATCGGCACCGGCCATTCGTTCAAGGCGGCAATCTCTTCCAGTAAATCGTCTTCGATATGGGCAAAGCCGTTTACCGCGGCGGCGGCTTTTTGCGCCGCGTCACGGATCAGCGTTTTGCGTTGTTCAAGATCGGCAATGACGCGGCCTTGTTGGTACAAGATTTCCGCATAGTCTTCGGGCTTGGTCAGGGTGATTTTTTGCGGTGCGTGGAAGCGGTGTCCCTGAGTTGCCGCACCGGTTTTGAGGCCCAGAATTTCCGTGTCGATGACGCTGTCGCCGTAAAGCAAAACAGCCCAATGTACCGGCCTGACGAACTCGGTAGTGAAACTGCCCCAGCGCATACGCTTGGCAATCGGCAATCCGGCGATGCTCTGGCGGATGATGTCCGGGATCAGGTTCTCAGTCGCTTGGCCTTTGACGGCTTGGGTAAAGCTGAGCCATTCGCCTTTGTCGGTTTTCAGGCGTTCCAGTTGATCGAAACTGGTGCCGCAACTTAGCGCAAAACCCAAGGCGGCTTTGCTGGGCGTGCCGTCGGGCGCAAATGCCGCTTGCAATGCAGGGCCGCGTTTTTCTACGGTTTTATCGGGCTGTGCGCTAGCCAGATTTTCGATGAAAACCGCCAGACGCCTAGGTGTCGCGTAAGCCGTGCTGCCGGTAAAGGTTAGTTCTGCGGCGTTAAGTCCTTGAACGATGCCGTTTAGCAAGGCGTTGCTCAGTTTTAGCAAGGTCTTGGGCGGCAGTTCTTCCGAACCTAATTCAAAAAGTAAATTCTGTTTTTCTATCACGGTAATCTCTTTAATTTTTAAGACGATTTATTTCGTTGCAAGCGTGATGTAACGATGAGGGGGCATTTTGAGGCAAGTCATTAATGCAGATTTCATTTTTTAATCTTTTAGCAAATTCTGTGGGCTTAGAGCCTTTATATTGGTTTTTATAATCAGTTACTTTGCCTTGATTATCTTTATCTTCGGTATGAAAATCACCTGTATCAATATAATAAAACCATGACTCAATATTACGAATAGGTGAAAATATTAAAATAGCTTCATTCGGCGAAGGCGTGTATTTTTGATATAAATTTTTAGCGTTATCTTTAGTATCATCATCAATGATAACCACCAAAATATAATCCAAATGATTCACTTTGCTATGAAATGCTTTAATTTCCTTCTCATAATTATCTTTTACAAATTCTGCTCCAGAACCTACGCTACGACCTCTTGGATTATATTTTCCAATTATTTTTCTATTATTGAAGCCCAGTAGTTCAAAGTATTTTTTAGCAAAATGGTAATGAACGGTATCCTCGCACAAGATAAATACTTGTGCCTTATTGTTCATAAATCCAGCCTCTGTCTATTAATTCTGCGATAGAAAGTCCGCTTTCATCTTCAGGGTTAATTTTTTGTATTCTGGTTAAATTATTTTCTCTGCTAAACCAATAGCCGGAATCACTTGCTAATAAGTTGATGATTTTAGGGTGGTGTGAAATTAACAACGTTTGCAAACCCCTTTCAGCGCATTGATCGTAGAGCGTGTCAAACCATGGTTGAATTTCCGGCAGAGCCAAGAAATTTTCAGGTTCATCAATGCAAATAAGTGAATTTTCGGGGGCGCAATAAACTAAGGCATAAAGTGCGATTAATACTTTTTGTCCTTCCGAGAGTTCATTAAGGTAATAACTAATAATTTTTTTATTAGTTTTATTTTCAAAGTCTACTTGTAATACTTTGGCTTGTCCGGCTTGTTCAATTCTAAAATAATCAAATCCTGGCAAAATATCGCGCATTGCTTTCTCAAACGTTGATACGCCTCTTCTATTTTTCTCATTAAGATGAGCAAACCATTCAGCATAATTCGAGAAGTCTGTTTCTATCTTTGCATTAGCTTCATTAATTGTAGAAACTATTTCATAAGGATTAATGCGTACTATAATTAAAGAATGTAAATTTTCTAAAAACTCATCTGTTAAAAGGGGTGCATAGCGATATATACCAGAACGAGAAATATCAAGCCTACTTGGCTCTTCATCCCCTGCTACAAAAGTTTCTTTATTGTTTGATTCAACGAGTATTTCATTATTTTTGTATAAACGCTCTTCTTTAATACAAAATCTATTAAACACTCCACCACGAACACGCAATACTAACGAATATTTATAAATGGAATCTTCAATTTCAATATCCAGCTCAAAACGAATTTCAGGCTTTTCGTCCTTTAACCAACGAGGGGTATCGCTACGGCGAAATACATTTTCAACTTTTTCTTCATCAACAATTACTCTACGTAATTTAGTTAAAACCTCAAAAACCGTAGATTTTCCCGAACCATTCGTCCCCAAAAAAAGACTAATGTCCCTATCAAAGTTAATTTCAAAATTAACCAAGCATTTATAGTTGTGAACATAAAGCCTTTTTAACATGGTTGTTAAACCGATTGATTATTCTGGCACATCGGAAACCCCAGCGATTCCCTGCGTTGGTAATAGACTTCGGCTACGGATTTAGCCAAATTCCTGACTCTTAACAGATAGCGTTGGCGCTCGGTAACCGAAATGGCGTGACGCGCATCCAACAGATTGAAGGCATGCGAGGCTTTCAGCACCATTTCATAGGCCGGCAGCGGCAAGTTCAATTCGATCAGCTTGGTGCATTCCTGCTCGTAGGTGTTGAAACACTCGAACATGAACTCGACATTGGCGTGCTCGAAGTTGTAAGCGGACATTTCTACTTCGTTTTGATGAAATACGTCGCCGTAAGTGACGGTGCCGAAGGGGCCTTTGGTCCAGACCAGATCGTAAACGCTTTTAACGCCCTGCAAATACATTGCGATGCGCTCCAGACCGTAAGTGATTTCGCCGGTGATCGGCCTGCATTCGAGGCCGCCGACTTGCTGGAAATAGGTGAACTGGGTCACTTCCATGCCGTTCAGCCAGACTTCCCAGCCTAGTCCCCATGCGCCCAAAGTCGGCGATTCCCAATTGTCTTCGACAAAGCGCACGTCGTGTTCGAGCAAGTCCAGGCCCAAATGGCGCAACGAACCCAGATACAATTCCTGAATATTGTCCGGCGACGGCTTTAACACCACCTGAAACTGGTAGTAATGCTGCAAGCGATTGGGGTTTTCGCCGAAGCGGCCGTCGGTCGGCCTGCGCGACGGTTGCACATAAGCCGCGTTCCAAGGCTCGGGGCCTATGGCGCGTAAAAATGTGGCGGGATGAAACGTCCCCGCGCCAACTTCTTGATCCAACGGCTGCAATAAAATACAGCCTTGATCTGACCAGTATTTCTGTAAGGCCAGGATGAGTCCCTGAAAAGTAGATAAGTCGTTGTTTATGCTGGACACGGATTAACGCTCTTGGGCAATAAAAAGTGGGGGATTATAACTGAAAAACCGCCATGGGGCATATCGTTAGATTGGGTCGCCGCAAATTTGGACAGGCGGATTCAGCAAGCATTTTGGCTTGGAAAGGTGTCGGCGGCTGTTAAGTGCAATCGCATTCGCCGATGTCTTCAAACCAGATTTGCGGCGATTGTTCGATAAAGCGCCGCATCAGCGCCGTGCAATCGGCATCGTTCATTTCAACAATGTGTACTCCGGCGTCCTTGAGCCAATCCAGGTGGCCTTCGAAGTTGACCGATTCACCGACTACCACCGTGCCGATATTGAATTGCCGGATCAAACCCGAGCAATACCAGCAGGGCGCCAATGTCGTCACCAAAATCTTGTCGCGATAGTTGGTTTGGCGACCGGCTTTACGAAAGGCGTCGGTTTCGCCGTGGATGGAAGGGTCGTTGTCCTGCACCCGGCGATTGCGGCCGCGTCCGAGCAGATTGCCATGAGCGTCGAACAGCGCCGCGCCGACCGGTACGCCGCCTTCATCAAAACCGGCTTGCGCTTCGGCGAACGCCACAGCCAGCATGTTTGTATAGTTCATCGAGAAATCTCCAGTGTGGGCATCGGGTTATAGGCAGGTTATGCGCTTATTGTATCCCCAAACAGCGCGTTTAAGTGGAGTAGCGCTTGATTCAAGCTTTGGGTCATTTTTTCATCAATTCATTTTGAGGAAAATTGTTGTTGCTATAGTCTCGGACTTCAAGTAATTAGGTGGTGAGACGGTGTCTTACATCGTTATCCGAATTTTTGATGAGCATCTGAATGGGTGTCGCTTAATGTGAGGTGACATTTTTCTATAATCAACAGGAGCATCGACATGAACGATCAACAAAAACAACGGGCTGTAGATATTCTTAACAAAATTATGGAGCTTGAACTGGCGGGGGTTGTGCGTTACACGCATTACTCGCTGATGGTTTACGGCTATAACCGCATTCCAATTGTTTCCTGGCTGAAGGGCAATGCTGACGAAAGCCTTGCTCATGCGCATAAAGCGGGCGAGCTGGTGACCTTATTGGGAGGGCATCCTTCGCTTAAGATCGGCCCTTTATTGGAAACCGCCAAACACGATATTGGCGATATTCTAAGAGAAAGCCTGGAGCACGAGAAAACAGCGATAGCCGCCTATTTTGACCTGCTGAAAGCTTCCGAAGGCGTTTCAGTATTGTTGGAAGAGTATGCGCGAGACATGATTGTCGGGGAAGAGCTGCATCTGGACGAAGTGAATAAAATGCTGCGGAAACCGGGCGATGTTCAACCGTTTGACCAATAAGGCGGTCAAGGGGTGCGCATGAGGTAATCAATCATGCGCACCGGTTCCACGAAGGACATCAACAGATGACGGCTTCAATTGATGTGTTACCCAAACTGCCGCCGGAAACGCCACACGCCGAAGCTGAAGAAGACTAAGCCCAATAGCGTTAACCCAAGCAGCGAGTCCTTTAAAGCAGCAATGCCTGCTCCTTTGAGCAAGATGTCATAGCCCATTTCAATAAAGTAGTACAAGGGGGAAATAGCCATGGCCCAGCGAAGACCTTGCGGCATGGCTTCCGGCGGCGTCCATGCGCCCGAAAGCAGCAGTATCGGCATCAGCAGCAAAATCACCAACATTGACACCTGGCCCAGACTGCGGCTGACAGTCGCTATGAACAGGCCAATCCCCGAGGTAGCGAAGACATACAAAGCGGTTACGGCAAAGAACAGTCCGATACTGCCTTTAACCGGCAAATGAAAAACCGGGATGATAATCAGGAATAAACACACCGCCGTGCCTAAAAGAATCACCAGGCTCATGGCGATGACTTTGGGCAGCAGAATCTGGAGCGGCGTCAGCGGCGATACCGCCAGTTGCTCAATGGTGCCGCGCTCCTTTTCCCGAACGGCCGCCGCCGCGGGCAGCATCATCGACAGAATGGTGATGACGGTCAATAGCTCCGAGATCGACATAAACCAGCTGTCAATCTGGTTGGGATTGTACAACACGCGGTGACGATCCTCGATAACGGGCAGGCTATCCATTTGTCCTGCGTTCAACCCAAGCTGTTGCATTGCCAGGTCCTGGCCGAAGCCTGCGGTAATTTCCGTGGCGTACGAGGTTGCCAACGTGCCCAGCACGGTATTGCTGGTATCCACCTGTAATTGAACGGTAACTTGTTTGCCCCGCAACAAGTCCCGTTGAAAGTGTTCCGGTATATCCAGTACCGCCAGGATTTGTCCTTTATTTAACAAGTTTTCAGCTTCCTTTTTACCGGAAATCTCTCCCTTCAAATCGAAATAAGGCGGTCGAAAACGATAAATCAATTCACGGGAGGCGGCGCTATGATCATGATCGATGACCATCACCGAGGCGCTGTGAAGATTCAGTTTTATGCCGTTGCCCGCCATATAAACGTCAGCGGTAAAAAAATAAACAATGATGGCCAGCAGTACCGGATCGCGGAACAGCTGTTTCAGCTCTTTAACGGTCATGGCGATGACGCGATCCCACCATAACAGGAAACGGCTGCTATTCATTGTTTCGGCCTTTTGTGGAAATTAAGATAGCCGACAACCCACAGGATAATAGCGTAAAGCATTAGCGCGACCACATCGAACCAAAGTTCGGCCCAGCCCAATCCTTTAAGAAAACTGCCCCATGAAATGCGCAGATAATAAAGCGTCGGGAACACATGCGCCTCAAATTGGGTTCCCGCCTCCATTGATTCAATAGGCACCAGCAGGCCCGAGTACAGCATGGCCGGGACAAAGGAAATCACCATGGTCAGCATGATCGCGGCAACCTGGGTTTGAACCAGCAATGATATCAGTAGACCGGCACCCGCCGTACAGATCACATAGATCACTGAAGCGGCATAATAAAACAGTGGGTCGCCTTTGAAGGGGGTGCCGAACACATTCATGACTACCCACCAGAGAACAAGAATGTTCAGGCAGGAAATCAGCAGATAAGGCAGAAACTTGCCCAGAATAAATTCGCTACGGCTGATGGTGGAGGCATAAATATTGTAGATAGAACCGTTTTCCTTTTCCCGCACCACGCCCAGTGCAGTAAGAAACGGCGGAGTTACCATCAACACCAGCATCAGCAAGCCCGATGCCATAGACCATTGGCTGCGCAGCGCCTGATTGTACAAATAGCGCGGCTCAAGCCGTACGGGGACTACTTGAGTAAGTGCTTGTTCTTTGGAAATGCCACGCGTTCCGGCTAAATAATCGGCCAAGGAATGGCTGTTAAAATTGGCGATAATAGCCGATACATAGCCGCGCGATACTTGAGCGCGATAAGGAAAAACGCCATCGATAAGGCTTTGTACCGATGTCGATTGCCCGGCCAGCAGATGTTCCTGGAATCTGGGCGGGATGATGATGGCAAAGCGGATATCGCTATGCGCCAACAGCGCGTCGAATTCGCGTTCGCTACGGACATCGCCTTTGTAATCGAAATAACGGGAATCAATAAACCGGTGCAGAAAATCCCGGCTCATGGCCGTTTTATCCTGATCGAGTACCGCGAACGGGATATTTTCCACGTCGAAGGAAATCCCCCAGCCCAGCACCAGAAAGATAACTAGAGGCAGCACGAAAGCCATGGTAAAAAACAGCCGGTCGCGCAAAATCTCGCGCCATTCTTTATAGGTTACCGCCCAGACACGGGTTAAATTCATGATAGCTCCTGGTTTTCCAGAGCCAGAACCCGGTAAACAAAAACATCTTCCAGTGTAGGCGCATGGACCGTTAAACCAATCAGCCGAATAGTCGACTGATTCAATAGGGCGTGAATCTGTTTTTCCACGGCTTCAATATCCAGCGCCAACAGATGGATGTGCTTGCCGAATAGAGCGGCACCCTTGAAATCGGCCTGTTTAAGTAAAGCCAGCGCTTCCAGTGGGCGGTCGGTGGCGATTTTAAGCAATTGCCCGGCTTCCTGTTGCAAGGCCCGGATCATGTTTGTTGGTGAATCGTCGGCTATGATGCGGCCCGCATACATCAGCGCCAGATGATCGCAATGCTCGGCCTCACTCATGTAATGCGTAGTCACCAGAATAGCGACCTGTTCCACACGGGCAAGGCGCACCAGAATATCCCAGAAGCGGCGGCGTCCGACCGGATCGACGCCTGAGGTCGGTTCATCCAGAAAAAGCACGCCGGGCTGGTGGACCAGCGCGCAACCCAACGCCAGCCGCTGACGGATACCCATCGGCAGGCTGCCTGTCATCTGCCCGGTGACATCGGCTAATCCGGCAATATCTATCACCCAGGCGATGCGTTGCTTGATGATGCTCCTGCTAACGCCATAAATGCGCGCATAAAGATGGATGTTTTCCAGCACCGTTAAGTCCAGATAAAGGGAAAACGCCTGCGACATATAGCCGATGCGTTCCTTGATGGTCTGCCCGGCATAACGCATATCGGCGCCCGCCACCTGGCCCTCTCCAGCGGTGGGCGGCACTATGCCGGTCAGCATTTTAATGGCGGTAGTCTTGCCTGCTCCGTTGGCGCCAAGCAGGCCGAATATCTCCCCTTGGCGAACTGTGAAATCGATCCGGTCGACCGCGCGGAATTGACCGAAATCGCGGGTTAATTGCCGCGCCTCTATGGCGATGCCCTGACCTTCAGGCAACGGCGTATCAAGACGGGGAACGGCATGATTGATTGTCTTCTGATCGGCCAGTCGCCGCCTGCGTAACAAGGCGATAAAGGCGTCTTCCAGCTCGGCTTCAGAGGCGCGAATGGCTTTAACTTCGACGCCAACGAGTAAATCGGAGATTGCTTTTGATGCCTCATCCGGAGATTTATCATCAACAAAAACCCGCAACCGGGAGCCGATGGCTTCCACCTGGGCATAATGATTTTTAAGTTGATCCAGCGCCTGAATCTGAGGTTCGGCCGACAGCTCGACCAGACTGCCTTGTGCCTGCCGACAAATAAACTCCGGCTCTCCTGCGGCCAGTATGCGTCCGTCATACATCAAGGAAAGACGATGAAAACGAGCCGCTTCATCCATATACGCCGTAGAAACCAAGGCCGTAACGCCCTGCTCGCGTAGCAGTTCGGCGAGAATGGCCCAGAAGTCGCCGCGCGACACCGGATCAACGCCGGTTGTGGGTTCATCAAGGATGACCAGTTCAGGTCCGTGAATCAGTGTGCAAACCAGCCCCAGTTTTTGCTTCATGCCGCCGGAGAGGTTTTTCATCGGCCGGTCGCGAAACTTGTCCAGCCGGGTTATTTTGAGTAGCTTTTGTTTGCGTTCGGCAAGTTGGGTGGGCGTTACCTGACGCAGTTGCGCAAAGAAATCGATATTTTCCTCGACTGACAAGTCGCCGTAGAGATTGAGGCCCAGCCCCTGCGGCATGAAACCCAGCCGACCTTTTATGCGCTCTGCGGACGACTCGGAATCAACTTTGATGCCGAACACTTCCAGTTCGCCTTGTTCAAAGGACAGCACGCCGGCAATCGCCTTCATCAAACTGCTCTTGCCGGAGCCGTCAGGTCCGATCAGGCCGTAAATTTCGCCGCGCTCAACACTCAGGTCAACGCCTTTTACGGCGGCCTGTTTTTTATAGCTTTTGCAGAACCCCTGTATTTTGATAACAGGTTGTTCATTTACCAGCGGGGTTTCGCCCATGGCGCGTTCTCCTGCCAACGAATCACCGCGTCGGCGGGTAATCCGGGAGTCAATCGGTGATCCGGATTTTCATCCAGATAGAGTTTGACGGCATAGACCAGCTTGATTCGCTCATCGGCTGTCTGGACTTCTTTAGGCGTGAATTCCGCCTGGGAGGCAATATAACGGAGCGTCGCCGGAAAAGGCTTATCCGGAAATGCATCGGTATAAATCCGGGCAGGCAGTCCTAAGCGAACCTTGCCGATTTCTATTTCCGGCACATAGACTTTCAAATACAGACGATCCAGATCGACAATGTCGAATAGCGGACTGCCTGCCGCCACCACTTCGCCGGCATCGACGACACGGGTAGTAATCATGCCGGTCGCAGGCGCTCGAATGACAAGATCGTCCAGCATGCTTTGCGCCTCGGCCAGCGCCGCTTCCGCCTGCGTTACCTGAGCCGCCAGCGCCGCGACTTCGTCTTCTCTGGCTTTAATCTGGTCCCAATCCAGCCCCGTTTCCGCCAGTAGCTTTTCAGCCTGGACGACCGCAGCTTGAGCCGTGGTGCGCTGCGCATGCGCCACCTTCCAGCTTAGCTCGGCCTGTTCGCTGCGCTGCTTGTCTACCGTTTGTCTTTTTAACAGTTCGCTAAACCGCTCGGCATCCTTGCGAGTCTGTTCTTCAGTGGCATTGGCGGAAGCTTGGGACGCATTGGCATGGCTAACCCCGGCTTTAGCCGTTTCTACCTTTAACGGGATGTTTTTCTTGAAAATTGCCAACGATGTCTGCGCGGCCGTGAGCTTTGCTTTAATGACATCCACCGCCGATTTGGCCTGATCTAATCGGGCGCGGGTCTGGACATCATCCAGTTTGACCAGAATTTGGCCTTTTTCAACCGGATCGCCTTCCCTGGACAGCAATTCAGTGACGCGTCCCGGCCATTTACCGGCCACGGTGTAATGATCGCCCTCGATGCGACCGTTAGCCTGAACCAGTCCTTCGGGAAAAGGCGGCTCACGCCACGCCAGCCACCAGACGACCAGTGCAATCAGAAAACCACTGATGAGCAGCGCGATAACAGTCAATATTCCGGTTTTATTTTCCATATTCGATGCAGGGAACCCAGTGTTATAAAATGCCTAACGCGCGCCGCAAATGTAGTGTCGCCAGTGTGGAATCATAGTTCGCATTATTAAAATTATCGTGCATCGTCTTGCGCAAATCTTCCGCTTTAAGCAAGTCGGTATTGGTGGACAGGCCCTGCTGGTAGCGGTCGGTGGTGACTTTTAAGTTCTCATCGGCTTGCGCGATGGCTTGCTGAGTCACGGCGATGCGTTTTTGCGTTTCTTGAATATCCAGCCAGGCTTGGCGCACCTGCAAGCCGATCATACTGGATAAGTCGTCGCGTTGCTCTTTTAAGGCAATCGCTTGACGGGTAATCGCATCGCTGCGATGACCGGAGCTGCCGTCGAATATTTTCCAATCCACGCCGACATTGGCCATCCACATGCCTTCAAAGGCCTGATAGCGGTTTTCCTGGTATTGATAGCCGCCATTGACGGCGACCTGCGGCAGCAGTCCGGCTTTTACGCTCTGCGCCTGTTGGTCTAACGACTCTATTTGCTGCGCCAGTGTGACCAATTCGGGCCGTTGTTTTAACGCATTGCCGCTCAGGTCGTTTAATGTGCCTTGCGGGGTTTCAGGGAATTGGTGAGCCAGCTTAACCTCATCGGCAAGATTCCGGTCCAGTAGCCGGTTATAGCGCGCCTTGGCAATGTCCAGTTGATTATTTGCCTGCACGACCAGCTGCCGGCCATTGGCCAGTTCCACATTGGCCGCCAATACGTCGTTGCGCGCGACCATGCCTTGATCGAACAGGTTATTCACATCCTTCATGTGCAGGTCGAGAGTATCGACATGGCTTTGCGCAACCTGCAAGGCGCTATCCATGCGCAATACCGTGATATAGGCTTCCGCCACCTGCATTTTGATATTTAATACGGAGGTGGTTTCATTGGATTGAACCGCTTGCAAGGTGGCTTCGGCGGCATCGATGTTATGGCTGATACGTCCGCTGGTGAAAATCGGCACCGAGGCAATCGCCTGGGCTTTGACGCTTCCGGCCTGAGCGGTGTTGAACTGGGCCGATTGCCCCGCTATCTGGGCTTTTGCCGCCGGCGTTTCACTATACTGGGTGTAGCCGCTGCTTACGTTAAGATCGGGCAAGCGCTGCCCTTGGGCGGATTGCAACTGCTGTTCGGAGGCGCTGGTATCGGCTTTCGCCGACTTGATCTGGTGGTTGTTATTAATGGCGCTGTTCCAGGCGTCTTCCAGCGTTTCCGCCGAAGCCCCCGTTGCAGTCAGAACCAGTAACAGTCCGATTAAATGATTTTTAGGACTTGGCATGGAGCATACCCCGCATGTAAAAAGCAATGACTTGTGAGACCAGGCGTTTTTTTTCGTCGGCGGAAGGCCGTAGCGTTTTCGACAACAGGCAGCGCAAATGCAGGTCGCCTTTCAGCATGCTGAAAAACGCATCCGCCGCAAATACCGGATCGGCAATGTGATAGTTGCGGTCGGCATTCAGTTGCCGGAAATAGCCTTCCAGCTGTGTCAATACGGCTTGCGGGCCGCTCTGATAAAACAATTGACCCAGTTCCGGGAAGTCCGGGCTTTCCGCCACCACCAGCCGGTAAATGGCCAGCGCATCTTCGGCATAAATCAAATCCACTGCGGAGGTCGCGATTTGGGTCAGATTGTTTTCCACGCCATCCGATTCGATAGTCAGCTGGGTCATGGTTTGCAATAAGGACTCGCAAAGGCCGGAAATGACTGCCGCGAGCAGGGCGTTTTTGCTGTCGAAATGGTTGTACAGCGTCGCCTTGGAAACCGGCGCAGCCTGGGCGATTTTTTCCATGCTGACGTTACGGTAGCCGTGTGCCAGAAACATGCGGGTTGCACCGCTAAGAATGGCCTGGCGCTTGGGATCGATGGGTTCTGAAGTCATGTTTTGTTAAATTTTAAGAGTGATGCGATTTATAGTCAGAAAAAATCACCACGAAGACACGAAGGGCACGAAGTTATTGGGCATTCCTTGATGGTTACAATCTTCAGTTATTTTGAAATGATATTTCTTTAAATCTTCGTGTCTCGGCAACTGCTCCTTGCGTTGCTCTACCTCCTGCATCCATGCAGTCGTTCGTGGTGAATCTATAACTTTTTGCGTAATGCCAAATGATAGTTTAGACTAAACTAAACCGTTTAGTTTATCAAGGTCATTTTATGCCCCGCTTTCGCTCTGTTTTACTGATTTTATTGATAGCCATTCCTTTAATCGCAGGAACCGGCTATTGGCTGGTGGATCGTCAGCATTATGAGACTACTGATGATGCTTATCTGCAAAGCAATATCGTGTTAATCAGCCCCAGGGTGCAGGGTTATGTGACGCACATAGCCGTCAATGACAACCAGGCCGTCAAGCAAGGAGACATTTTGGTGACGATTGATGACCGGGATTATCAGGCCAGGGTTATTCAGGCCGAAGCCAATATCAGCGCGGAAGTAGCCCACATTGAGCGGTTGCGGGCGATGAAAACCTCCCAGCACGCACATATCGAAACCGCCGGTGCCAATATCGTTGCGGTGCAAGCCAGGCGAGAGCAAATTCAAAAAGATTTGCAACGTTTTAATAATCTGATTGATCGGGGTTCGGCAGCCAGGCAATCGCTGGATAAAGTTCAATCGGAGTCCAAGCAGGCAGCGGCCGAACTCAGAGGCTCCCAAGCCTCAGCCAGCGCCGAACACAATCAACTGGCCACGCTCGACATTGAAATCACCGAAACCGAAGCGCGCTTGGAAAATGCCCAGGCGCAATTGACCTTGGCGAAAATCGACCTGGAACATACCCAGGTAAAAGCGCCGGTAGACGGCATCATCGGCAATCGCGGCGTGCAACTCGGGCAATGGGTGCGCCCCGGCGTTGCGTTGGCCTCGTTGGTGCAAAACAGCAAAATCTGGGTGGAGGCGAATTTCAAGGAAACCCAGTTGCAGCATATGCGTTTGGGGCAGCCGGTTACAGTTAAAGTGGATGCCTATCCCGATCTTGAATTGACCGGCAAAGTGGACAGTTTTTCACCGGCCAGCGGTTCCGAATTCAGCATCCTGCCTGAGGAAAACGCCACCGGCAATTTCACTAAAATCGTGCGCCGGGTACCGGTAAAAATAGTCTTCGATTCGCCCGAGAATATCGAGTTGTTGAGGCCGGGCTTGTCGGCTGAAGTTAAAGTAAAAGTGCATTAAGCTCGTGACGGATACCGATCAGCAAGCCACGGAAACGCCGCTGACCCTCGGTCAGTGGGTTGGTTTTTTCAGCATGGCGGTTGGCGTGTTCATGGCGGTGCTGGACATCCAGATTGTCGCGAGTTCGTTGCAGAAAATCCAGGCTGGGCTGTCCGCGACCAAGGATGAAATCGCCTGGGTGCAGACCTCTTACCTGATCGCCGAAGTTATCGTTATTCCGTTGTCCGGCTGGCTGGGCCGGGTTTTCTCGACCCGCTATTTATATGTCATTTCTGCGGGCGGATTTACCCTGGCCAGCCTGCTTTGCGCATTCGCCTGGAATCTGCCGTCGATGATCGTGTTCCGCTGCTTGCAGGGCTTTCTTGGCGGCGCGATGATTCCGATGACTTTTACCGTGATCTTCATTCTGTTTCCCCCGCGTTTGCAACCGGCTATGACCATCGTACTCGGATTGATTGTGACCATGGCGCCGACCATCGGCCCGGTGCTTGGCGGTTTTCTTACCGAAACCTACAACTGGCAATTGCTGTTTTTGATCAACATCATCCCCGGCATCATAGTCTGCATGATGGTGTGGAAGTATCTTGATATTGATCAGCCCGACTGGGCGCTGTTGCAGAAAATCGACTTTGTCGGCATAGCGCTGATCGCGGTTTTCTTGGGCAGCATGCAATTCGTGCTGGAAGAAGGCGTGCGCAAGCAGTGGTTTGAAGACCATCTGATTGTCGGCTTGACGATTGTTGCCGTCGTTAGCGGCATCGTCATGTTGATTTGGGAGCTGAAAAATCCTCACCCGATTATCGATCTCTACGCATTCCGCAATATCAATTTTGCGGTGGGCTGCGGCTACAGTTTTGTGTTGGGCGTGGGGCTTTATACCATCATTTATTTGACGCCGATTTACCTGTCCAGCGGTAAAGGCCTTAACAGCCTGCAAATCGGCTACTACTTAATGGTCGTCGGGGTTTTTCAATTGCTTTCGGCGTTTATAGCTGGGCCGTTGGAGAAAAAAATGGATTTGCGCTGGATGCTGTGCCTGGGCTTTGGCCTGTTTGCGCTGGGTTCATGGATGAATGGCGGATTAACCGCCGAATCAGGATATTGGGAGTTTTTCTGGCCGCAGGCTATTCGGGGCGGCGCATTAATGCTGTGTTTTCTGCCTATCAACACCTTGGCCTTAGGCCTGTTGCCGGTGGAAGAAATCAAGAACGCCAGCGGACTTTATAACCTGATGCGTAATTTGGGCGGTGCGATAGGACTTGCGGTCGCCAACACGCAAATGATTTATTTAACCAAAGCCCATTATGCGAGGTTGCGAGACTCGGTTACCGCAACCAGTTATCAGGCGCAGGAAATGCTGGAAGGATTAACCGCATCGATGCAACAAATGAATTTACCTGATCCTGATTTGGCCGCGTTAAAACAAATCACCGGGCTTGCCTTGCGGGAAGCGGAAGTGATGACCTTTAATAACCTGTTTCAGGTTATCGCCGTTATCTTCTTGGCTTCGCTTGCGATTGCGCCATTTCTAAAGAAGGTGGATGGCGAAAAGGCGGCTATGATTCACGAATGAAGCTGTCTCAGCGTAGGGCGCGCCGTGCGCGCCTTCTCCGTGGCGAGGGATTGATGAGCTTGATCCTCTCTGGCGCCGCGGCACGCCCTACACAAAGTAACGCTTACGAAATAAGCGCTATTATGCAAACTTCTACCGGCTATCTACAGATTACCTTCCCATCGGACAATCCAGCTTTAATTAAAGTTAACTCATTGTCGTTGATGATAATTTAAGCTTGCTCGGTATTACCAAGCCGGTGCATTTGGTGGTAGATTGTTTTTATTGCGGAAGGAGTATGTTCGCCATGAACAACACCCGCGGCGGCGACTATCAAACGATCTGATTTTGGCGTAGGCAACTATGCGCCGACCCTCGCTGATGCAGTCAACATCGTGCTTCAAGTTGAAACGATCAAAGACTGATCGGCCTTGTTTGTTAATACAGCTCAGAGGAAAAAACCATGAAACTCTATTACAGCAAAGGCGCTTGTTCGCTATCGCCGCATATCGTTGCTTGTGAAGCGGAACTGCCGATTGAATTGATTGAAGTCGATTTGCAAATAAAGCGTACCGAAATCGGGGAGGATTTCCGGTTGATAAATCCTAACGGTTATGTGCCGGTGCTGATCCTTGACGACGGCAATAAGCTGATGGAAGGTCCCGCTATTGTGCAGTATCTTGCCGATCAGGCGCCCGAGAAAGAATTAGTCCCACCGGCAGGCACATTCGAGCGTTATCAGCTGCAACAATGGTTGAATTTTATTTCAACCGAGATTCATAAAGGAGGGTTTGCGCCTTTGTTTAATTCCGCCACGCCTGAGGCCGCTAAAAAGATGGCGATTGCGACATTGACTTCGCGTCTGGAAACCGTTGCAGAGCATCTTTCGAACCGGGTATTTTTGCTCGGCGAGCAGTTTACCGTGGCCGATGCCTATTTGTTTGTCATGCTGGGCTGGGGCGCTTATGTCGATGTTGATATTTCCCGTTGGCCGGTGCTGGCGGACTATGCCGCTAAAATTTCCGCGCGTCCCGCAGTGCAAAAAGCGTTGAAGGAAGAAGGGCTTGTTTGAATTTTGCTAGTTTCCACGCTCCAGTACTCGTCGTTATACACAAGTTTACGGGAAGACCGTCATTCCGGCAGGGATTCACCTCAGGCTCCTGCCTGACGCCCTTCGGGTTAATGCAAATTTGTTCCAGACAGATTTGTGCCGGAAACCAGATTACACGGACGTATTTAAGGTCGCCATCCATGGCACGGGATACCCGCTTCCCGGCGGGTATGACGAGTTACTTGGATGCTTGCGGTATAAAGATCAGAGCTCCAACTTGGGAATTCGGCTTCCTGTTTCGCGAAGCTGGAGCTTCGCTTTTAAGGCTCCCAATCTGGAGATTGGGAGCCAGCGCTAACCTGTTCCAGTCAAGCGTCGTATTTGTTTGTGCGTCATGTCCTGTTGTCTTATACTCGGTCCAATGAAAACAGTTAGGCCGTATTATTGGCATTGAACTTTAGGGGGCAATTTATGAATACCGCCAACATGAGTAGCAAGGAAATTATCAAAGATTTGCTTTTGCGGTTACCGGACGAAGTTTCTTTACATCAGGTTGCGCAAGAAATTGAATTTATTGCGGCTATACGGCAAGGAATGGCGGAGCTTGATCGCGGAGACAACGTCACAATTGAGCAACTAGAAAAAGAGCTGCCCTTATGGATTATGAGGTAGCGCGGCCATTGCCAACCTGATGTAAACTGTATCTAAACATGCCACGGAAAATTAGAGAATTAATATTTGAACTTGAGCAGTTCGGTTTTGTTAATCGAGGCGGCAAAGGCAGTCACAGAAATTTTGAACACAAAAAAGGTGTAAAAATTACTATTTCCGGTCAGCTGGGTGACGATGCCAAATTTTATCAGGAGCGAGAGGTTAAACAGAAAATTCAGGAGTCAAAATAATGAAAGAAACAGCCCAATATCTAAAAATTGTCGAATGGTCAGAGGAAGATCAGTGCTTTGTTGGTCAATGCCCAGGCATCATCGGCCCCTGTTGTCATGGTGACGATGAAGTGCAGGTATATCATGATCTATGTCAAATAGTCGATGAATGGGTTACAACCATGTTAGATGATGGAAAGCCTTTACCTCCTCCTACTGTCGGTCATAACTTAGCTTCAAAGCTATTAATGGAAGCAGCCTAATCAGATCGCTAGTTCCCAAGCTCCAGCTTCCAGTCTCGCGAAGCTAGAGCTTCGTCTCCTAGTACTCAGTCAATTCTATTTTGACGGGTAAAAGTAAATCCGTTCGTCCTGAGCCTGTCATGAGCTTGTCGAATAAGATGAGCGGATTTACGCTGAGCTAAACAATTTTTACACGACATAACCAGACTGACTGAGTACTAATAGGTACGCATCGCGTACGTTTTAATAGCGGCGGAATTCAGTTAACGGAGATAGAACCCAATGAGTAACCAGAACACATGCTTGATCTTTGCCCACCGTGGCGCAAATAGGGAAGCCGCCGACGACTGCATGGATGCAGGAGGTACGACTCCAAGGATGGAGGAGGTAGAGCAACGCATGGAGCAGTTGCCGAGAGCAATGCATGGAGCAATTGCCGAAAACACCCGAGCCGCCTTCAATAAAGCGCTGCAATACCCGATTGACGGTATTGAAACGGATGTGCAGTTGAGTCTGGATGGGGTGCCGGTGCTTTGGCATGACTGGGAGCTGGATAAGCTGGGGCATCCGGGAAAATGCATCGACGATTTTAACTTCGCGCAGCTTGAACAAATGGATTTTGCCGGATACAGCTCGCCCGATGCGGTGCCGGAAGGCGCTTTAAGCCTTAAGGAGTTTATCGACAGCTATCGGGGGCGTTGCGGCCTGGATATTGAGCTTAAAAGCCGCGACGGGGAATCGCAGCAACGGCTGGAAAGCAAGATACTGCAAATGCTGGCTATCATCGGCACATCGGCCGCCGATGGCGTGTTTATTTCCTCATACAGTCTGCCCGGCCTGATTTTTGCCCATCAACACTCACCGGATTTGCCGCTTTACTATCTGCTGTCCGGCCATCACACTCAAGCTGATATTGAGCAGTTCCTGACAAATTCGCCGGGAGCGAATTTGCATTTACCCGCAGGGTGCCGGGCAGGAAAGCCCGGCATGAAAGATTACAGCTTCCTGTCCGGTTTTTGCCTGCCCATCGACATTCATAACGAATCCATTGCCAAGCTTTTGCGAGAGCAGGACAAAGGCGTCGGGGTTTATACCTGCAACAGTGAGCAGGAGATTCAAAAGGCGCTGGATCTGAACGTGAATATCCTGATTACCGATTACCCGCAACTGGCATTACAGCTGCGCGATTCGTGAAACGGGATTTTGTCCAACTCGCCGACCGGCATTTCGATGTGCTGATTTGCGGCGGCGGCATTTACGGCGCATGGACGGCGTATGATGCCGCTTTGCGAGGTCTCAAGGTCGCGATCGTCGATCAGGGCGACTGGGCCTCGGGAACCTCATCCGCTTCCACCAAACTGATACACGGCGGCCTGCGTTATCTGGAATCGCTGGATTTCAAACTGGTTAAAAAAGCCTTGCGTGAACGCGAGATGTTGACGAAAGTCGCTCCGCATCGCGTCTGGTCGTTGCGTTTTGGCATTCCGGTTTTTAAGGACACTCGACTAAACAGTATTCGCCTGAAACTCGGCTTGATGCTTTATGATTTTCTGGCCGGAACGCTTGGCTCCGACCAAGTTCATCGTCATTTCAGTCGGGCCGCCTTCGCGGAGCGTTTTCCCTGTCTCAATCCGGCATTATTAACCGGCGGTTTTACTTATGCCGACGCGCAGACCGACGATGCCCGCTTGGTTCTGGAATTGATCGATGGCGCGTTATCGGCCGGGGCGGTATGTGTGAATTACTGCAAAGTGACCGGCTTTATTGAAGATAAGGGGCAAGTCTGCGGAGCCAAGGTTCAAGACAAGGCCGACGGCAAAACAGCAGCCGTTTACGTCCGTCAAATTGTTAATACAATCGGGCAATGGACGACTGAAAGCGGTTGCCGATTAACCAAAGGCGTGCATTTAATCCTGCCCAAGGCGCTGGGCAATGAAGCGCTGTTGCTGACAGCGAAAGCGGACGGGCGGGTGTTCTTCATGATTCCGTGGTACGGGCTGACGCTACTGGGCACCACCGATACCGATTATAGCGGCGATGTCGATCAGGTTTGCGTCGAAGCGGATGAAGTCGATTATCTGCTGGCCGAAGCCAATCGTGTGCTTGAAGTAAACTGGACCGAGGCCGACATTATTGGCCGTTATGCAGGACTGCGCGTTTTAAAACAGAGTTCAAAAACTACGCCGTCTGCGGTCAGTCGCGACTGGGAGCTGAAAGTCGCTGATAACGGCCTCTTGACCTCCATCGGCGGAAAAATTACTTCGGCGCGGGAAGACGCAGCTCAAATAGTCAATAGGCTTTGTGAAAACTTAGGTATCAGTGAACCCTGCAAAACTAACGGCAGACCGCTTCCGTGGCTGCCTGATCAGGACTATCGGCTGTGGTCGAAGGCGGCTGTGGCCGAAGCCGTAACACGGGGCATAGACAAAGAAAGCGCCCAATGGCTGATACGGCGACATGCAAAACGCGTGTCGATGATTTTTCAATTAATCGAACAGGATGCGGCGTTGGCAAAGCGGATAACGCCTTCGCTGCCTTTTATTCTCGCTGATTTGGTGTTTTGTGCCGGTAATGAAATGGTCGTTCATTTGGAAGATTTGCTCAGACGGCGGATTCCCTTGTTAATCCTGGCAAAAACGACGCAGTCCGAATTGCGGTCTCTCGCCGAAATGACTGCAACAACGCTGGGCTGGGATGAGACTACTTTAAATAACGAATTTGTGATGTGCATCAAAAAAAATATGAACTACGAACAATCCGGCGCTGCGAGACAGGAGTCGAGTAGTCCCCAGAAGCGATAGCGCATGTGTTTTCACGAAGCGCTTTTTGCGTAGTGAAAATGCAGGCTTTCCGACATCGCGTCGAGTCATTGCGAGAATGATGTTGGATACCCCTTGCTGGGTATCCAACGAATGAAGCAGGACGGCTGGGGCAGCCGCAGGCATTAGCGGTCGCGTAGCTTTTGCCGCTTGTTGGGCAGGGATGCCCATAAAAGCTTTCGCAAAAATAGCGACTCCCCGATTCGATGCTTTTTTGAGTCCCCAAGCGACGGTGATAATGATTCATTGGAAGAGGATTCAGTGGTATTTTTACGGTGCTTTATTTTTCTTTAAAGGCTATTATTGCGACTTCTTATAATTAAAAGAATAATAAATGATCTCCCCAAAGGCTTCTTTCTTGGTATTAACGTGCGGTTTTAACGAAAGATACTAGAAATGAAACGCATCTTGCCTGTCTTTTTTATCTTTTCTGTATTTATTACCGGAAGTTACTGGTCTGCCTATTCCAATGTAGGGTCGACTATCTATTTTTATAATCCGGAAACAAACATCAATAATTTTGCCACGTTAAAAACAGCTTTTGATACGTATTTGGTGAACCATGGCGGTTATTATTTCCAGCCTTTTGATAGCAGGGAAAATTTTGAAGCGGTAATCAAGGAAAAAAAAGGCGATATTTATTTATTATCCAGTTGGCATTTAAAGGCATTGCAGCAGAAAAATGTGCCGCTGAAAATAGCCTTGGTCGGCACGTCAAAGGGCAACACCATGCAAAGGAAGGTATTAAGTACGAAAAAAGACATTGCCGATGTCACTATGCTTAAGAATACCGTAGTTGCAGGTGCAGGAAGTGAAGAATACATTCACAGTGTATTGAAGCAAATACTCGGCAAAGAGCAGGAAGCGTTACTTAAAGACATCAAAATACTCCTTGTGCCTAAAGACATCGATGCGATTATGGCGGTGGGTTTTGGCATGGCGAGTGCCGCCATTTCCGCAGAAAGCGGTTTAGATAAGCTGGCGATGATTAATCCCAATCAATTTAGAGAATTACATAGCTTGGGGTTTAGCGAAAAGGATTATTTATTAGTTGCGGCAACATTGAAAAAGCCGGAGCAACAAGAAGCGGAATTACTTGAAGTGTTACGAAAAATGTCGGAAGCCGATGCCGGTGGAGAGAATTTAAAGTTACTGGGCATAGATGGCTGGAGGGCAATGCAATGAAATGCTTCAATAATCGCCGCGCGTCTTATAAAGACAGGAACCCCCTATGAAAATAATGGAATTTTGTAAGGTCTTAATCCTATTGAGTGTCTTTTGGGTTAGCGCCGGATTTGCCCAGCCGAGTAAGGTGCTGATTGTTAATAGTGATAATGCCGTTTTTCGATATGGAACAATCGCCTCTGAATTTAAAAAAGTCTTGCAGCAAAACGCTTATCAATGGACTGAGTTTAATTTAAACAGTCATGCCGATGCCGAAGCGGAGCTGAAACAGCTTATTCAACAAGAAAATCCCGTGCTTATTTATTGCATAGGAACCAAAGCTTATTCGTTAGCGCGTAATGTTGCCTCTAACAAAAAATTGTTATTTTCAGCCGCTATTAATTGGCGAAGATTGGATATTGGCGAAGGAACTTATGGTGTAGCCAATGAATTGTCGTCTGCGCAAGAAATATCGTTGTTACGCTATTTCTTTCCAACGATTAAAAACATCGGCTTACTCTACAATGATAAATTCAGCCGCGAATACGTAGAAACCATTAAAAAAGATGCCTCAGCCTTAGGCATAAATATCATTAATCAGCCCATTAATGATGCGCAAGAGATCGGCGATGCACTCAATGAATTGCTGCCGAAAATAGATATGTTCTGGATTATTTCCGATCCGGTTGTTTTAAGCAGTAAAGCCTCAGTGCAGCAAATTTTTCAATCGGCGCAACAACAGAAGAAGCCGGTTTACGCCTACAGCGACGTGTTTATAGAACAAGGCGCGGTTTTGGCAATTTCTGCCGATCTTGCAACGATTGGGCGACAATCGGCAAGTTTAGCCCTGATGGTGGATAAGGATAAAGTGCCGGAGGGGACGGTGCAAAACCCCGCGGGCTCAACGGTTACTTTAAATAAATGCGCTCTCGACGCCTTGCGGCTCAATTTCAATCAAGACGCTCTGGATTCGGTTAATAAAATCGTGGAGTGTGATAAATGATTAAATATTTATATACCCTACTGGTTGGCGCCTTGGTCTTGAATTCGAGTGCTTTTGCAGACCCGTCAGCACCGAATGACGATTTGGAAAAGGAATTGGCGTATCTTGCCGCCGAAAGGCAAGTCGTGGTCACCGCTTCGAAAATGGAAGAACATGTGGACAAGACTGTCGCAACAACTACCGTCATTACTCAAGACGATATTCAGCATATCGGCGCGCGCAATTTGTTGGATGTGTTGCGTTTGGTTCCGGGTATCGGTATTACTCAGACTCAGATTGGGATTCGTGAAATTGAGGTTCGCGGTGTTAAAACATTGCTGTCTGAAAAAGTGCAGATTATGTTGAACGGGCATCCGCTGGATCATAACCTGCAAAATGCCGGTAGTGCCTGGGTTTACGATGATTTACCGGTTGATACGATCAAGCGCGTGGAAGTGGTGCGCGGTCCGGGGTCGGCTTTATACGGCGCTAATGCCTTTCTTGCCGTTATCAATATCATCACCCAAAATGCCAAGGATTTGAATGGACTGCATACTTCAGCCGGTTGGGGGAGTTTCGATACCCAGCAATATCGGGCATCCTGGGGCAAGCAATTTAATAATAGCGCCGAAGCGGCATTGCATTTTAATTTTACCGATACCAACGGTATTAATTCGCCGATTCCCGCCGATAGTTTAAGCGTACAAGGCCTCAACTCTGCGGCGCCCGGTAAAAGTCAGCTCACTGAAGGCCGCTACGATTTGGAATGGCAATTAGGTTATCAGGACTTTAAACTGGATGGGCGTTATATCAATAAAAAAACAGGTGCATTTTTTGGAACAGCAACTGTTCTTAGCGATGACAGGACTCAACAAGAGTATAGTGACTATTTCCTACGCTTGAGCCGAACCTGGAAGATTCAAGATAAGTTCACGGTAGATACCCAGCTATTTCACGATTTTTTTAGCATGGATAATATATGGCAACTTGCGCCGACCCAATTTGCTCGTTTTGGCCTTCAGGACACGCGTACCGGTGGTGAAATTCAAGCTAACTATCATATCAGCGATACCCAAACCGTAATCAGCGGATTTTCTTATGCAAAAGAGCAACAGGGTAATCTTATTGATGAAGTGGGGGGCGATCCGGCACACTTGACGCCGATACCGTCCACTACCGGAGAAAGAACTCGTGGACGTTGGGGCGTTTACATTGAAGATGTCTGGGATCCATTAAAAAACTTACGGCTGACTCTGGGAGCCCGTTATGATCGATATAGCGATTTTGGCGGCACATTCAATCCCAGAATGGGGTTTAATTGGGAGTTTATTAAAAATTATTCACTGAAGTTTTCTTACGGTACCGCCTATCGAGCGCCTGCCTTCGGTGAGCTCGGTGCTGTCAACAATCCAGTGTTATTGGGTAATCCAACGCTTAAACCGGAGGAAGTGAAAACCTTTGAAGCGGGTATTATTGCCCATCCCGTGGCGGGACTGACAACACAGGTAACTTATTATCATTCTGCAATCAATCGAATTATCTCATTAGTTCCCGATCAAGCAGCGATTTCACGTTACGACAATAAAGGCAGCTTGGTTTCCGAGGGTGTTGAGTTGGAGACGCGTTATGACTTTGCCGGCAACCTGCAAGGTTCCTATCTCAGCGCCAATCATGTCTTGCAGCATAGCACCCAACTTAACCAGCAGTTAGCGGATGTGCCGCGGCATCGCACCAACCTGACAGCAAATTGGGCTTTCGATAATACCTGGAGCAGCTTTGCACATGTCCTTATCAAAGGCAGTACATTACGCAATCCGGGCGATACGCGCAACAATGTGCCTGGATACGCCTTATTCGATCTGGGATTGTTGGGGAAAAATATGTTTGGGCAGAAAGTAGACATTAGTTTTAATGTCTACAATTTATTTGACAAACGTTATTACGATCCGGCCCCCACTAGCTTGAATTTTATAGGCGATTATCAAATGGCTGGAAGGGCGTTTTTTGGACATGTCAGTTTGAAATTTTAACATCAGCCGGGTTCGGGTATGTTGTTTATGCCCGATATTTTGGCTACCAACTTAAGCCGGGATAGTCTAGGGTTAAGCCGTTCGTGGTGAGCCTGTCGAACCATAAACAGCTTAACCGTCCACCCTTCGACTAACTTAGGGTGAACGGTTAAGCCTAGCAACTTGTCCCGCCTTAAGTGGGACGCGGACTTTACGTTAGGCCGACAAAGTTTTAATATCATTTCAGCCGTAGTGTAAAATCGAAAATCTTTTAATAGTGGAGATAGCCATGACGACACATGTATACGAAACAGACATTGTTGCTTGGGCGAACGAACAGGCGCGACTGGTACGCACTGGGCAATTTGAATTACTTGATTTGGAACACATCGCTGAGGAGATAGAGGACGTGGGCAAAAGCGAACAACGTGAGTTAGCAAGTCGCATGGTTATTCTTTTAGCTCATTTGCTCAAGTGGCAGTTTCAGCCGGAGCGGCAAGGTCGTAGCTGGCAAATTACTATTCGTAACCAACGTCGGGCAGTTCAACTGCATCTAAAGCAAGTACCGAGCTTGAAGGTAAAGTTAGATGATGCTGAATGGTGGGAAATTGTATGGGGCGATGCTATTTATCAGGCGTCAAAAGAAACCGGCTTAGACAATTTTCCTGAAACATGCCTATGGTCAATTGAGGATATTCTCGCGGATGAGTGGATGCCAACATTGCCAAATTAGTGTGTAGGGACGATGTTAGGCCTTTAGCTCGTAATTCGCAGGACGGTGGATTGCCTATCGGCGAATCCACCTTACGGGTTAAGTTTTTACCACCAGTAAATGTTATACATCTTATCTCTCCTTTGAAAAAGGTTAATGTAAAAAACCTCCGCTGATTGCGAAGGAGTAACGGTTTGCCCCATATAAACGCAGTCAGACGGGGCGGATCCTGACTGCCTAACAAACCGAGTAGGGTACGTCACATCCTACATTTTAATCACACCTAAATATTTCCTATCCGATGTAATGCGACATTAAATCGGGCAGGGGAATATATCTAGCGGGAACAGGTACATTATCTTCAGGGAACGCAGCCAGAGTTTCTTGAATATTTGATAAAAACAGGTTTACGAGAACAGTACTTTTCAACTTTTCATAAGCACACAGTCCGATAATACCAATCTCTGTTCCTAACGATATGTTTTTAGAATTTTTTTCAGGACCACTATTTATATCGCTATTTGAGAATGGTTGAGCATCTTTTCTGGCAAGAAAGTTTATTGAATCAGGCCCCATAGCAACATGGCATTTTCTTGTTACGTTCCATGCTAACAGGCTTTCATTTTTATAATAGATAAAAAATGTTTCATCTCCATTTGATACGGTGACTTTTCCAGCGTCAAAACCGCTTATTTTTCTCTCTTCTTTATGGGTGATTACCCCTTCAAATAATTTATAGCTAGGTAGTGAAAAGCTATCCAGAAATTTAAGGAATTCATTATAATTTTTGGATTCAATCATGTTCTGTCCCAGATTCCATGCAAAACCCACTGTCCATTGAATAAATTTAGCTCCATTTTTATCGGATAACATTGAACAATTTAAATCAGCGCCCTGCATCGGATAACACGCTATACCAGCGGTGCTGTTATGTGACTTGGCAAATCGCCGTGCCTGATTTTCCGCATCCTCTGCATCTTTTACCTGTACAATAATTTTTTGATAATGCCCCGATTCATCTGTATCGGAAGTTAAGATAACAGGATTTAGGGGTAATTGATTAATATTGAAAAGATTCATGCTCATTTCCGGTACTGCTCTACCACAGGGATCACCGTTAATTACGGAAATACCCTTTCTCGCTGAAATTATAAAAGGAATTAGAGTGTTCATTGCGCCCATTTCAACGGGCATTAAATAGCTTAACGGCTCTTGGCCGGATTGAGTTAGATAATCATTCATTTCACGGAAGGCATTTAATGAAACCGTTTGCCCGAAACCTTCAAATATTTTATCGGGTGAACCTAAACCCGCCACGAGGGATATATTTTTATTTGTCTCAAGGTTATCAGGATTTACATAGTACATAACATCGGCATCATTAATCATTTTGTCCATAAAAAGCAGGGCCATCCCAATTGGGCCACCGCCGCCTGATGCTAAAAAACATGCGCCATATACAATATAACTAATATCTTTTTTCGTTAATTGATAATTACCGGGGCCGAAATTTTTTATTTTGTGGTCATTTGCACCCGCTTTTTTTACCCGATGGTCTTCATTAAATGATGATTTTCTAATTGAAATATCATTAAGCATAAAAACTCTTCCTTAAAATTAAATGGATTATATTCGTTTCTGTTGAAGCTTTATCTTCGTTAAATGCAGAAAAATTTATTGGTTTAGCTCGGATAAAATGTCCTTAACAGGACAAGGGTGATATTGTAAGCTATAACGTCGATAATGTGCGGCAAAAGCTGACGTAACTGTCATTTTCAGTATTTGCGTAGTGTTGTCGGCGGTTCGATTGGAAGCAAGAGAAAGCGCTTGCCGCCTCGAAAAATATTCATTAATTAAGATACTTAACTTATGCAACTAGACTTTCAATCTCCTGAATTTATTGCGAACCCTTATCCAGTTTATGCCAGATTACGCGAACAAGCGCCAGTCTACCAGTTAGAACCGGGTGCTTGGTTAATAACCCGTTACCACGATGTCGAATATCTATTGAAGAATCCTCGTTTAAATAAAGATATTCCTTCTATGTTCAATCAGCGTTATGGGCGGGATATGAGCGATGAGCCTGTTTATCGTTTTCATAATAATTTCTGGGCAATGATGGATTCACCGCATCGCCGTAAGCTGATCGTCAAAGCGCTTAATGCGGGTAAAATTAGTGAGTTACGTAAGCTTGTGCAAAAAAGCGCAGAGCAGTTGGTGGACAAATGGATCGGTTGCGAACAGGCCGATTTAATGAATGTTTTTGCTTATCCGCTACCTATACAGGTCACTTGCAATATGCTCAACATCGAGCTGGAACAGAGTCTTGATTTTTTGGCGGAAATTAAACTCATTCTAAAACCTGCTGAACCTAATCTGCTTACTGAGGCGGAACTCGATATCTCCAATGCAGCGGCATTACGGTTGGATAGATTTTTCCGGGAAATTTGTCAGCAAAGACGCAAAGAGCCCGGTGAAGATTTGGTTTCGCAGTTATTGGCGGCCGAGGAAGATGGTGAGCGTTTAAGTGAAGACGACGTTATCTGCAATCTTATTATGTTGTTTGTGTCAGGATACGGAACTACCGCCAACGCAGTGTGTAATATTTTACGGCTGTTGTTTATTTACCCTGATCAACGAGAATTGCTAATTGCTAAGCCGGAGCTTCTATCCTCCGCTGTAGAAGAAGGCTTGCGTTTTAATTCTTCGGGACCACTTACCTTTCGCACTGCTATGGAGTCGTTCGAATTTAATGGTGTTCAAATTGCATCCGGGGACGCTATTTATCTAGCCCTTGATTCGGCAAATCATGATCCGGAAGTGTTCGACGAACCCGATCGTTTTTGGATTGAGAGGCCAGCGCTTAAAAAATCACTCGCTTTTGGTCATGGCAGTCATTATTGCCTGGGAGCTAAGCTGGGAACCATGGAAGTAGAAGTCGCCCTGGAAACCTTATTTCGTCGGTTACCGAATTTGACTATCGATAATGTAGATCAATTAAAGTGGGAGCCGACATGGGTGCTTAGAGGTTTGGAGTCTTTGCCTGCAAGATGGTAGAAATAATATCTTCTATGAAAGGTAAGGGGTATCATCGGGTTGGCTTGCAGAGAGATCTATATTGAAAGTGCGAGTTTGGCACAAGGATGATTTTTTAGACTTCTACCTTTAGACAAAGAAGGTGACATGAATAAAACACCTTACCCCGATGACTGGCCTGATATAGATACCAAGCTCTACAACAGGTCGGTCAAGTTGTTTAACGCCGTCAAAAACATGCTGAGCGTCAAGCTGGATCTGCACGCCGATCCACAGGTTTTGGAAGGCGACATTTTTTTATTCAATCATTTTTCCCGGTTTGAAACGTTCATACCGCAGTTTCTTATTTACGAGAAAACCGGGGCTTACAGTTGTTCCATTGCCTCTGCGGAATTCTTTCAAGAAGACAATGTACTGTCGCGGTATTTAAAACACGTTGGCGTTTTTCCTCACAACCATAACCGACTGTTTGCGTTGCTGGCAGGGCATATTCTGCGGGGCCGTAAAGTCATTATTTTTCCTGAAGGCGGCATGGTAAAAGACCGGCGGGTTATCGACAAACGCGGTCATTACAGCATTTACTCACGGGTCACCGGCAACCGGCGCAAGCTGCACACAGGACCCGCTGTTTTGGCGCAGGGCTTGGAAACCTTTAAAGCGGCTATCCGTCACGCCCATAGTCAAAACGATGTTGCGCTGCTTCGGCAATGGAAAGATGCTTTGCAAATCGACAGTATCGATCAGCTGATAGCCGTAGCGAATAAAACGACGCTGATGGTTCCTGCCAATATTACTTTTTATCCGATTCGTTCCTCTGAAAACCTGTTATTTAAAAGCGTTGAGCTGTTTTCTAATGGCCTGAGTTTGCGGCAGTCCGAGGAATTGCTGATTGAAGGCAATATTATGCTCAAGAACACCGATATGGATATACGCATGGGTAACCCTGTCGATCCTTGTGGGGCCTGGGGTTGGCGAACCCGTTACCTGATGAACAAGGTTATTCCGGAAATTAACACGATAGACGATGTTTTTACGCTGAATTCCAGGCCTAAAAACTGGAGGCAACGTTTACTGGGATCGTATTTTATAAAAAATGCCCAATGTTCCCGCGATCGATACATGGAAGGCATTTATGCCAATGTTACTATCAATTTAAGTCATCTGGCGGCAACGCTGATCATGCATTACGTCGGTCAGGGACGGATGTATATCGAGAAAGACAAGTTTTACAGTATTTTGTATATTGCCATCAAACACTTGCAAAACAACACGGTGATTCATCTGCACCGAAGCCTGCTTAATCCCGATGATTATAGCGACCTGTTTAAGGCGGCTAACAAGCGTTTCGATTATTTCATGTGCGTTGCAAAAGACGCCGGTCTGATCAAGGAGGATGAAAATTACTACCGGTTTTTGCCCAAACTTTGTGTCGAATCCGACTTTGATACCATCCGCCTGGAAAATCCGATTGCCGTTTACAACAACGAAGCCGCGCCTCAGCATACCGTTCGCGATACCCTGATTGATGCGATAGGCGAATGCTCAAATGCCGATAAAGACAAATTGGCCGCCTGGCATTTTGAAGATGAATGCCGCACTTTGGCATGGGAAAAGCAGGCTTACTCTAAACCGTTGTTTGGCGACATCAGCTATGAAGAAGCGGCGGTTGCCGATCCTTCGCCTTTTTTCATCCAGCCGGAACTTGCCAACGGCTTCGGCGTTTTGCTGGTTCACGGATTGCTCGCCAGCCCCGCTGAATTAAGAGCTTATGGTGAATACCTGGTTAAACAAGGTTACACGGTATTGGGTGTTCGGCTGAAAGGCCACGGCACATCGCCTTATGCGTTGCGCGACCAGAGCTGGGAAGATTGGTATAGTTGCGTGCAACGGGGTTTCAATATACTCAAGGTGCATTGCCCGCGTATTCTTGTTGCCGGGTTTTCCACGGGCGGCGCATTGGCGTTAAAACTGGCCACTGAGCACTACCCTGAAATGATCGGCGTTATTGCCGTTTCGGTGCCGTTAAAATTCGTTAATCCGGCTTTTATGTTGGTGCCGTTACTGCATGGCACCAACAAGCTGGTCGCTTGGGTTTCGGCTTTTGAAGGCGTAAAGCCGTTTATTGATAACGAACCGGAACACCCCGGCATTAACTATCGCAATACGCCGGTCAGGGCGCTTTATGAGCTGAGGCTGTTAATCGCACAGCTTGATGAATTGCTGCCGCAGATTAGCCTGCCTGTGCTGATTATGTATGGTGATGAGGATCCTATTGTTTCTCCCAAAGGCGCGCCGATCCTTATGGCTAAACTCGGTTCCAAACATAAGCAAATCCACGCCATTAAATCCCAGCGCCACGGTATTTTAATGGAAAATATCGGCGGCGCTTGGCGTGTGATTGATGACTTTTTAAATGAGTTAAGCAGATGACAAGGCATTGTCCGGTAAGTTAAGGATTTTAGTGAGCGCTAGTTCCCAAGCTCCTGCTTGGGAATTCGGTGCGGGAAGCTCTAGCTTCCCGTCTCGCGAAGCTAGAGCTTCGTCATCTGGGTTCCCAAGCTGGAGCTTGGGAACCAGCGTTTTTCTTAACTTAATCGCCGTGACAGAGTCCGTGGGAACTCGGGAAGGACACGAAGTTTTTACCTTGATTTTTTCTTCGTGACCTTCGTGTCTTCGTGGTGGAAACAACAAATATGGGGGCAGTAAAATGAAAAATGTAGTTATCGCAGGATATTGCAGGTCGCCTTTCACTCCGGCGCAAAAAGGCCAATTGGCTAAAGTCAGGCCGGATGATCTTGTCGCCCAGGTCATCAAAGGCTTAATCAATGATACCGGCGTTAATCCGGGAGATATTGAAGATTTAATTTTAGGCTGCGCCTTCCCGGAAGGAGAGCAGGGCATGAATCTGGCGCGATTAATCGTTCATCTTGCCGAGTTGCCTATGACCATAGCCGGCACTACCATTAATCGTTTTTGCGGCTCCTCAATGCAGGCCATACATAATGCGGCAGGCGCGATTC